>Ga0272440_1003731_pt1 | contig 11233 bp, 8 predicted proteins | sample SSMMMBAug17_FD_192440 | JGI IMG/M metagenome (GOLD analysis project Ga0272440, IMG submission 192440) | Marine sediment archaeal communities from Little Sippewissett salt marsh, Falmouth, MA, United States - SSM-MMB-Aug17 | ecosystem: Environmental > Aquatic > Marine > Wetlands > Sediment ... | reverse complement strand
TATCCCCGGAAATGGCCGCCAATATTGATTTAACCATTCTATGTTATATTGTTTATATTTTTGCCATCTCTTCATCTGTTCAATTTGTTGAAATGTATGTGCGAAAATTTTTTCCGGCCTTATATAAGTCATTTGGTGTCTTTTTACCCCTAATCACCACAAACTGTGCGATTCTTTTTGCCTGTCTAACAATCATGAGCAATGTTGCCGGTGTGGACAATCCTGCGGATGCCTGGGACTTGGGAAAATCTTTAACCCTGGCAGTGTTTGGTGGTGTTGGATTTACGATCGCCATTGTTATCATGGCAGGCATACGTGAGGAAATGGAATTATGCGATATCCCGAAACCACTTGAAGGCGCTGCCATCACGCTGGTCGTGGCAGGCATACTGGCATTGGCTTTTATGGGATTTACCGGTGTTGATTCCGGCTTGAAAAAAGCATTGACACCAAAAACACCCGAAACTGTTCAGGTACAAGTGATCCAGATAGATCACAGCCTGCCCAGTTCTGGTTAATATATTTTTAATATTGGGGGGTTATCGATGACCTGGGTAACAATTAGTTTATCAGCCGGCACCCTGGTGGGAATGGCTGTAATCATGACATATATTTTGGGATGGGCCAGCAAGACGTTCCACGTTGAGGTTGATCCGCGGGTTGAGGCTATCAATGAGGTACTACCCGGTGCCAACTGTGGCGGATGCGGTTTTGTTGGTTGTGGTGAATATGCTGAATCTGTGGCCTCTGGAGATACTGAAGTAAACCTGTGTACTGTTGGAGGGGCATCATGCGCTGCTGAAATTGCAGGTATCATGGGTGTCGAAGTTGAAGAAAGTCTTCCCTATCGACCCGTTGTACATTGTGGCGCCCATTACCCTGAGCGTTTACAACGTAATGAATATCGCGGTGAACAGCGATGTCAGACTGCAAATATTGTTGCGGGTGTTCAGGGATGTACTTATGGATGTCTGGGCTTTGGAGACTGTACGACTGCATGTAAATATGATGCCATTCACATTATTGATGGGCTGGCAACAGTGGATTACAGTAAATGTATCGGTTGTGGGGCGTGTGCCAAAGTCTGTCCGAGAAATATTATTTCTATGGTGCCATTCCGCTATGAGCAAATGATTGCTGTGACTTGCTCCAACAAAGATTTTGGAAAAGCGGTCAAGGACGTTTGTACTGTCGGCTGTATTGGATGTAAAGCATGTCAGCGAAACAGTGATTTGTTCAAAGTTGAAAATAATTTGTCTGTTGTCAATTATGAAGCCTATTCTTCTCTGGATGACAGCGGCATTGACAAACTGCAAAAAGCCATGGATAAATGTCCAAGAAAAGGGATTGTTTTCATGGGGAAGCCATCAGAAAAAGATATCTTATCTGTGATGCATGAAGATGTTCCGCATATTGCAGAAGCCGATTTTAAAACAACTGTTGATGATACAGAGTGGCGTGGATGACAATTGACAATATGTTTAGGAATGCTCGAAAAATATGTTTTCCATTTTGGCTTGCGTCCCAATTTTATGGGGTTGCGTCTCACACGCTTTTCCGCCCAAATCTAAATATTTGGGACGCGAATAGTGGGGAACTTATTTTTCGAAAATTTCTTATGATTTAACAAGAATTAATCTATACCAGGCAATGAAAAAATATGTTTCGATATTTCATTATCCGCCAATACAATATCAGCCGCCTGATATTCAATGGCAGCTTTGGGCATACCAAATACAACAGAGGTTGATTCATCCTGGCAAATCGTGTATCCCCCATTATTATGAATGGCTTTCAGCCCTTTTGCACCATCATTACCCATTCCACTCAGCAAAACCCCAACAGGCTTTACATAAATGTTTTCAGCCAGTGAAAAAAACAAAACATCAATAGATGGCATACAAAAATTGACCGGTTCGGATGCATGCAGTCGAACGATCTGATTGTTCACCTCAATATGCATATTGTGTGGCGCAAGCAATACCTTTCCCTTATTATCAAAAATGTTCATCTGATTTTTTGCAAAACAAACGTCAAGGCCGGTTTTGCTGGATAGCCATTCAGGAAAAACCTCAGTGCCCGTGCTGGCCATATGAATAACCAATAAAATCGGGACAGAACTGGTTTTTGGAAAGGATTTCAATATTTTTGAAATGATTGCCGGACCGCCTGTGGATACACCAAAAGCAATTAAATTGTATCTTCTAGTGTTCTTTATATAATGATCGTTTGCTTTTGTAGCAATTTGATGCTGCGATCTGGTATAGCGTTTCATTCGGGATGCTGCCCGGATTGTTCGTATTAACTGATGTTTCCATTTGTCTGGATTTGTTTTTGACATTTCTTTATTAATTGTATCCAACGCACCGACTGAAATCGCATCCCAAATTTTATATCGAACCTCTGGCAATTTTGATGCAGAATGAAGTATTATTGCAGATGGCGCTGTCTGCATGATGTATTGCGTTGCCTCTAATCCATCCATACATGGCATGATAATATCCATCAGAATAACATCAGGCATCAATGTTTTGGCTTTGATCACAGCCTCTTTGCCATCCTTTGCCTCTCCAACAATTTCAATATCCTTCTCATCCTCTAAGGTATTGTAAACCAACTTTCTAATTGTCAGAGAGTCGTCTACAACCAATAATTTGATTATTTGGAGTTTACCTGTCATATTAAACTGTCCACAGTATTAAAAAAATTGTGTTTATCAAAATTACTTTTCACAATATACGCATTGGCACCAACAGAAAGACCCTTTCGCTTCATTGTGTCATCAGAAAGTGATGATAAAATAATGATTGGAACATGTTCATACGTATCCATGCTTCTAATTTTTTGAGATAATTCAAAACCATCCATTTCAGGCATTTCAATATCTGTCACAATTAATTGAAACGAATTGCGCGATATCAAATCAATGGCTTCTTTACCTGATTTTGCGGATGTAACATGATATCCTTTTTCATTTAAAACATTTGAAATCAATGTGCGTGTGGTCAATGAATCATCAACAACCAGAATACTGGCAGATGTTTGTTGCATGGATTCAATATTTGAAACATCTCTTCTTGAAATACTTCTGATTTTTTCAAAAATATTGGCAACATTGATTACAAAAGCAGGCAGTCCATTTTCCAAAATTGTTGAGGATCTTAAATGCGTAATCTTTGTTAATGGACCTTCAAGGGGCTTGACAATACTTTCTTTCTTTCCAAAAAATTCATCAATGATCAATGCCGCATAGCTTTGTTGATTTTTGATAATAATGACATTGAATTTATCTGATTCAATCGATTGGTTTTCAATTTGAAGCAAATTTGAAAGCTGAAGTAATGGGACGGGCAGGTTATTAAACATAATAATTTTTGAGCCCGCTTCATAAGAAATCTCATTATTACTGACAATTCGGGTTTCAGCAACATTTTTTAAGGGAAATAATAAATTGTGTTTAGAGACATTAACCATAAAGGTATCAATTAAATTGACTGATCCAGGAAGCGTTATTGAAATTTTCGTATATTGATCAATTCTGGATTCAAGTTGAATATTACCGCCCAGATTAGTGATGGTGCTTTTGATAATATCCATACCAACACCTCTGCCAGCAAATTCGGTAATATTATCTGCTGTTGAAAAGCCCGGGGCAAAAATTAGCGATAATGCTTCCTGATCTGTCATTTCATCTATAATTGTATGATGATAGATATTTTTTTCTTTTGCAGTGAACTTGATTTTTTCAGGGTCCAGCCCGCGACCATCATCAATGCATTGAATGTGAAGTAAATCACCTCTTTTTTCAAAAATGAGCTTGAGAGAGCCGGTTTCATTTTTCTTTTTCTGTATTCGGTGGTCGTTGCTTTCTATGCCATGAATAATACTATTTCTAAGGATGTGATAAATGGGCTCGCGAAGATTTTCAAACAAATCTCTGTCAATGAGTATATCTTCACCAATCAGCGAAAAATTTATTTTTTTAGTAATTTTAACAGATAAATCTCTGACCACTTTTTCAAAAAAAAATTTCCGATTTCCAATTTCAATCAAGCGGGCAGTCATGATAATATCACTGATTTCTTTTAAAAAAATGTGCCCACGTTCCATGCTGTTTTCAAGTTTTTCAATTTCGTTTTCAAATAAGTGGCCAATGGATTTTTCATTATTAGAAAAATGTTTGATTTCAGACAGAATATCTTTCATTCTCGCATTGTTGATCAAGAGTTCATTGGATAGATTTGTCAATCGGTCGATATCTTGAGATTCGATTCGGACATTTACCGAATCGGCTTTGCTGCTCAAATTGCAGATATTTTGTTTTGATTTTTTTTTCCTATCAGTTTTCAATAAATGATCAGAATAATTCCCAGGGCTTGCATTCATTAAATCATCACTTTTGATTGGTTCACTACTTTTTTTGATTGGTATACTGTTTTTTTGGACCGGCGCACTACTTATTGTCGTTGAGGCAGTTTTTTGTTTTGTGCTTTTTTCTTGTTGTTTCACATGTTCGTTCAGTTTTTGAAATATCGTAAGGGTATCGATATCATTTTCAGAGTTTCCCTGTTTGAGCGCATCAAGAATATCTTCAGATATGGAAGTCGCTTCCAAAAGAAGTGTAATATCGTCAGAGTCGATTTCTTTGGATTTTCGAATAATGGAAAGCATATCTTCCATCAGGTGGAATAGAGAAGAGGTGACCCGCAAATTAAATACACTTGCTGCCCCTTTCAACGTATGCGCATATCGAAATAAATCATTGATCAGATCAAAATTGCCTGTATCTTTTTCCAGAGCCAACAAATCTTTTGTCATATTTTCGAGTATTTCTTCCGCTTCAATTTTAAAATATTTTAGTTCATCTTCCATAGGTGGTTCCCAAAAATTATAATTCCGCCAGCTTTCTGGACATACTGAGCATTTGTTCTGCGGTACGAAGGGTTTCTTCAGAACTATTTTTTACATCTTCAGCCGCTGTTTGAATATTGCGAATGGCATCAGCAGCCTGTTCAATCGCATTTTTTTGTTGGGATATGGTCATATCCATTTCTTTTGCAGATATTAATGTCTGATCTGCTGATGTGAGAATGCTGTCAAAATGATCAACAGTTTCAAGTATCATTTGCATGCCATTATCAACAGATTTAATGCCATCTTCAGTCGTCATGATTGTTTTATTGCCGCTTTTCTGGATATCCTCAACCAGTATACTGATATCTTTTGTCGATTCAGTTGCCTTATTGGCAAGTTTCATAATTTGTTCGGCAATTGCTGAAAACCGCTTACCGGCATCACCCGCACCAACAGCTTCGATGGTTGCATTATAGGAGAGAATGGTTGTTTGCGCAGAAAGTTCATTGATAATATCTAAGGCAAGACTCATTTGTTGCGTTTTTTCATTGAGAGATAACATATTCTCAGCAATTTTTTCTACCTGGGTTTTTATGATTTCAATACCGCTGACAGTATTCTCCAATGAATTTTTTCCAAGATTTGCCGATGTATTTGTGGATTCAGCAGCAGAAACAAAATTATTTGCAATATCGGCTAATTGTCGTGATGATGCCACCTGTTCTTCAATATTGGTATTTAATTCCGATGTTGATGTGACCTGATTGGCGGTATTGGATAATTGATGTTTGGCCGCAATTTTTAATTCTTCGGAAGCAGTATTGATTTCGGAAACCGCCAATCCCAATGGGCCTTTCACGCCCTTGATAATTAGAAATCCAACAAGGATAACGAATAATGAACAAATAATTGCTGATCCGGCTGAAGTTACTACAATTCTTCGGATTTCGGCCATAATTGCTTTTTCAGGAACAAACAAAGCCAGGCATAGATGTCTTTCAAATGAATCATAGGGCATTTCTTCAGGATCCACTGAAAAAAATGAAACATAATGGGGTTGATTTTGAATGATTTGTTCATGGAATTTTTTTTCGTGAAGTAATGTATCCAATTGATTGGGATCAAACATTTTTTTATGAATCATTTGATGATTTGAATGGCCAATTGCACGGCCTGTTTCTAGTTCAATGATGGCCATTCGTGCATTTTCAAATCCTTTTTGGTGCATTTCATCATAGATTTCTTTGATTTTTGTATGTATTTTTGACCAGTCAATGGTTGCAAAAAAATAGCCATTATGTTGACCATCGGTGTCCATTGTTTGAAAGCCAAAGATACAGGTATATTGACACTCATCTTTTGACATTCGATTTTTGCACAAGTAATGCTCAAAAATTGTCAAATGCTTATGCTCCCGGATCACTTCTGAGATAGTGTCATTCCGAAATTGGATATTCTCGGGCAGGGCAAGAATTTTTTTTCCTGTCACATCAGTTAATAATAACTGAGAAAAAATGTGATAGGATTGATGAAGCGAATTAAAATGTTTCTGAAGTTCATCAAAGGTCTGAAACTCAATACTCATACCAAAAATATCGTTTTGAATCATATGGTTAAAACTTTCTCTTTGTGTTTGAATAAAGCGTTTAATTTCATTTGCGCCATTTTCACTGATGAGCTGTAAAATAATTTTATTATTTTCAGGCAAATCTTTTGAAAAATGGTAGGTCAGCACAACCATTGCGAGCATTGGTAATAATGATAGCAAAAGCCTGGAATATATTCTTCTTTCAATTTTTTTTGAATTAAATAAATATCGATATGTTGACATAATAAATTACTCCTGTTAAATTATAAACCTTCAAGTTGTATGGGTTTTCCTGCTTTCTCACGTATCCGATTCCACTCCTGGCGGGTTCTGGCAGCGTCAATTCCTGAAATACGATTGATAATATCAAAATAATCCAACTTGAATTTATCCCTTAAAACATATTTTTTTTCCTTACATTTCACGGCATAGACAGTTTGAATGGATTGATGATCAAATTTTCGCCAGATTTGTTCATCCTTAAGAAGCTGGTATTTATGATTTTCCAGCGCTAAAATCAGATGTGTTGGATAAAAAGACTGCGTTCGTGTCACCGCATTATTAAATTCATACAAAATGGTATAAGCTGAGGCCCCGGATGTACTGGGATAACGATTGTACTTTCTTGCAAAGGCTTCAACAAATTTTTTTCCTTTTTCGTAGTTATATTTATATGGCACCTGCCAACACCAGGGCAATGCCCCAATAACACCTTCCATAACCTTTGCCCCGCCGCCATCCGCCATGCCTAAAGTCAGATTGGGGACAACGACCTGCATATGCGATTTCATTCCCATTGAAGTTGCCAAGCGGATGGCATTTTCCATATCTTTTCCAAATAAAACCAACACCAGAACATCTGGAGATATCATATTGGCAAATGCCAGTGAACGTTTAAAATGGGCTTCTCTGGCGTTTGGAAATGGAATTTTCAGCCCAATGTGATATTTTTTATCTTCAGTTTCAGTCAACTTTCGCATGGATGCTTCAGTATTGTGCCCCCATGTATAGTCGGCTGAAATATATAGGTAGCGTTTGTTGGGAAACTTTTTTTTCAGGTATGCCGCAATTGCTTTTGCGCCCATCCAACTATTGTAGCACTCACGAAATGTATAGCGATGTGCATAGATGCCAGTGGTTGTCGTTGAATAAGTCAACGTTCCAAAAAATAGAACCTTTTCCTGCTGACATATTTCACCCGCAGCAATGGCAACCGCACTTGATGATCCGCCAAAAATCATTTTTACATGAAAATCTTTGATCATTTCTCGCACATTTTTTCGTGTTGTCGCCGGACTTGATTCCGAATCTCTGGTAATCAGCTTGATCTTTTTTCCTAAAATGCCACCCATTTCATTGATCTGATCAATGGCCATGTTTGCAGCACGAAGCTGATCCAGTCCCTGGATTGAATAGGGGCCTGTTTTGGGATAATTTAAGCCAATGTTGATTATGTCATCGGCTGACACATTCGCCAAAAACAACATCAAGCAGATAAGCATACTGTGTAAAAATATTTTTTGATTCATAAATTTTTACCCTCTGATAAATGCATCAGGAAATAAAATTGAAATGAACTTATTATCAACAATGACTTCCCCCTTGATCAGTGATGCAATTTCGCTACTTAAAGAGATGGGTCTTGGTTTGATATCACTTTCTGCAATTGAGATCATTGAAACCAAACTATCCACAGGAATCGCCATTGCAATAGGCAAGCCTTTTGTAACCATCATGATATTATCATTTTCCATATCCACAGCGCCAAGTCCCAATAAATAGTATATATTAATTACCGGCATGACCTGATTTCGATAATTAAAAACGCCACATAACGATTCACATTTTCCGGGTATGGGTACCACATTTTGATTTAATGCGATCTCTTTGAGATTTATTAAAGGCCAGGCATATTGCTCCTGTGAAATATGAAAAACAATATATTTAAATGAGTTACTTGATTCATATTCAAATGGTTTTGTTTGATCAAGATCAAAATTATGTTTCAAATGTTTGAGTTCATTTTTTAAATTTAATGTTGTGATACGTTTTTTCATGGCAATCAAATGATTATTTGGGGCGTATGTATAAATTAGGGGACAATTATCAATAATTTGCGTCTAACCAAAATTGTCGGAAACAAAAATATCATTCTTTTTTGAACCAGAATTCTTTAATTCGAATGTTGTCCCCATTTTTCTAACGTTAAGATTGGAATTAATCGTTCATTGATGCGAAGATAGGTTTGAATGAATTGTGTATGAATATTCATCGTGCAGTTTGACACATTATCGATAATCTTTGATGATGCATGAAGCATGCAATACAACGAATCAAAGGCAAAACAAGATACGCCAGATAAATGCTTGAATGCAAACCACATGGTCAAAGTATTGTGTTGGACATCATTCATTCGAAGAATTTTTTTTAAGTTATACACAGGTGTTGTTTTGCCATGAAAATTGATCATGCCAATGATTCCATGATCAAATGATTCTTCTTCATAAAGATTTGCAATACGATTAATTTCACAAATATCAGCTATGGGAATCGCATAAATATCGTTATTGAGATAAAATCCCAGAAATTTTTTTTTATGGTTGTTGTTCATTACAATAATCGTTTGGTATTATATTATGTTTTCTAATTTAATACTTGCAAGATTCATGCAAACAGAATCAATATTTTAACGCTCTGATATCTGAATAGAAATCCAATACAGCAGGATTTTTTAATGCATCTTTATTTAACACCGCCTCACCTTGAATGGTTTTCTTAACAGCCAATTCAACTTTTTTCATATTTAATGTATAGGGAATGTCGGGAACCTCAATAATTTTAGCTGGCACATGACGCGGTGACGCATTGTTGCGAATGGTCTGCCGGATTCTATTTTCGAGATCACCAGTCAGTGAATATCCGGATGACATTTTTAAAAATAAAACAACCCGAACATCATTATTCCAGTTTTGTCCCACAACCAGGCTATCATCAATTTCTTCAAGCATTTCTACCTGACGATATATTTCAGCAGTTCCAATGCGAACGCCGCCAGGGTTTAAGGTTGCATCAGATCGACCATAAATAATTACCCCCCCGCGATCATTAATTTCAATATAATCCCCATGACGCCATACACCAGGATAAACATCAAAATAAGCCCGAAGATATTTTTTGCCATTAGAATCATCCCAAAAATAGATAGGCATGGATGGTGAAGGAGCTGTACAGACAAGTTCTCCCTGCTGATTGTAAACAGGTTGACCATTTTCATCAAAAGCCTCAACTTTCATACCCAACCCGCGACATTGAAGTTCACCGGCATACACAGGAATTATGGGATTGCCCAGCGCAAAACACCCATTTATGTCTGTGCCGCCTGAAATTGATGCCAGTTGAAGATCTTTTTTAATTTCCTGATATACAAAATCAAATCCTTCCATTGACAAAGGCGATCCTGTTGACAAAATGGTGCGTAAGGATGAAAGATTGCATTCTTGTCCGGGTTTGAATCCAGAATTCATTAAGGCAGTGATATATCCGGCACTGGTTCCAAAAACAGAAATTTTTTCATCCTGTGCCATCTGCCATAAAGCTTCAGGCCCCGGATGAAAAGGGTTTCCATCATATAAAACAATTGTTGATCCCACAGAAAGCGCACAAACAAGCCAGTTCCACATCATCCAACCGCATGTAGTAAAGTAAAATATATTGTCCCTGCGTTTTAAGTCTGTATGGAGCAGATGTTCTTTCATTTGATGAATCAGTATGCCGCCAGCGCTTTGAACCATGCATTTGGGTAAACCGGTGGTTCCTGAAGAATACATGATATATAGGGGGTGATCAAAAGGCAGTTGCTCAAAATGAATGCTCTGGGCGATTTCTGATGATATAAAATTTTCATACAATACTGAATGTGCAATATTACTGATATCTGGATTTTTTTCGGTATATGGAATAATTACAACCTTTTCCACTGAATCAATCTGTTTTAAAATACGTTCTATTTTATTAAGGCTGTCAATTTTTTTCCCTTTAAAAAAATATCCATTGGCAGAAAACAGGACTTTCGGCTGAATTTGTCCGAACCGGTCCAAAACCCCTTTAATACCAAAATCCGGAGAACATGATGACCAGGTTGCGCCAATACTTGATGCGGCCAGCATTGCAATAATTGATTCGGGCATATTGGGCATAAAGCCCACAACCCGATCCCCTGCCTTCACCCCGGATTCTTTAAGAGATCTTGCCAACCGCGCAACATGATCATATAGTGCGGCATAAGAGAGTTTTCGATAAACTTGGTTTTCTCCCAAAAAAACGATTGCAGTTTGATTATCCCTGAATCGAAGTAGATTTTGAGCAAAGTTCAATCGTGCGCCTGTAAACCATTTTGTTCCTGGCATCTTATTGACATCGTCAATAATCTGATCTGCTTTTTTTGATGCGATAATTTCTGCAAAATCCCACATGTGTGCCCAAAAATCCGAAATATTCTCCACAGACCATTGCCAGAGTTCTTTGTAGGTCTTTATGTTTTTATTGTATTCATGATTTATTTCAGTCATAAAAGTGTGCATATTGGTCTGTTTGATTTGATCCTCAGATGGTTTCCACAATATTTTTTCCATGATTTTTCTCCTTTCTTTCTGATGATATGCAGGGCATAATCTATATAAATCAGGATAGCTATATGATAATAAGACCTTGCGTCAGTCCCCTGAAAATAACTTCCCCATTATTGATATTGTTCGTTTTGAGGTAAATGTACTGTAGAGACGTAGCATGCTA
>Ga0272440_1003730_pt1 | contig 11242 bp, 9 predicted proteins | sample SSMMMBAug17_FD_192440 | JGI IMG/M metagenome (GOLD analysis project Ga0272440, IMG submission 192440) | Marine sediment archaeal communities from Little Sippewissett salt marsh, Falmouth, MA, United States - SSM-MMB-Aug17 | ecosystem: Environmental > Aquatic > Marine > Wetlands > Sediment ... | reverse complement strand
GTTTCACCCTATCGATGAGATATGACTGTTGTATAACCTGCCAGTTTTGCCATTTCAATTGTTTCCATGGTTTCAGTTACCGTGCCGATTTGATTTAATTTGACTAAAATGGAATTGGCAATATTTTTTTCAATACCTTCTTTTAGAATGGATGAATTGGTAACAAATAAATCATCTCCAACAATCTGAATTTTATTTGACAAACGTTTTGTCATAATTGCCCATCCATCCCAGTCCTGCTCTGCCAAACCATCTTCAATGGATAATATGGGATATTTATCAATCAGACTTTCATAGTAGTCAACCAGTTCTTCAGCAGACATAGACTTATTTTCAGACTTAAATTGATATTTGCTATTTTCATAAAATTCGCTGGCCGCTGCATCAAGTGCCAAGCCAACATCTTTACCTGGTTCATACCCGGCAGATGTGATGGCATCAATAATTAAAGCCAACGCTTCTTCATTAGAGCCTAAATTGGGGGCAAAACCGCCCTCATCGCCGACAGCGACTTGAAGGCCTTTTTTGTTTAAGATTTTTTTCAAATGGTGAAATATTTCGGCCCCCATGCGAACAGCTTTTCCAATAGAGTCTGCACCTTTGGGCATAATCATGAATTCTTGAATATCCAAATTATTGGCAGCATGCGCGCCACCATTGATAATATTCATCATGGGCAATGGTAGAACACAGGCATTGATACCTCCTAAATAGCGATATAATGGAAGCTCAAACGCATTGGCTGCTGCACGTGCAACAGCCATTGAAACACCCAGAAGGGCATTGGCTCCCAGATTTGTTTTATTGGGCGTGCCATCTAATTTCAACATTTGCTGATCAATCTCAGTTTGTTCCGCAGCATCCATACCCTCAATTTTTGGTGCAATAACAGAATTGATGTTTTCAACTGCTTTTAATACGCCTTTTCCTAAAAAGCGTTTTTCATCTTTATCACGCAATTCAAGCGCTTCGCGTGTACCGGTTGATGCCCCCGATGGGACTGCCGCACGACCAACGCCACTGATTAACATAACATCAACTTCGACCGTTGGATTCCCACGAGAATCTATTATTTCTCTTGCTCTAATTTTCTCAATTTCTGTCATTTTTTTCTCCTTCTTATTAAATTAAATAATAATTTTTGCGAACCAAAATAGACCTCAAAATTCATCCTATTATGGTTGCATTTATTGACTTTTGATTTAAGCATAAAATGCTCGGAATTAAAATGAAGACTTTAACGTTCAAACATTGTTAATATGATAATATAGCACATTCAAAATGAAATATCAAACTTCCAAGCTGAAACATATAAGTACTCATATTTTTGTAACTAAGGAATGCTCGAAAAATAACGTCCCCATTTTCAAAAATCGGACAGGTCTGACTTTACCGAATGGGGAAATTATTTTCAGAGCATTCCTAAGTTTCAAAAAATTGATAACTGGAATGTTAGAGCAGATAGGTGAAACAAAATTCGAGTAAATATTACTTGACATGAATATTTATACAAATTAAAATTAGGTCATTTTTGAAATTTCTAAATAGATGAATTTACTGAAAATGAATTAATCCAGAGGGCAAAAATGTTCAAAAAATCAAAACTATCCACACGTATACTAAAGCAGGGGCTTATTATAATAGCCTGTTTTATCCTATTATTATTAAGTATTTATCCCAAATTTAAAGATATGATCTATCAGGGAAAATACCTTAAAACACAGCATGTCGTTGAAACAGTTTATGGAATATTTTCCTTTTATGACAGTCAGGTTGACAATGGCAAGATGTCAAAAGATGAAGCCCAGACCAGCGCGCTTGCGGTGATTAAAGCATTACGATATGACAAATCACAATATTTCTGGGTAAATGATCTTCATCCTAACGTGATCATGCACCCAATCAAGCCATCTCTTAATGGTAAGGATGTCAGCGGTGTAAAAGATCCTAAAGGAAAGTTTCTTTTTAATGCCTTTGTTGATGTATGTAAAAAAAATGGTGAAGGTTTTGTGGATTATTACTGGCCAAAACCCGGAGCAGATGCCCCTGTTCCCAAAATATCCTTTGTGAAACTATTTGAAAAATGGGGCTGGATTGTCGGGTCTGGCATTTATATTGATGATGTTGAACATGAAATTATTCAAATAACTTACATACTTCTTTTTATAATCATTGGTATTACTGTTGCAGTTGTTATTTTATCATATCTCATGTCCAGATCAATCAGCGCACCAATAACGAATATTGTAGATGGACTGATGCAAACATCTGATCAGGTTGCATTGTCGGCCAGTGAAGTTTCAAAGGCAGGAGACTCTTTGGCATCAAGTTCAACAGAACAGTCCAGTGCTGTGGAACATACCCTCTCATCTCTGGAACAGGTAGCCAAACACAGTTATAAAACATCGGAAATGACCGATGGTGCGAATGTATTAATGAATGAAAATATTTCAAAATCAGCACAATCATTAAAAACACTTGTTGATCTTACAAATAATATGACCCAAATTGAAGATGACAGTGATAAAATTGGTCAAATTATTAAAACAATTGATGAAATTGCTTTTCAAACCAATCTTTTAGCGCTGAATGCTGCTGTCGAAGCTGCCAGAGCAGGCGAGGCTGGTGCTGGCTTTGCTGTTGTTGCTGATGAAGTCCGCAATTTGGCCATGCGATCTACAGAGGCTGCAAAAAATACACAGGAACTGTTGAACAATACAATTAATGGAGTTGCAAAGGCATCCAATGCGATCAAAACGATTAACCTGGATTTTAATGGTATTGTTGAATCTGCAACATCCATTGGAGAAAAAACTTTTGCAATTACTGAAGCAAGTAAAGATCAGTCCTCTAAAATAGAAGAAATAAGAACCGCAGCATCAGAAATAAATTTATCCATTCAGGGTGTTTCTGCAAGTGCTGAAGAAGCCTCTGCGACATCTTCGGAATTGTTCAGCCGTTCTGAAGAATTAAGAAGCCATATTGAAAACCTGCAACATATCATATCAGGCAGCGCCTAATTGACCACAGGCAGCCATAACATGTTGGCCTTTGGTCGCACGTTTTCTTACATATAATTTTTTTTCAATCAATGAATCGCAAAAGTGATTGAATTGATCGCTTGTGGGCGGTTGATAATAATCATGGGTGGATTGAGGATTGTAAGGGATTACATTGATACGAACACGTAAAGCTGCCACAAAATCTGCCAGCGCGTTAACATCCGCCTGAGAGTCATTAACGCCCTTGATTAAAACATACTCAACAAAAAGAACACCTTTTGATTTTAATGGAAATTGTTTCAGGCAGTTTTGAAGCATTTTCAAAGGATATTTTCGGTTAATGGGCATTAATTGATTTCGCAAGGCATCATTGGCCGCATTTATTGAAATTGCCAGATGAATGCCTTTGGGCCCATGGGTAGATAAGTGATTAATTCCTGGCACATGACCTGATGTCGATAGGGTAATAAATTTTTTCGGGAAATCAAAGCCCCTTGGATCAGTCAATACATGAATGGCTTGAATAACGGCATCAATATTATCAAAGGGTTCACCCATTCCCATAAAAACAATATTACGCACTGGCACATTTAGATTAAAAATCGCTGTATACACCTGGGCAACAATTTCTTCAGCAGTCAGATGACGAATAAATCCCATCTGACCTGTCTGACAGAATTTACACCCCATGCGGCATCCAACCTGTGATGAAATACAAAGTGTGTGATGATAAAGCATGGGGATGATTACAGATTCGATACGCTGATTATCGGGCAATCGGCTGGTATATTTCATAACCCCATCATCAGTTTTTTGATCCACAATGGGGAGTGTCAAAACATCAATGGCAGCCTTCAATTTATGGGCAAGCGTTCCTGAACGTTCAAATTCTCTGACTTTTGAAAAATCGGTATTGCCATGCAAAAATATTTCACGCATGATGGCTTTTGCATGATATTCGCGCTTACCAAATTGATTTTTCAATTGTTGCGTGAGATCATCACAAGTCATGGAAAGTATACGAATCTTGTCTGCCATATGATTTATTTAAATAAACCAAAAAAACCTTTCTTTTTGGCTTGAGGGGCTATTTTATTGATAATTTTGGGTGAAAAATCTTCTTTTTTCAAAAGCGCCCTGATATCGTCAGTTTTTTTCAAACCTGATTTATCAATACATTCCTGTGCACGTGCCAGATCATCTTCCATTTTATCCTGTCGTTTGTCATCCATAAGTCCTTGGACTTCATCGATATATCGTCTCATCTTTCGGGCATCAGCTGCCATTTGAGACATTTCACCAATGCTTGGCTTTTTGGGATCATCATCAGAAATACGACGTAATTTTTTGCGACGTTCTTCAAAATGACGAAGCAATTCTCGTGCTCGTTCTAAATATTTTCTGGAATCAGCCAGTTGATTCAATTTTAAATAAATTCTTGAAATAAGCAAGACCATATCAACTTCAGCCTGGTCGCTTTTAATTGTTGTTGTTCCGGTAAGTGTTTTTTCATAAAAATAAATGGACATTTGCAGTGCCTGCTTTTCATCAATAGGCACATCTCTCCAGTATTTTTGAACATTTTGTGTCAGAGTGTTTATATCTGCTGTATTCTTTTTTTTCAGCATTTCACTTGATTCAATATCACGAAATAGCCAGGCCAGACGCAAAGAATAACGACCAATATTAATAGGCTCCTTGTTTACAAAATCGTCAACCAACTGCATTTGATAAATGGCCAGAAGATAGAGTTGAACAGCATTATAATGGGTCATTTTTTCATCATATTCTTTGGGAGACAAAAGGTCGAAAACCTGATGAATGGAAGGATCATTTTTGTAGGCCAGAACTATTGCTTTTTTTAGTTTTTCAGGACGTACCACACTGTCCTTTATTGGATCTTCATACTCAGAGCGGGCAGCAGTAAAGTGACAATGTGGACAATGCCACATAAAGAAAACAGCCGGATGTATATGTCCAAGTCCCTTTTTTTTGCGAAGAATCGTCAGCGGTTTGAGATCAATATCTCGACCCTGTTCAATAAAAAGGTGCGATTTTAATTTGATTTGTTCATGCTCCATACCACAAATCGGGCAGGTCACACTGGCACGAAGAAATGGATTTTGACTCTCATCAAAATCTTTTGATTTCGCCGCTTTATTTGTCTTTTCTTTTTCTTTCATATTGCCATCTTTCTTGATAATTGTTAAACATCTGAAATTATTGATAGTAGAAATATTTAAATAGGAATATGCAAATTTCGTGCAACAAGAAAAAGTTTTCTTAAACTTTCCTTAATGAAACTTGTAACATAATACTACAACACTTTCAATAAAAACTGTCCCGTATATGAGTTTTCTATATTTGTCAGGGCCTCAGGTGTTCCCTCGGCAATGATTTCCCCCCCATTATCACCACCTTCAGGTCCCAAATCAATAATGTGATCGGCAGACTTGATAACATCAAGATTATGTTCGATAACCACAATGGTATTGCCATTATCTACCAATCGGTTTAAAACATTCAACAATTTTTGAACATCTGCAAAGTGAAGCCCTGTTGTGGGTTCATCAAGTATATACATTGTCCGCCCTGTACCGCGTTTGCTTAGTTCTCGTGAAAGTTTGACTCGTTGTGCCTCCCCGCCGGAAAGCGTTGTTGCAGACTGTCCCAATTTAATATAACCCAATCCCACATCAACCAATGTTTGTAATTTATTTTTAATTTTATCAATATTTTCAAAAAAATGAAGGCATTGATTAATTGTCATATTTAAAACATCAGCAATACTTTTGCCTTTGTATTTAATTTCTAATGTTTCACGATTATACCTTGCCCCATTGCAAACATCACATGTTACAAATACATCTGGCAAAAAATGCATTTCAATTCGAATAATGCCATCCCCCGAACATGCTTCACAACGCCCCCCTTTGACATTAAAACTGAATCGACCGGGTGTATATCCCCTTGCACGAGAATCTGGGGTACGTGCAAACAATTCACGGATATATGTAAATAAACCTGTATAGGTTCCCGGGTTAGAACGTGGTGTTCGGCCAATGGGCGATTGATCAATATGAATGACTTTGTCTACATGACGCAAGCCACGTATGTTTTCATGCATGCCGGCCTGAACACGTGTGTTGTTCAGAGACTGACACAAAGCCTTATAAAGGGTTTCAAGCACGAGCGTTGATTTTCCAGAACCTGAAACACCTGTAACACAAATAAACTGTCCCAAAGGAAAAGCGACTGTAATTGATTTCAGGTTGTTCTGGCATGCGCCTTCAACAACCAGTTTTCGAGAACTTAACTTTCGTCTGTTTTGCGGTACTGAAATTTCTTTTTTTCCAGATAGATATTGTCCGGTCAGAGATGTATCACTTTTAATCAGGTCATCAGGTTTGCCATTAAATACAACCTCACCACCATTCACACCAGCTGCAGGGCCCATATCAACAACATGATCAGCGGAAAGGATTGTTTCCTCATCATGTTCTACTACAATGACTGTGTTTCCCAGATTACGCATTTCAGCTAATGTACGCAAAAGCCGCTGATTATCTCTTTGATGCAGTCCAATACTGGGTTCATCCAATACATACATAACACCAGTTAATTTAGAACCAATCTGTGTGGCCAGACGAATGCGTTGGCTTTCACCACCTGATAGTGTTGTTGCAGCACGTTCCAATGTCAGATAATCCAGTCCGACATTGCTTAAAAAAGCCAGACGTTCTTGAATTTCCTTTAAAATTTTTTCTGCAATCATTTGCTTTTTTGAATCCAGAGACAATGCATGAAAAAAAACCTGAGCGCTTTTGACAGTGTGCGACGTACATTCAGAAATATTTTTACCCCCAACTTTTACAGCCAGACTTTCTTTTCGAAGCCGAAGCCCATTGCATTGGGGGCAGGGTCTAAATGTCATGTATTGTTCAATATCTTCACGAGATTGATTGGATTGCGTTTCTCGATAACGCCTTTCCAAAGAAGGAATAATTCCTTCATATGGTTTTTTATATGTAAATCGACGATTATCACGTTCACCATAAAAGGTAATGGATTCTTTACCTGAGCCATAAAATAAAACCGATTGGAATGACTGAGGTAATTTTTCAAATGGCGTACTCAGATCAATCTGATAATGACTGGTTAGTGCATCCAGAAATTCGTAATAAAAAATTGATGCGCGATTGGCCCATAGAGCCACTGCGCCATCTCTTAATGACAATTGTTTGTTCGGCACAATCAAGTCAGGATCAAACTCCATGTGCGATCCTAAACCATCACAGCGACTGCAAGCCCCTTGTGGAGAATTAAACGAAAAGCTGGCCGGTGTAAATTCAGGATAGCTAATACCACAAGTTACACAGGCAGATGTTTCGCTGAATAAAATGGTTTCTCCATCCAAAATTTGAACCGAAACCAGACCTTGAGATTGAGCAAGTGCCAGTTCTATAGAATCTGCCAGGCGATTCTTGATATCCTGGCGAATCACCAGACGATCTATAACAACATCTATTGTATGCTTTTTATTTTTTGATAAGGGTTTAATTTCATCCAATTGAATAATATCACCATCCACTTGAACTCTGGCAAAACCATCTTTTTTAAGTCTTGTAAACAGCCTGTCATGTGTCCCTTTTTGACCGGAAACCAATGGGGCAAGAATGAGAATTTTTGTGGATTCGGGCAGAGACAAAACGTGATCCACCATTTGATCCACTGTTTGTGATGATATCGCTTTTCCACATTTATAACAATGGGGTGTACCAACACGTGCATAAAGCAGTCGTAAATAGTCATAAATTTCTGTTACAGTACCTACAGTTGATCGCGGATTGTGGCTGGCGGTTTTTTGTTCGATAGCAATAGCGGGAGAGAGTCCCTCAATGGTTTCTACATCTGGCTTTTCCATACGTTCCAAAAATTGCCGCGCATAAGTTGACAGGGATTCCACATAGCGTCGCTGACCTTCAGCATAAAGCGTATCAAAGGCCAGTGTAGATTTTCCGGAACCTGAAAGTCCTGTGATAACAATCAATTGATTTTTGGGAAGATCCAGATCAATATTTTTTAAATTGTGTTGTCTGGCACCACGAATTTTTAGCATGAATTACTCCACAAATTATGATTTTGCTCTCGTCCATTGGAAAGGTTTTTGAATGAGATCAATGAGTGAATCAAGAATCGTTCCAATAATGCCAATAGCAATGACAATTGCCATCAGGCGATCGTATGACATGGTATCTCTGGCATCATTAATCAAATAACCCAGCCCACTTGAAATCCCTAAAAACTCAGCAGGAACCAGAACAATCCATGCGACACCCAGCGCCATTCGCAAACTGGTTAACATATAAGGTATCGTTGATGGTATAATTATTTTAAATATTAATTGATGATTTTTTGCGCCTTGATTGATTGCCATCAGTAACCAACGTGAATCAACACGTGTCACGCCGAGAGTTGTATTGATAATGATTGGCCAGATCGTTGCCATAATCAACAAAAAAACAATGGCGGATTCAAAACTTTGAAATATCAGTAAAGCAATAGGCATCCAGGAAATGGGGCTGATCATGCGAAGAAACTGAATGGGTGGGTATGAAATCATTTTCAGTTTTTCATAAAAGCCCAGAAGTATGCCCAAAGGAATCCCCATAATGGCGGAAATACAGATACTGACAACAATACGTCTCAGACTGGCATAGACAGAATGCCAGAAAGAGGTATCATATACCAGTTCACACAATGCGCTGAATGTTGGTAATGGCAGAAAACCGGAGAATTGTTCATAGCCTTCCTGTGAAAAAATAAGATATCCAGTAATTGACCAGCCGAAAACTAACAACAAAATACCTGTAAAGCCATAAGCAATTCTTGTCAACATAATATACCTCTTTTAAAGTGCAACAATTTCTTCTCTGCGCCAGGGGTTAGAAATATCTATTGTATGAGAAAATTGTTTTAATCCCCCGACATTTTGAATGGCTTTTTTGGCAAAGGTATCATCAACAAGGCTTGTTATTGCAGAATTCATTTGGATACTGTTCAAGAATTGTACATTACCTTCCATTTTTGTGTGTTTCATTTCCTGAATGATCAATCGTGTTGCCGAGGGATAAGGATAAGGTTGAAAACCGATCCTTCCTACATCCCATTTTGGATGTTTGATCGCTTGAGGCGTTTTTCCTGCGCCATATCTGGATAATTCATAACCTGTAAATACACGGCTCAGAATTTTTTCTGATACAGGTAAATAGTTTTTTCCCTCTTTGCTGAGAATTTTTGCTGTTTTTAATGGGTTTCTTTCAATCCAGAGCTGCGCTCTCACAATGGCATTAATAATCTTTTGTGTAAAAACCGGACATGATTTTGTAAGGCGTTCATGCATAACAACGACACAACATGGATGATTTTTCCAGAGATCCCCTGTAAATCGCAAAATTTTAGCGCCAATTTTTATTTCAGCAATGGCATTAAATGGTTCAGCAACAATATAAGCATCAATTTTTTGAGCAAGCATAGCTGATGGCATTTCTGGTGGGGGCAAAATAAACAGATTTACCTGGTTTGATTGCAAAGGCGCTGTGTGAGACTGAATGACAGGTTTCAATCCAACATGTCTCAATCCCATCTGAAGAACAATATTATGCATGGAATACCAGTATGGAACAGCAATTTGACATCCTCCCAGATCTTTAAATGATTTGATGTTGGAATTCTTTTTAACAGTCAGCGCACTGCCATTCACATGGTTCCAGGCCAGTATTTTGACAGGAAACTTCCGACTAAAACGCATCCATACAGGAATGGGAAAAAGCATGTGCGTCAAATTGAATTTATTTGTCAAAAATGATTCTGTAAGGGTTGACCATCTGCGCACTTTGACAGGTGGTTTTGCGCGAAGTCCTTCATCCTGAAAATATTTGTTTTCCCAGGCGATTAAAAGCGGTGTGGCATCCGTAATGGGAAGGTAGCCCAGACGCAGTTGGGGTGCTTTTTCATTTGCAAACGATATCGGTGATATGCCAAATGAAGCAACAGTTCCACAAAGACCTTTGATAAAATTACGTCTGTTTATAGCGGACGAATCGATCATATCCTTCCTCAATAGACTGATTATGCTTTGCACGATTAATCTGATAAATTTTTTCCAATTGCATCATGATATGGATGCGCTTTAAGGATAGTTGCCTGTCAGTAATCTTTCTGGGATAGGGAATGGACATATTAATAATTTTTCTTACACTACATGGTTTTCCGCCCAAAAGGACCACTTTGTTTCCAAGAACAATGGCTTCATCAACATCATGAGTTACAAATATGGCAGTAAATTGTTCATATTCCCATAATTTGATCAATTCTTGCTGCATGCGTGTACGCGTAAAGGTATCCAGTGATACAAAAGGTTCATCCATTAAAATAATTTTTGGATGTCCAATTAATGCACGGGCGAGGGAAACGCGACAGGCCATTCCCATTGATAATTCTGATGGAAAATTTTTTTCAAAACCATCCAGGCCAATCAAATTGACAAAATACCGAATACGATCACCAAGATCTTTTGTATCCCCTCTGAGCTTACAACCAAAAGCAATATTATCAACGACATTTAGCCAGGGCAACAGACTGGGTTGCTGAAAAAGTAGCGAAATCTGAGGATCTCGTCGGGTAACAGTCTGATCATCAACCAGTATTCTTCCAGACGAAGGCGCTTCAATTCCAGCAACAATATTCAACAGTGTGGATTTGCCACAACCCGATTCACCCAATAGCATAACAAATTCACCCTTTTCAACAGGAATTTGAATATCTTTTAAAACCGGTATAGATGTTTTGTCTGGGTGATAAAAAGTTTTTTCAATTTTTTCGATTAATAGTTTCACTAAGTTATCTTAATCAGTGCATTTATTGGCACTATTTTTATTCGTTTTCTTCAATGAATTTCCTGAGTCATTGCTGTGATTAAAACATCGTTCATTATTAAACAGACTTAAACGATTTAATTTTGAAGTGTCATAATGAATATTGTAAAAAAAATCAACTAAAATATTATATTCGTTATTCATTGAAGTATGTGGCGAATGTGTGAGTTAGAGGACTGTTTTTTATAAGATTGGGTAATTGACGAAATAAAAAAAGCGAGATGACTTTTCAGTCTACTCGCTTTTTAAATATCGGGGCGAGAGGATTTGAACCTCCGACCCCTTGAACCCCATTCAAGTGCG
>Ga0272440_1003729_pt1 | contig 11247 bp, 7 predicted proteins | sample SSMMMBAug17_FD_192440 | JGI IMG/M metagenome (GOLD analysis project Ga0272440, IMG submission 192440) | Marine sediment archaeal communities from Little Sippewissett salt marsh, Falmouth, MA, United States - SSM-MMB-Aug17 | ecosystem: Environmental > Aquatic > Marine > Wetlands > Sediment ... | reverse complement strand
ATACATTGCAAGTTGTTGGCCAACTCAATGCCAATCCGACCCATGCTGCCATCATTTTATGTCTTGAAGGCGTTTTTGCAGCCATCTGTGGATGGATCTTTTTAGATGAACAAATGACATCTCGATCAGTATTGGGAGCAGGCTTGATGTTTTTAGGAATGATTATTTCTCACATTAATTTTAGACGATGAATATAAGTTAGGAATGCGCCCGTTAGGAATTCTCGGAAAATAAGTTCCTCATTTAATAATTGCTCATTTTGTTTTTGAACCATGATTACACTGAAGAAGATGAATAAGATGAATTTAAAGTGTTTTTTTCATCTTATTCATCTTCTTCAGTGTAATCATGGTTCAAAAAACAGAATGAACAGTTTGGTACGCATATGCCTGGTGTTTAATTAAGTAAGCGATCATAAATTTTCGGGTAGATCGTAGTAAATATTTTGTTATTCGTCTGGTCGAACCTTATGTTCGCCTCGAACAAAAACCGGTATCCAACCTATGAGCAAAACCAATGTAGGGGCGAACCTTGTGTTCGCCCGCCGGACAAAAACCGGTATCAAACCTATGTTCGAAAGTGAATTTGAAACGCTTGCCTCGGGCATAGGTTCGCAAACGATTGTTGTTCGGAGGGCGAACATAAGGTTCGCCCCTACATTGGTTTCGGACATTGCTTGGATTTCGATTACTACGATCTACCCGAAAATTTATGACAGCTTACTTAATGCGTCAAGCATTTTGAAATGGGGGATTTATTTTTTAAGCCCTGAAAATCAGAAAAAATATTAAACTCCCAGCACTTTATGATGATTAATTACTTTCCTATGCTTTGGGAAAGCAAACTTCAATCACGAATTTATTGTGTTGTTTTACATTTTTTACAGAAACCTTTCCCTCAAAGATATTGATAATACTTTTTGCCAATGCTGGGCCGAGACCAAAATCTGCCTCTTCCTTATAGATCGTCTGCTGACCAAATGGTGAAAAAAAAGTGTCTATATCCCTGTCATTTAGCAAATTACCAACACCATTGAATAAAATTCTTTTTTGTTCATCCTGGTTGTTGATTTCAATATTGAGCGCATTTCCAGGCAACAAACATTTTGTTGCGGTAAGAATTAATTCTTTTATGGCACGATATATTAACTGATAATCTGCAATAATCCCGACTGAAATATCCGGCGTTTGAGAAAAATGAATTTGAATGTCAGATTTTTTGTTATGTGACAGAACTTCTGTAATGCAGGATTGTAAATCAATATCTAATAATTTGGAACGAAATATCGATGAATTCACTTTTATCTGAACCATCATCATGGCATCATCAATAAGTTTATTAATGCGCTTCATTGAAGAATAAATAAGTTTTTTTGCGACAACATCGCAATCAGGCTTTGACGACAGCAGCAATTGTGCTGCACCAAAAAGACCATTCAAGGGGGTGCGAACTTCATGCGCAAGCATATTCATCCACATTCTTTTGGTTTCATCCCAGATTTCCAGGCGTCTATAGGCTTCAGAAAGCTTTTTTGTCCTTTCTTTGACAGTTTCTTCAAGATGCAGTTGATAGTCTCTGAGCTGAAGATGCGTTTTGATGCGAACGATCACTTCTTTTTCACTAAATGGTTTGGTAATATAATCAACGCCCCCCTTATTAAATGCACGGACTTTATCAGACAATTCTGATAAAGCACTCAAAAAAATAATTGGAATATCTTTCAATGATTTATTCTTTTTAATTTCTTCGCATAACGTATATCCGTCCATTACTGGCATACGAATATCCAATAGTATCAGGTCTGGAGGGTGAGTCAGAGCTGCTTTTAATGCCATTTCTCCTTGTGGAAAAGCGGCAATGATATAACCTTCCTGATGCAGCATTGATTCAAGTATTTTCAGATTTTCTGGTTCATCATCAATAATCATAATTGTGTTTTGTTTTTCCAAAATATATTCCTTTCAAGTTATGGGGTTAATAATTGATTAAGACCTTCGTAATCAAAGCGATCTGCCATGTCATATAGGATTTTGGCCAAATCGGGTAGCATATTTTCAATCTGTTTGATTGTTTTACGCAGTTCTATAATATTTCCTGTTTGGATAGACAATAATATTGATTTTCGATCTTCTTGAGTGAGTTCTTGTATATCTGATAACACATTACGATCGGGTTCATTTTCTAATTCATTGTAGTCATATGTGGTGCCAATTAATTGCTGAATGGTTTCAAGAAGTTTCTCTCGATGAATCGGTTTTGGGAGATATGCGTCTGCCCCCTCATTTTTTACAATATCTTCATTGATGTTGCCAGATGCCGTCACAATAATTACTGGCAATTGTTTTCCTGAAGGCGTGTTTCGAATATGGTGAAGGGTTTCAAAACCATCCATTTCCGGCATGTGTTTATCCATCAAAACAGCATCAAAAGAGCGATTCGATATTTTTTCAAGTGCATCCTTGCCTGATGCAGAATTTTCTATTTCAAACCCTGCACTATCTAACATCACACTTAGCATTTCACGATTGAAATCATTATCATCAACAATTAACAGCGTCTGTTTCTGGCGATTGACTTTATTAATCGATTTCTGTTTCTGATTTGTTTTTGAAAAACGATCTATCAGAGCTTTGAAATGAAAAGTAAATGTACTCCCTGATAATCGCTGACTTTTAACTGTAATGTCACCATCCAGGACGCGCGCATATTTTTTACTCAATGGAAGCCCTAAACCTGTTCCCTTACCGGCCTTATACCCTGATTCTGATTGTTCAAAGGGTTCAAAAATTTTGGATAACTGATCTTCGGGTATGCCATGCCCGGTATCTTCTATCTCTATTTTGAAGGTGGCATTGTTTTGATGACGTTCAACAACAGTTGCGAGCAGAGTAATGGCGCCTTTTTCTGTGAATTTAACTGCATTACCGATTAAGTTAAATAGTATTTGTCGAATTTTCCCTTTGTCTGAATGGATAACAGTTGGAAAGTCCTTTGAAAAGCTGCATGAAATATCAAGTGATCTGGCATCTGGACGTTTTGAGAATATCGTGCATAAGTCTTTGATCAGTTGCTGAATATTAAATGTGACTGAAACGATTGTGGTTTCATGGCCATCAACTTGTATCATTTCCAGTATATCATTGATTAACTCCAATAAGATTTCCCCACTTTTCGTAATACCAGAAAGTCCTTTATTTTTATGTTCACAGGAACCACATTCTCTATCCATAATCTGAGCATAACCCAGAATTGCATTTAAAGGCGTTCGAATTTCATGTGACATATTGGCGACAAATTTTCCTTTTGCGATAGCAGCCTGTTCCGCTTTGATCAAAAGTTGTTGTTGTTTTGTATTCATCATGGCCAGTTGTTGTTCGGCTTTTAACTTCACCTCAAAGTTCGCAATCAGTTCTGCAAGCAGTCCTAACAAATCAATTTCATCCTTACTGAATTCTCGATTTATCGAAACTGAATCAAAACCAACAAAACCTGTGCAGTTTTTTCCATTCATCATTGGAATTGTCACAATAGATTTTATGCCCTGTGAGACGAGAATATCTTTCAATTTTCCATCAGGCAGGTGATCCACTGATGGAATATGGTAGATTTTCCCCTGTTGATGATTTCTTACCCAATCCTGAAATTTTGAAATGGAGAGTTGTTGAAGATTGCCAATTGCGGGGGAAATATCATGATTACACCATTCATGCGTATTTGACATGGTTTGATTGTCAAAATCATATGCAAAAAGATAGGCACGATCTGCTTCAATGAGCTTTCCAATCGATTCCAAGCCTTTAGAGATCGTTACGTTTTGTGTGCCAGGAGTCACATTTAAAAAATTTTTTGCCAAAGCGATTAGATTACGCAAAATGATGTTTACATTGATGAGTGACTGCTCTGTTTCCTTTAGTTTGCTGATATCAGTCATTACTGTCAGCCAACAATCTTGATTTCCCATATCGATGACATATGCCGAAAATAATCCCTCAATTAACGTACCATCTTTTGCCTGTATGGTGATCGCAAAATTTCTGACAGTTTTTTCCTTTTGAAATTGTTGGTAAATTTTTTTTCGTTGTTCAGGGTATACGAATAAATTTAAATCAAAGGGGGTATGACCAATTATTTCTTCTCTAAAATATCCGGTTGTATCTATAAACGCCTGGTTAATTTCAATAAAATTTCCTTCATCAATTTTGGAAATGGCCATCAGTGCAGCACTATTATTAAAAGCACGTCTGAATTTTTCATCTGAAATCTTGATTTGGGTCACATCTTTGCTGACACCAAAGAATGCAGGTGATCCATTCCAATTTCCATGTGATATTCTGGTTTCAACAGGTATCAACTTGCCATCTTTAGACAGAAGCGGAATCGGACAATAATCTAGCTTACCATTTATCATTAATTCAACAATTTTTTGTGCCCGATTTCTTTGATTTGGTGGATGAATCTTTAAAACAGAGTGACCGATTAACTCTTGCGGCAGATATCCCAGGCGATTAAATACGCTGTCATTTGCATGAATTATATTTCCATTTGCATCAAGAACAAACAGGAAATCATGTATCGCATTAAAAAAGGTTTCAAAATTATCTTTGACCTGTTTCTTTTCAATAAAAGCCTTTTGCATGATTTCGTCTCCAATAAACAAGCAATTATTGGGGGTATTCGCTGAATCATCAGTGAATCACGTTAAGGAATTTGACATACAATACTGCTTTAGCTTATGAATAAATTCCTTTCGATCAATCGGTTTTGACACATAATCATCCATTCCTGCATCAAAACATTCCTCTCGGTCACCTTTCAGGGCATTGGCTGTCATGGCAATAATTGGGATATCTTTCCAGGTAGCGTTTTTCCGAATTTCTTTTGTGGCAGTGAGTCCATCCATTTCAGGCATTTGAACATCCATCAAAATGATATCATACTTTCTTTTATGAAGGGCTTTAATGGCCTGTTTGCCATTTTCTACTGTATCTACCTGTGTAAATGAGGCTTTTTTAAGAATCTCAATTGCAACATGACGATTGAATATATTATCTTCTGCAAGCAATATCGAAATATGATTAAAGGATAGATGAAGGTCTTTTTCTAAAGGTTTTTTGGGGATTTCGTTCGGTGTTGATTTACCTGTAATTATTTTTTGAAGTACAGTTGAAACACGACGTAGCATTAATGGTTTAAAAACATACTCTGTTGCCATGTTTTCAAATTCGTGTTGGGACTCTATATTTCCCATTAATATGAGCGGCAATGATTTCATTTCAGGCGTTTGCTTGATCTTTTCAAGGATTTTCTGAATGTCAGGTAAAAGTGCATCAAGGAAAATAATATGAATTGGACGTTGATCATTGATCATACTATAAAAAACAGCGATTGCTTCATCACCTGAATTTGCTTTTTCGGTAATGCATCCAAAGGATTGAACCAGTTCATCAACAGCTAAGAGCGCATGAGGATTATCATCAACAATCAAAATGCGTTTGTTTTTCATATCCGGAAGGTCTTCAAGTGGTTCTCTATATTTTTGAAGACCAAAACTGGCTGTAAATGTAAACGTGCTGCCTTTGCCTTCAACACTTTCTGCCCATATTTGTCCATCCATTAATTCAATCAGTTGTTTGCATATTGTCAAACCGAGCCCTGTACCGCCATATTTTCGAGTCGTGGAATTATCAGCTTGAGTAAATGGATCAAATAATTTTTTCAGGCTATCTTTTGAGATTCCAATTCCTGTATCCTTTACAGATATGACCAGGCGCGTTTCCTGGGCAGTTTGCTGGACCACCATGACGTGAATAAATATTTCGCCATGATCTGTAAATTTAATTGCGTTGTTTGTTAAATTCACAATAATTTGTTTCAACCTGAGTGAATCTCCGACCAGGTTATTTGGTACATTAGCGGCAATATGAATAATTAATTCCAGATTCTTTTGGGATGTCTTGTCTCGAAACATATCTGCAATGGAATGAAAAATATCTTGAATGTTAAAAGGCACCTGCTCCAGTTCCAGTTTTCCAGATTCAATTTTCGACAAATCCAGGATATCATTAATGATTCCCAATAATGAATTGCCTGATGTCTTAATAATCGATAAATATTCTCGTTGACTTTCATCAAGATGCGTATCCAAAACCAGATCAGTCATGTTGATCACTGCATTCATTGGGGTTCGGATTTCATGGCTCATATTGGCGAGAAAAGCGCTTTTCGCCTGATTAGCGACCTCGGCTTCAAAGGCCATTTTATCGGCCATTTCTTGTGCCAGCTTTCTTTGTTCAATTTCCAGGCGCATTTGCTCATTTGTTTTTGTCAATTCTTTGGTGCGCTCATTGACAATTTCTTCTAGTCGATATCGATGCTGATTGATTGTATCCAGCATATGATTCAAAGCAAATCCGAGATGGGCGATTTCGTCTTTTGATTTTGAATGAAAACGAGCCTGTTCATCCCCTGCTTGCACTTTCATGACAACTTCCCAAAGGCGACGAATGGGCTTAATTACTTTTCGTGCAATGATATCGATAATAAATAATAACGTAATGGCTGATATTGAGATAGAAATAATCATCCATCGAAAAATGCTCTCCTGCAAATGATTTCCCATTTCTATGGTTTGTAATCCCAGGTCTTCAGCGGTTAGAGAGATGACATTAAATCGATCCATCAATTCTTTACTTAAGTCATCAAATTGATGGTTAATAATCCGAATATTCTTTTCTATTTGAAAATGTTTTTCAATGAGTTTGTCAAGTTTTTGAATATAGGAATCAATACGTTCATCGATAATATCTGTCTTTTTGAGCTGTTTCGTAAAAAAAGAAAAAACCATTCGCAAAGCTTGATATTCGGAATCAGTTTTATTATGAATGTATCGATCCAAAAAACGATCAAGGTTTAAAAGCGGTTTGAGAAGTGAAAATTCATTGGTTCGCAAAATAGAGGCGCTTAAGACTTGAAAACTAGAATCAACTTTTGTTTGACTCAAACGTTGATCTGTTTCTAGCTGCGTCAGCCGACTAAATGCTTTTTCATAGCGTGCCAGGACATCTGTTACAGGTTCTGTTTTTCCTGCAAATTCTTTTTCAAATGGTTTGGCATTGAAATGATCCAGTTGGTTTCGAATCTGTTGAATGGTTGAACCAAATTGATGCTCAGCTTCATCATGACTTTGCGTCTGGACTGCACGTTCCCAAAAACGAAGTTTCCAAAAGTCCTGTTTGATTTTTTGAATATCTTTTTCAATATAGGCAGCCTTTTGGACTTTTTCTGCACCTGTCGATAACTCTCTAATGAAAATAGCGAGTTCAATATATCCGACACAAAAGATCAGTACCAGCAGGCCGACAATAAGATAAAAACGTTGTTTTGTACTGACAATCATTTTAATTCCAATTGAGTATTACCAAAAATATCATTCATCCTGGTTAAAAAAATGATGCACAAATTGTATGAATCGGCAATTTTAGTTCCACACATTCCAATTAACGATCAACAACGAGTAAATCTACAAGAATTACAGGCTTTACAGAATAGCCTTGCAGGTACAGCGCCGCATGTTTAATCGTCAAAAAGCCCATTTTGTATGGATTTTGTGCGATTGTTGCTGAGAGTTGTTTCTTTTTGATATGCGCAATCGCTTCAGGAATCGCATCAAAACCGACTGTTACAGGCAATGGTTTGTTCTGTTTATTTAATGCTTGAATGGCACCAATAATCATTTCATCGTTGTGCGCAAAAATCGCATCAATCTTGATTCTTTTTTTGAGAATATGGTTTAATGCATTACGTCCTTTTTCACGATTGAAAAAAGCCACCTCTCTTGCAACAATTTTTAAATCAGGATATTTTTTGATCGTATCATTAAAACCTTTCCCACGATCATGTGCTGCTGATGTACCTGGAGCACCTTCTAATTCAAGGATTTTCCCTTTTTGATTCAGTTTGTGTGCGATAAACTCTGCAGCCATTTGACCACCCGCCATATTATTGGATTCAATGTGACAGATCACTTTTTCAGGTACTGCAGATTTTCGATCCACAGTAAAGACCGGAATGCCCTCGGCATGTGCAAAGTCAATTGCCGGTGATACACTTTGAGAGTGCGTGGGGTTGATGATAATAACATCTGATTTCTTTTCAATAAAACCCTGAATATCAACCAGTTGCCTGGCATCATCATTGTTTGCGATAGCCGTATTGAGTTGTAAGCCAAACAGACCAGCCGCATTGGAGGCGCCATCAAGCAATGTTTTAAAAAAAGGCGTGTCATCTGCCAGTGACAACGATACTTTTTTATCAAAACAGTCATAAGTAATGAGATCAAGCGGGGTTTTTGTTAATTTGGGAACTTTTTTTCCTTGCATCGCTTGTGATGCCAACATAACACCATACTCACCCATCATTGCGGGATGTTGGTCAACAGTGGCATGCATGCGTTTGTTTCGCATTTCCGAGCGGGCTTCATCAATGTTGTCATAGCCGCCGATATAAATATCACCGGTTAGTCCAAACATATCCAGAGACTGGATTGCACCAATCGCCATGCTGTCATTGGCACAGAAAATGGCATCAATTTGTGTATGTTTTTGAATTAACTTTGTCACCAGGTAGAGAGCTTCATCAGTGTGCCAGTTGGCACTTTCACTGGCAACAATTTCAATCCGACTATTTGCAGTAATACTATCGATAAAGCCTTTTTTTCTTAAGTCGGCATTTTCAACGCCTTTAATGCCTTCGATAACGAGAACACGACCTTTTTTTCCCAACTTTTTTCTAAGATAATTCCCCACAAGGCTCGCACCTTGATAGTTGTCAGACCCTACAAATGGGATGGAAAGATTTATTTTATTCATCAATGCTTCGTGAAATGGATTATCGATATTAATGACCAAAATGCCCTGGTCAATGGCTTTTTTACAGACAGGTATCAATTTTTTTGAATCTACAGGTGCAATGACGATGGCACCATATTTTCTGGCAATCAGGTTTTCAACAATCCCAATCTGACGTGTAATTTCTGTTTCTCTTTCCACGCCAAAAACTTCCAAGGGAATTTCGTTTTTTTCGGCATATTGCCTTGCACCTTCTTCCATTTTAATAAAAAAAGGATTGGACAGGGCTTTCATGACCAACGCAACTTTATTCTCATTTCCAGCAGCTATCGCCGATGTGGTTAATAGAGATAATATTAAGATGATGAAATATTGTTTTTTCATTTATATGCTCCTTGATCAATAAAAATATGGGAACCCTTCTTATTGAATGAAAAGTCGTTAACAATTTTTTAAAAATCGTGATTGGATTTCACCTTATAGAGACACTCTTCTGTGCGTCTCTATCGGGTTATCATCAATCATGATTTCGGTTAAAGAGCTAACTCTTTTTCAACCAATATGAAGGTTTCATTTTTACCACCCAAATTTCAAATTGAAGCGGACATGTGAAAACTCGAAATGGTTATGTCCACATCAGAATTTCAAAAAAATAATTAAATCGCAAGTCTGACTTTATCAGAAGGGTCCTTTTTCTTTTCAGACTCTTGTTGCGTTGTGTCAAGTTCTGCAGCAATGGTATAAATGGCTCTATCAAACGCATCTTTTAGTTCGGATAATAATTGGTTGACTTCAACAAGGGCCTTTTTTTCATTGTAAAAATTGGCCTGAGTCAACCGTTTCATCATGTATTGATATAGTTCATTCAGATTGTCAGCGAGCGTTTTATCCTGGTCATGATCCAATGCACAATCTAGCTCTGTTAGTATCGCAAGCACTTTTGAGATATTTTCTCCTTTAATGCGTGGATCTTCTTTTTCCAACCCCATGATGGCAAATCGTGTGAATCGAATTGCCCCTTCAAATAACAAAGATAGTATTTTTCCTTTATTATCCGTGAATTGTGTTTCTGAATCTTTGTAAGCTGTATACCCCATTGATTTCATTTTTACTCCTTAATTATCGATAATGCGCTATTTATCAAGGTACCTTATTTTTTTTTTCAATATTTTTTCAAAAGGCACAACCGCATCAATCGAATATCCACAATAGTCAGGTAATTGATTGCCAGTATAAAATCGTGTTGTTGATGGATACTCTTTACATATCAAGAGTCGATTGTGGTGATCTTGACATATACCATCTGATGTTAACCATGAGCATGTAAAATACAAATCACCATCAATTTCGTCCTTACAAATCAGTCGGGAATATTCTGGTTTCTCTTGAACCAGGCGTTGAAACTGAGAACGATTTTTTATCCATTTTCCTTCTGCTTTAACCCGAAAAGACTTACAACATTGACCACATTGATTGCATTGGCCAATTCGTATTGGTTCCTGGCCTTTTATTTTTAACAAAATAAATCTTAAAAATCTTTTTATTCGCTCATGAATTCGCATGTCTGATATCGTGTTAGTTTTGGATCAATCCATTGTTTACATTTTAAAAATTATTAATTCTGGATCATAGTTTGAAGCTATTGTAGAGTCAAGCATAAAAGTGAGTATGTAGGGGACGCTCTTAATTTATTAACTTGATATATCGACGAAACTGTATAAATCAATAAGGAATTTTCTAAAAATAACTTCCCCATTATTGATATTGTTCGTTTAGTTTTTGAACCAGGATTACACTGAAAAAGATGAATAAAATGAATTAAAGCGTTTTATTTCATCTTATTCATCTTCTTCAGTGTAATCCTGGTTCAAAAAATGGCAAGTGATAATTTAAATTTCGGCCATTTTGGTTACACTCAAATTAAATTATGAAAAAAACATAAACAAAAATGCAAGAAAACAAATCGTTTATTCGTGTCTTTCAGGCAAGCATGCTTGACTTGTGGCTTATTCACAATCCCGCTTGCTAACGCGCGCGGCTCTGATTCGGTAACGCGCGCGGCTCTGATACCAGGTAAGCTAATAAATCAGAGACGTGCGTTACCGAATCAGAGCCGCGCGCGTTAGCAAGCGGGATTGTGAATAATTCATAAATCAATCAGTCAAGCACGATTACCGAAAGAACACGTTCATCAAAATATCAATAAAAATTAGTGGGTTATTAAGTAAGCAATAATTAACTTGACAGTAAGTTCGGGAAAGTTTACATAAGAGATATCAATAATGGTTTGCTTGTGAATGACATAGCGGTAAATGAAAAAATGAGTCTGCGTAAATATCATGCCAATCCAAAATGGTTCGTAATAGAGGATGCATGCACTATTTCAGTTAGGAAATAGTGC
>Ga0272440_1003727_pt1 | contig 11250 bp, 9 predicted proteins | sample SSMMMBAug17_FD_192440 | JGI IMG/M metagenome (GOLD analysis project Ga0272440, IMG submission 192440) | Marine sediment archaeal communities from Little Sippewissett salt marsh, Falmouth, MA, United States - SSM-MMB-Aug17 | ecosystem: Environmental > Aquatic > Marine > Wetlands > Sediment ... | reverse complement strand
ACGACAAACTCTTAGATCGCGCACTTGAAATTGCCAGAGAAATCGCTGATGTCAATCAAGAAATGCTGCCTGTTGTGAAGTCCTTGATAGATTTTCAGAATGACCATTCCTTTGATGAATCATTTGCGCATGAACGTACAGGTTTTAAATCATTTGTTCAACAACATTTAGTTGCTTGAACAACATAAAAAAATAAGGAGAAAATTTTTATGAATTCAGAAAAATATTTATTTACTTCAGAATCTGTTACCGAGGGCCATCCGGACAAGGTAGCAGATGCCATTTCAGATTCCATACTTGATTCGATTATTGCACAGGATAAAAATGCCCGCGTTGCCTGTGAAACATTGGTCACTACCGGACTTATATTCATTGCCGGTGAAATTACGACAAACTGCTATGTTGATATGCCACAAGTTGCCAGAGACCGTGTGAGAGAAATTGGTTATCATTCCTCACAAATGGGTTTTGACTGGAAAACCTGTTCTGTTCTAACCAGTATTGATCATCAATCTGAAGACATCGCTCAGGGGGTGAATACGGGTCAAGGTCTTTTTAAAGACCAGGGCGCTGGAGATCAAGGACTGATGTTTGGTTTTGCTTGTGATGAAACACCTGAACTGATGCCCATGCCAATAATTTATGCACATAAATTATGTCAACGAATGGCGCTGGTTCGAAAGAATGGTGGACTGGATTTCTTGCGTCCTGATGGCAAATCTCAGGTAACAATTGAGTATGATGGCGGTGTTCCCAAGCGTGTCGATACTATTGTTATTGCAACACAGCATAAACCGGATATCAGTCATGATGAGCTTAAGGATGCAGTAGTCGAGGAAGTAATCAGAAAAGTAATCCCAAAAAAAATGATTGATGGTGACACGCGTTTTCTGATTAATGCCACTGGTCGTTTTGTCATTGGGGGTCCGATGGGCGATTGTGGGTTGACCGGTCGAAAGATTATTGTCGACACCTATGGTGGTCAGGGGAGTCATGGTGGTGGTTGTTTTTCAGGTAAAGATCCATCAAAGGTGGACCGAAGTGCATCCTATATGGGCCGACATATTGCGAAAAATATTGTGGCATCCGGTATCGCCAAAAAATGTGAGGTTCAGGTTGCTTATGCTATTGGTGTTGCCGAACCGGTTTCTATTAATGTGGATATGATGGGCACAGGAAAAATTTCCGAAATTCGGGCTCAAGAAATCATTCGAGATACCTTTGATTTAAGACCTGCCGCGATTATCGAATATCTGGATCTGCTTCGTCCCATTTACGCACAAACTGCGGCATATGGTCATTTTGGCCGAACAGAATCAGAATTAAGCTGGGAACTTACGAATAGAGCTGATGAAATCAAAGAAAAAGCTGGGGTATAATTTTTTATTTTTTTCTTGATTTTTATTTGACGTGATGATAAGTACTTATTTTAAATAATTCAGGCACGTAGCTCAGTGGGAGAGCGCTACCCCGACACGGTAGAAGTCGTTGGTTCAAGTCCAATCGTGCCTACCAGCAAATAACAAAGGGTTATGAAATTATTCATTACCCTTTTTTTTTGTCTGAAATCGTTTTGCAGCACAAACCAGTCCTGGTGCCCATTGTGGGGTGCCCCATGCATGGACATGGGTATAAGCTGCAAGCACCTGCTTGTAACACAAACCATCGTGCTGATCCCAAAAACCTTTGCCCCGAATCATTTGAAAAGCCAATGTTTCATCTGTCTGTTTGGTCCATTCCAGAACCCTTGAATAATGAAATTCATGGCCACGAAGTTCGGTGCCCACAGGAAAAATCGGATTGGGCAAGCACACTTTAATCACAGAATAGCCGTGCGCAATGGGACGTTTTGAAAGATCAAATTGAATTGAAAAAATATTGGCCATTTCAAAAGGCCTATTGTCAACAATCACTGTCTGTCCCAGGTACATAAGGCCGCCGCATTCAGCATAAACGGGTAAGCCATTTTGTATTGCCTGTCTGAGTGAATACCGAAATGATTTATTGCTTTCCAGTTGGTTGACCTGCGTTTCAGGAAAGCCACCGCCCAGGTAAAGGGCATCAATATCTGGCAATGAATGATCTGTCATAGGCGAAATATAAATTAAATCGGCACCTTCTTTTTCCAAAGCGTCAAGATTTTCAGAATAATAAAATTGAAACGCCGCATCTCTGGCAATACCAATTTGAACTTTTTTTGCGGTTTTATGAGAAGTTATATGATTAATTTCTATTGTTTCAGAGATTGGTATTAAATGATTTGCTTTATGCGCAATGCTGTAAACTTGATTGATATCCAAATAGCGATCCGCAATCTTTTTTGCGGAAAAAATGGCATTATCTGTCCACTGATGTTCTTGCATTGGGACGAGTCCCATATGTCGTTCAGGAAAAATATTATTTTTCAATTTTGGAATTGCACCAATAACTGGAAGCCCTGTATGATTTTCAATGCTTTGACGAATAATTCCTTCATGACGCGCGCCTGCCACCCGATTTAAGACAATTCCGGAAAATTGTACCTGTGGATCAAATGACATGCAACCATGAACAAGGGCTGCCAGGGTTCGCGTTGTTTTGGTGCAGTCTAAACACAGAATGACAGGTGTTTTCAAGAGTTTAGCTAATTCCGCAGTACTGGTTGAGCCTTCTGTATCAATACTGTCATAGATACCGCGATTGGCCTCTATAATAGCGATTGTATCAGTTTGTGTGTGGGTTAAAAATAATTCGATAATTTTTGTTGGGGATAAAAGAAACGTATCAAGGTTGTAGCAGGGCTGGCCGGCTGCAAGTGCCAGCCAGCCAGCATCAATATAATCAGGGCCTTTTTTAAAAGGACAGATATGATTTTCTTTTGCTCTTAAAGCAGCTATGATACCCAGTGTAGTAATTGTTTTTCCAGAGCCGCCGCTCAGGGCGGAGACAATTAGTCGTGGATAATTCATTTATATCATGTCACAGGCATAAGTATCTGTTTATCTATCCAAATAAATGGGCAAAACAAGAGGATTGGATTAATCTTCGTGTTCAGCCGCAGCCTGTTTACCAGTACCAGGAAGCCCATACATTGTGGTACTTCCGCTTGACCAGTATACTAACTGCCGATCTTCCACCATTTTATTGACTATTTTTTTTGCGGCTCTTGGCTTTTCGCCCAGAATTTTTGCCAAATCATTAAAATAAAATTTTGATTTGGACTTTTGTTTTTTTTGTAATTCTTCAATAACCTTTTGGGCTGCTTCTTGTTGATCCATGTTTTGCCTCTTCCTTATTTTTATTATACAGGGAGATGACTGATTAATTCAATTCAACTCCCTGAAAGTTTTGAAAAAATTAGAATTTGAAGTTCGTGGATTGACGCCATGTGTAATATGCTGGATCACGAAAATCATCAATCAGATGATGCGTAAATTCCAGTTCACATTTTTCAAAGAATCGTTCCCAACCAATTCTTTCGGCCCATTCCCCCAAACGTTCATATTTGTTGGCATCCGCCGCATAAGCTTCAACCATCTGACGAATCGCTTTTACAGTTGATGGCCATCGTGGTGTTTCATTGGGTAAGAATCCAACCACAACTTTTGAGAATTTTGGATTGCTGATTCTATTGGAAACTTTACCACCAGCCATTAAAACAATACCATCACCTTCTTTATCAGCAAGAGGCATGGATGGACACATGGTATAGCAGTTACCACAGAACATACATCTTTCGTTGTTTACTGCAACACTCTTGAGTGTGGCATCACCAACTTCAACTTTTGAAGGTTTGATTGCAGCTGTTGGACAGGCTGCAATTGCCAGTGGAATTTCGCACATTTTGTCAAGGTATTCATGATCCAACATGGGTGGTTTTCGGTGATATCCCAGAATTGCGATATCAGAACAATGTACAGCACCACACATATTCAGACAGCAAGCCAGCGAAATTCTTAACTGAGCAGGCAGTCGCATCCGACCAAAATCTTCAAACAAGTCATCCATAACTGCTTTTACAGGTCCGGATGCATCTGTCGCTGGTGTATGACAATGAATCCAACCCTGGGTATGGATAATATTTGTAATGCCAGCGCCAGTACCACCAATGGGAAATTTAAACCCACCACCTGGTTGTTTTCTGGACAAAAGATCGTCTTTCAAAGGTTGAACTTTTGCTTTGTTGTCAACCATGAATTCAATATTATTACGTGTGGTCCATCGGACATATCCATCACAATGTTTTTCAGCGATTTCACAGATTTCACGAATATGTGAAACACTCATCAATCGACATCCACCGCAACGAATTGTGTATATTTCATCGCCTGTTTCAGAAACATGAACCAGAATGCCGGGTTCAATAATTTCATGATACAGCCATTTTCCTTTATTGTTCTTGATTACTGGTGGATAGAACTCTTCAAAATTTCTCGGTCCAATATCTGTGATTCTATCCTTCATTGGATTTTCAGGATCATAACCTGAAGATATAAAAGCCATTTGTTGCCCCCCCTATCTCTGATGATGTTTTCTGAATTCGTTAATGTCGCGATCCCAGCCGCCATCAACTTCGTTTTCTTTCCAGAAAATGTACGGATTGGATCGTGGTTCTTGAACATGTTGCGGGACAGGTTTAATGTTGGTGACTTCGAGAAGTTTCTGGAAGCCCTGACGTTTCATTAGCTCGCCAAGACGTTCACGGTTTTTACCTTCTTCCATCCACCAATCCCAAACATTCTCAATCACTTCTTTGATTTCATCGTATGGTTCTTCAGCTTTGACAAAAGGAACCAGCAAAGAACCCATTTGTGCACCATCAAGGATCGGTGCCTTGGCGCCAGCAAGGATCGAAAGACCACGATCATTACCAATTCTAAGCGCTCTGGGCATTACGTTGATACAATGCATACATCGGGTACATTCTTTATTGTTGATTTTGAGTTTGCCATCAACAACTGCCATACAACTGGTCGGGCAAAGATCAATCACTTCTTTTTGAATGTCAAATGCACCCCAATCTCGTCCTGAATGCGCACCGCCATTTGGAACTAATTCGCCACCCATATAAGCAGCAACAGCTTCTTGATCAATACGAATATCATCACGCCAGGTACCAACAAATGAAAGGTCGGCTCGGGCAATTGATGCCACACAGCAGTTGGGGCAACCATCAAATTTAAATTTAAATTTATATGGAAATGCCGGACGATGTAATTCATCCTGATACTCAACGGTCAATGTATGACAGATCGCCTGTGTGTCATAACATGCATATTCACATCGGGCCTGACCAATGCAGTCAGAGGGCGTTCTCAAGTTTGATCCAGAACCACCCAAATCTTGATTGTGTTTATGGGTCAATTCATAGAATATTTCTTCCAGTTGTGGTGTTGTTGTACCAATAAAGATGATATCACCGGTTGAACCATGCATATTGGTAATACCGCTTCCTCGAAATTCCCACAAATCGCAAAGTTGTCGCAAATATTCTGTTTTGTAAAATTTTCCAGCAGGATGGTTGATTCTCATTGTATGAAAATGGGCAACACCTGCAAAATTTTCAGGTTGATCACAGTATCGACCAATTACGCCACCACCATATCCAAAAACACCAACAATACCACCATGCTTCCAGTGGGTTGTACCATCTTTGTAAGAAAGCTCAAGCAGACCAAGCAGGTCTTCACAAACATCAGTGGGGATTTGGAATTCAACGTTGTTTGCATTTGCCCTTCTTGATTCGGCTTCCCTTTTAATGTCGCTTACGAAACTGGGCCACGGGCCTTTTTCCAGTTCGTCCAGCAAAGGGGTTTCGTGTTTCATGTTATTCCTTTACTCCTTTCATAAGATTATCATACTAAAATTTTTCAGTCTCTATATATTAAAACGCCATAATGGCTAAATTTTTCCTGTTATAGTGTCTTTAAAGGCCCTTGTCAACCTTTTTTCATGCACTATAAAAAATATTTTTATGAGGTTATGTGCATATTGGTTGTATTTTGTATTGGTTTTCTAGAAACGTCCAACAAATTTTACCTGTGCGCATTCAATTCTTTTAAAAAGCCCTCTGGAACATCGTAGCCTAAGGCAACAGCTTTATCACACTTTTCTATAGCTGCCTGATAGTCCTTTTTTTCAAACAAAGCCAGGGCAAGATTATGGTATGCCACTGGAAAATTGGGTTCCAGTTCGATTGCTTTTTGTGCGTACTCGATAGATTTATCCAGCTCGCCCAGCATAAAATGTGCACTTGCCAAAGAGGCATAGGCTTGAATAAATTTAGAATTATATGAAATTGCCTTGTTCAGCGCAACAATCGCCTTTTCTGGTTCACCTTTTTGTAAATGGACAAAACCAATATTGCCATAACCAATAGAAAAACCGGCACGAGCCTGAACCGCTTTTTCATTATATACCAGACATCCATCCAAATCATTTCTTTGCAGACAGATGCCACCCAATTGAACATATGCCTCGGCAAGGGTTGGACTGTTTGCAACTGCTTCTTTCAACTCACTTTCAGCCTCATCATATTTTTTTTGCCCCAGGAGCGCAACAGCCAGATTGTAGTGTGTTGTTCCGCATTCCGGGTTCATTGCCAGCGCCTGACGTTGCGTTGCGATATATTCTTCTGCATTTTTTGCCAATGCCATAATATTTTCCTTATTTAGAAGTTGATTAAAAGATTTGATATCCTTCATTTACCAGTGAACATATTTTTTATCAAATATGAAGGATGTCAAATAATCTTATATGTTTATTTCTGAAAATTTCCGATAGTCAATCCCATACTGTTGAATTTTATATTGAATGACCCGCTTTGTTGTGCTTAAAATATTTGCTGCCCTGGTTTGATTCCCTTTTGCTTCTTTTAAGGCATCAATAATCAAAGATGTCTCATAGGACCTGACAAGCATCTTAAAACCATCTTTGGAACGTTTGCCTGTTGAAGTGTCCTTTTTTTGTAATGAAGCTGGGAGTAAGTATCCATAAAGCACACCACCATCAGCCATGAGGATTGCGCGTTCAATACAATTTTGAAGTTCACGAACATTGCCCGGCCAATGATAAGAGAGCATAAGGTCTAAAGCGGAGCTATCTATTCGTTTGACATTACGTTTGAGTTGGGCACTGAGCTGATTGATAAAATAATCTGCCAGTAAAATGATATCTGCCCCCCGCTCTCGTAATGGCGGTACATGAATTGGAAATACATTCAGTCGATAATACAAATCAGCACGAAAATTGCCGGCATCAATTTCACTCTCCAGATTTCTGTTGGTGGCTGTTATCACACGCACATCAACATTTATTGTCTGCGTTCCGCCGACGTGTTCCAGCTTTTTATCTTCAAGCACGCGAAGCAATTTTACCTGAGAGGCCAGCGGCAACTCACCAATTTCATCTAAAAAAACAGTGCCGTGGTTTGCCAGTTCGAACTTGCCAACCTTTTTGCCAATCGCGCCTGTAAATGCGCCCTTTTCATGTCCAAACAATTCCATTTCAATCAGATTTTCTGGGATCGCACCACAATTAATTTTTAAAAAAGGTTTCTTTTTTCTTGAGCTTCTTTTATGGATTTCTGAAGCAGCCAGCCCTTTTCCAGTCCCTGTTTCACCGGTAATAAGCACTGTTGCATCAGAGTCCGCAACCTGAGCAATTAAATATGCCAGCTCTCTCATGGCATCAGAATTGCCAACAATATTTTCTGATGGATTTCGCTCGACCGCTTCACGCAAACGAATATTTTCATCCTTGATCCGACGCAAATGAACCCGCGATGCCAAAATATTGGAAACTGTTTGTAAAAAAGGCACTTCGGTTTCCAAATCAGCGCTTTGAGCCGCACGATCCACAGAAAGAGCGCCAACAACTTCTCTTCCATACATAATTGGAACACATATGAACGCCAAATCAGAACGATTCATTTTTGTTCTGGCGCCAGACCGATCCAGAAATAGCGGTTCCTGATCCAAAGTTGGAATAGCTATGGGACGTCCGCTTTCAACTACTTTTCCGGTGATACCTTCACCCAGGCGATAAAAAATAGGAGAATCGCGATCCGTTGGAATACCATAAGTTATTTCAACGTGAATTTCCTGTAAATCCCTCCGATTGATAGAAATCATGCCACGCTGCATGCCTGTTTCTTCAGAAAGCAATACAAGTGTCTGATACATGATTTGCTCAAAATCAGAATTTTTTGTGTATAATTCACTTATTTTATTAATTGTTTTTAAATATTTGTCCATTATTGTTATCCAGAGTTTAAATTCTTATTGCAAAGAACTTAAAAACATGACACAAAATTGTATATTTGTAAACAAAAATCTAACTGACTTTAAAAAATATGTACAAATGAAATGTTGACATTGCTTTTTACATTACATTATAATATTTTCTATCAAGGAAATCTTGGAAAATAACATGCTCATTTTTCTTGATCGTCCAAAAAAAATAAGTTCGTGAAGAGACGTAGCATGCTACGTCTCTTCGATGCCAAACGATTATACGTTCAAGATAAATGAGGAACTTATTTTTAAAGCATTCCTAAGGATAATAAAATGAATAAAACAGCAACGTTGCGGATGCAATCCAAAAATGTTCAAAAACTATACGTGCCAATGGGCGTTATTGCCTTTTTTTGTGCATTCACATTTTTTTGGTATTTTGTTCAACAGTGGCGTTTTACAAATTTTTGGAGCTTTCATTGGAATCTTTCTGTAATCAGTATTTTAGCATCAATCAGCTTTAGTCATGGGCTTGTAAGACTTGGTCAGCATGAACGTCTACAACAATTTTTTGCACTAGGATTTGGTATCGCATGTTTTTTGTTTAGCCTTTTTTTATTTGTGTCATGGGGGGTTAATCAAATTTTAGGAATTATTGCAACCTCTCATTATTTGGGGTATATGGCCTTATTTGTCATGTTCACAGTTGTCGGAATTGTTTCCTTTATATTTATTTCATCTGTTCATTTGCGGTATCCCGCCTATTTGTTTGGACTTGTCAATGTATTATATATTTCTTTACTGATATCAAAGTATATTTTTAAAATAATCCCTTACAATTGGATTTTCTTTATTAGTGACCATGTAAGATCTCAAATGCCTGCTAAAGGGACTGACCCACACACATGGTACATATTTATAGGGGAAGTTGTTATTCTATTATTTGGAGAAATTGCCTTTTGGGTGTTATTGTTTAATGGCATTGATGATCCTTTTGAAGACAATATTTAAGCCCTCTTAATTTATAAATATGATTTTGAAATCGTCACCCATATATAAAATAGTATTTAGCAATAACAAGTTTAAGAAAATAATGATTCGACTAATGAAAATGCAAATAACTGTTTCGATCTTGTTATTATTTACATTCCTAATCACATCAAATTCACAAGAAAATCCTTTAATTTACAACTTAGTGGAAAAAGGTGTTCCTCTTGCAAAGATTGAAGTAATGTCAGGGCAACCCCCTAAAATATTTCATGCGGCTCGAATTCTTCAGACATATATTAAAAAATCGACTCAAGCCAGGTTGCCTTTTAACAATGAAATTTCTCCTGACTTGTTTGACAGATATCCTGTTCATATACATATCAATGTCAGAAAACAAAAATCAAAAAATCCTTTTCATAAAGCGGATGGATTTATAATTGACCTTTCTACGTTAAATCATATATCAATAATTGGGAATTCTGCAACAGGGGCTGAATTTGCTGTATATGAATTTCTGGAAAGATTTGTTGGAATTCGATGGTTGCTACCAGGATCTTTAGGGGAGCATATTCCACATCATAAATCGCTAATTATAAAGAGTCAAACCATTAAGCAAGCCCCTGTTTTTTCTTATAGACGATTAAGTGGTTTACATGAAAAATATCCGGATATCAGAAAATGGGCACATAGAAACCGTATGTATGGGGATATAAAATTTCATCATAATCTTCACAACATATTTCCCTCTGATAAATATCTAAAATCACATCCTCATTTGTACCCCCAAAAAAATGGCAAATTAAATGTTCCATATCCGAAAGCTGGTTGGCAGCCTTGCTTCCAGGAACAAGATGCCATTGATATTGCAGTTTTAAACATTTCCAATTATTTTAAAGAACATCCCGATGAAAATACTTTTTCTTTAGGTCCAAATGATGCGATCAGTTCCACCAGTGGATATTGTATTTCAGACGAGGAAGCAAAAATTATTAATTCATGGGGGTATCCAGATGTTTCGGATCGTTATTATACCTGGGCGAACCAGGTCGTAAAAAAAGTTTTAAATGTTTACCCTGATAAGTTATTCGGAACTCTGGCCTATATGGAAATAGCAACACCTCCAAAAAAAATCCAGATACATCAAAATATTATTCCCTTTTTAACTGAAGACCGGTTGAGATGGGTAAAATCAAAATATAAGTTTCTCGCTAAAAAAAGAATGAATGACTGGTTGCAGAAATCAAAACATATCGGGTTTTATGATTATATCTATGGATCACCTTATGTCTTACCTCGCGTATATTTTCACCACATGGCTGAGACATACAAATATGCAGCTCAAAAAGGGGTTAATGCTGTTTATGCAGAAGCATATCCTATTTGGGGAGAAGGCCCCAAGTATTATTTGGCTTTAAAGTTATTCTGGAATCCATTTTTAGATGTAGACAATCTACTCAATGACTGGTACCAATGCTGTGTCGGAAAAAGTGCTGCACCCTATCTGGCTCAGTACTTTAAATTGTGGGAAACATTTTGGACTCAAAAGATTCAGCATACACCCTGGTTTTACAATAAAAGTATGTACCTGGCTTTTTGGTCTCCAACATATCTGGATGCTGCAGATATAAAAGATATCACTAAAAGTAGGGAATTACTTGAAAAGACTTTAGGGATGGCAAAAACAGAGATTCAAAAAAAAAGAGCACAATTATTCTTAAAAACATTTGAGTATTATGAAGCATCAGCGCTATCTTATTGGGGATTAAAAACAAATCGATTTGGAATTCTAAAAAATGATGCAATGATGATGAACGCAAAGCGATATCTACTCGTCAAAAAATTTGAAAAAAATCCTTTGCTGAGACATCCCATACGTTTTGATACGGGTAACCAATTTCCGGATTTAAGATGGTAAATCAACATATATAAGTAAGCGATCATAAATTTTCGGGTAGATAAAAGTAAAATCAACTAAAAATGTTCTCCCGCCTGGAGTTGAAACTCCAGGCTATTCCTGTGTCGTCCCTAAAGGGACTTGAAGTGTTTA
>Ga0272440_1003725_pt1 | contig 11253 bp, 8 predicted proteins | sample SSMMMBAug17_FD_192440 | JGI IMG/M metagenome (GOLD analysis project Ga0272440, IMG submission 192440) | Marine sediment archaeal communities from Little Sippewissett salt marsh, Falmouth, MA, United States - SSM-MMB-Aug17 | ecosystem: Environmental > Aquatic > Marine > Wetlands > Sediment ... | reverse complement strand
CAATCAGCATACTCATACAAATGGTCATCGTCGTTTTTTTCATTCGAATCCTACTAAAAATTTTCAATTAATTTTCGGTTAAAGCAAGTTTTTTTCATAGAGCTCTGTTAACGTTTTTGTTTATAAAATGAATAGAATATACACCTCCTTTCTACGAATACCGTGGTTTAACAATAAAGATGCGGACAAAAAAAACAGTTTTTCTGTCAAAAAAATATACACTGTTTAAATAATATTATGCCGCAATAGGAAGATAAATAGCCTATTTTATTCGAATTGTAAAGAGAAATGGTCATGATTGATAATAGGCTTTGATAATCCAACTTTTCATTGAAAATCAACACCAAAAAAATAACTTGACAATCAGCGTTGAAATGTTTAGTAATTGCTAGTTAAATAGTTTATTTTGTTAATTTTTTAAAATAATTAATCAATGAATAAAACGTTCATTGAAAACGCCAGTCGCAATGATAAGAATGAAAATTTTCTAAAATCCAGCAGTTATCACTTCATTAATTTTATATATAAGACTTTTTGTGAAGGGAATGACAGTTTATCTGATGAAAATTTAATTCTGTTGTCTACGATGTGGCAAGGAAAGGAGACATGTGTAATGAATCGCATTAAATGGATCATCCTTTTAAGCATGATGTTTTTTGTAACCCTTCCAGCAATGGCTGCTGACCTGGCTTTTCATGGAGATTTAAACCACCGATTTATGCTTCATACCAATCATTTGGATTGGTTTAAAGGGGTTCGAACGTCTGCTTTACATGACGGTAATGTTGAAGATAGTTTTGCAGAGGTCAAATATCGATTATGGACAGAAGCAAGTGTTAATGATGGCAAAGTCAGAGGCGTTTATGCGGTTGAGATGGGGGGCCTGCGATTTGGAGCAAGTGGATCATTGGGCAAAGGTACAGGAGGTTCATATTCCGGGGACGCTGTTAATATTGAAACGCGGTGGGCTTATGTTGATTTTCAACTTCCTGGAATTCATAATAAATCACGACTTAAGATTGGTCTTCAACCTTTTAAACTTAATCCAAGACTGTGGAGTGAAACGATTCTTGGTGTAACGTATACTGAAGAAATTAAAAATGTTACTTGCCAATTGGCCTGGTTAAGAACCCACGATGAACGGAATTGGAATAATGAAGAGATGAATACTGATGATATTGATTTCCTGACAGCCAGGTATGATATATCATTGTTTGGTAATAAATTAAAATCGGCTGTTTTTGGGTTGTATGGCTTTAATGATGATGCAGGAGAATTAAATCCTGGCAGAATTCAATCGACTCAATACCAAATCAAAAAATTATCCAAAGAAACTGGTTTGCGATTTTGGTGTATTGGTCTTGATGGTGGAATATCAATGCCTTTATCTGATATTCCGCTTATGCCCATTAAAGATGCAAAAGTTTTTGTAAAATGGGACACGATTTTTCAATTGGGTGAAATCAAAAATGCCCGTTTTTATGATGATATTGTTAAAGGAACAGATGATGCTCTAACAGATTCAAATGGCAATCTCTATCACGCAGAAGGTGATTTTGATATTTTTGCCTATACAGCTCATCTTCAAGCAGGTGTTGATTTAGGAAAAGCCAAATTGACCTACACGGGTTGGTATACATCTGGTGACAGTGATTCCCTTGATAACGACCTGAATGGATACCTGGCTATTGATATGGATGCTGAAGACAGCATTATTATTTTTGAGGGTAATTATGCTGATGACATTTGCTTTACAGATGCCCATTATATATTGGATAAAGGGTTTATAATGAACAAGCTGGCAGTGGATCTTAAATTAACTGATACAATAAAAGCAGGTGGTGCCGGGTTATATATGATGACATCGAAAGCAATGGAATATAAAGATCCCATCACAGATGAGCTTTATCGTAAACGATCCATTGGATATGAAATTGATGTTTATGCAAAATTTCAGCTATACAAAAACCTGGAATTTGCAATTAATGGCGGGTATCTCTTTAGTGGCAATGGAATGGATGTTTTTGAAGAACCGTCTATTCGCAATGGCGTTGCTGACGAAAATATTTATATCGTAGCATCTCGTGTGAGATTTAAATTCTAATCATCATTTAAAAAAATTTTATAGAGACGCACATGTTTGTGCGTCTCTATTTATACTTTTGTTCTATAAGAAAGTAAATTCTTTGTTATTGACTCTCTTTTCTATACAATCAATGATTAAAAAATATTTAAAACTTTTTTTTATCGTTTCTTTCATATCTTCCAGCCTTGCTGCTTTTTCTTTTGCGATTACCATTAATCCTACCATTATTAATGATTTATCGTCTGTTTCAGGCTATATTGTCAAAAAACAGTCTCAAAATGTTTTTATTATTGACCTGGATGCAACCGATGGCATTATGACGGGTGATCTATTTTCAGTAATCACAGAAAAAGAATCTTTAACCCACCCTATTACTGAACATGTAATTGGAAAATTAGACCAGGTCAAAGCAATCCTGCGGGTAACCCAAGTAAAAAAAGGGTATGCATACACATCAGTGGTAAAAGTTATTGAAAAAAATTCGGTTATTTTACCTGGTGACAACGTTAAACGATACAACCAGATGAAGACACAATTTATCGATCAGACGGGGAATGGCAAACATATCTTCACTGTTTTGATGAAAAATTTATCACATTGTTCATGGAAGCCTTATGCCCGTGTTCCTGAATCAGACAAAAATCTCCAAAATAGGGTTATGTTGTCGGATTTGAATATCTTTTTTCATAAAAAAGGCATTGAAATAAAGGATATGAAGGGTAATTTGATTCATTTTTATCCTACCCAAAATCTATATTTACCGAAGTCTGAACCATTGACTCAGTCACTGATTCCTTATCCCTCATTTGAAATGGCCGGAACATCAAGGATATCTCCTTCATTAAAAACATTGGGGAAAATCGATGGTCTAATTCAATCTGCGGATTTTATTATTGATAACGATCAACTGGTTATGGCTGTTGCAGACCACAAACGCATTGCTATATTTCACATCGGAAATCATATGACAAAGGTCTGTGAGTTAGAAAGTCCAATACAATATCAACCGTTATACTTGAATTGGTGGCGACCTGACACAGTTTCTCCGCCTCACTTAACAGTTACATTTTGGAACAATCAGGATATAGAATCAAAAATATTTGTTTTTAAGAATAAATCTCTGAAAACATTGGCTTATGGAATAAACTATCATCTATCTTCATATGATAAAAATCTCGACGGTAATCCAGAAACACTATTGGGACAGTCTATGGACAGAGAAACATTTTGGAACAGACGAACATATCAGTTAGTTTATTTTGACAGAGCTCTTCGATTGTCCAGGCGATTAAGACTACCGGCTTCTTTTACAGTATACGGTAGTATAATGGGGGATATGACGGGAGAAGGTTATCTGGAAACAGTATGGATTCGAAACGGTATTTTGCGAATTTATCAGGGGAAATCTTTTTTATATAAAACATATGTAGGAGATTTTCCGAATCAAAGAATAACATATGATATTGATCCTGTGGCCAAAAAAACATTGTTTCGTGATGTGTCCATTTATCCCAAGCCAGTATTTTATGATATGAATAAAGACCAACAACCAGAGTTATTTGTCATTCACTCTGAACGTCCCTTCTTGAATCGATTAGGATTCAGTGGACAGGCTGTTCGTACCTGGATTAAATGTATCCGGTATCATAATAAAATGTTCTATAGTCAGCGTGTATCTAATGTTTTCGATTCCAATATACAGGCAATTAAGTTGTTTAAAGACAAGTTTATTATATTAATGAGTATTGCGGACCATGAAACCGATCTCCAGAGTTATACAAAGGTTGTCACATGGCCATTAAATAAGGATTGAGGCTATTTTTTCGCAACTGAACATTTTTCGAACTGAACGTATAGAGTCGTAACATGTTACTTCTCTATACGTTCAACAGAGAAAAAAATAATTGAATAATAGAATGAATAGGATATCTGATTTATCGTTTGCTTTATTTAAGCCAGGGTACAATGATACCTGATGACCATTCATCAAAACCATGATTTGATTTGCCTGGTTCATCACATTTAGGATATGATTTCCATTCATTTTCTGTAAATTCAAACCCATGCTCTTTTGCGAGGTTGATTACTTTTCGGTATGTTTCTTCTGGTATTCCTGTGAATGATTTAATGCTCGCCTGGACTTCAGTGTCCTGGTTTGCTTTTTCTACAAATTTTTTGATGGAATCAATTGACATAAGAATAACCTTTCTATTGAATGTATTTAAGGTAAATAAGGAACAATAAAAAATAAGTTCCCCATTTACATTTGTACGTTTCGTGGCTATAAATCGTAGAGACAAGGCATGCCTTGTCTCTACAAACAAGAACCGAAAATGTAAATTAAGAATGGGGAATTTATTTTCAGAACATTCCTAAGATGATATCCAAAAGCATTTAGAAATCACAATTGAATAATTTTTCCATTATGGCGTTTATATTTCTTAGATACGTTCCCAGTCACTGCCTATGAATGTATTTTTGGTGGCTCCTTGCCACCTCCTCAAAAGCAAAGGCAAGCAGGGAGCTGACAAGGTATTCATTTCCAGACAGAACCTGGGAACGATCATCTTAATGTTTATTTTGGGTAAATTTATTTCCGGAAATCACCAAAAAAACGAACACGTTATCTTTTATAAGAGTTTTATAGAATTAATCATCACCGGTTTTGCGGGAACATCACTGAATGGGCCGATGGTGCTGGTTTTTATTTTGCTGATTTTCATAACAACATCATCCATACCTTCAATGACTCTCCCAAAAACAGCATATCCAAAACCTTTTGGGGTATCGTTTTGATGATCTAAAAATTTATTATCATTGACATTGATAAAAAATTGAGACGTAGCACTATTAATATCCTGGGTCCTGGCCATGGCAATGGTTCCAAATTCATTCGATAAACCAGCATCAGCTTCATTTTTTATTGCTCTTCGCAAGCCGCTTTGTTTTTGACGCATATCAGGTGTTAATCCACCCCCCTGGACCATGAAATTATCAATAACGCGATGAAAAATTGTTCCATCGTAAAAGGACTCTTCAATATATCGAAGAAAATTTTTTACGGTGATGGGAGCACGATGTTCCCACAATTCTACTTTAATATGCCCTAAAGTTGTGTCAATCAAGACAACCGGATATTCTTTTTCTTCCATTTTATTCCTTTCCATACATTTGTGTAAATGTGAATTATTTCTGTTTCCGTTTCAAAAAAAAATGAAAAAATTTTTTCCCTCTTATGGGTTCACATACATCAATGGGAATGTCAGCAATGACATTTTCTGGATTCTTATGAAAAAGGGCATTGGTTTCTTCTTCATTTTTTAATATTAAAGCAGCTTTTTCATATGCGTCAGACAATTTAGGAGGACGATTATCAATAGAATGTGCATCTGAAGCAATAAAATGTACCAATCGATTCTGCAGAAGTTTTTTGCAAAGCTTTTCGATTCTTCCGCCAAAAAAACCTGTAACACTTGCTGCTGTTATTTGAATGTAAATACCCCATTCAAAAAAATCATAAATGATATCTGAATCCTTTTGTACAACCATATTTCTTTCAGGATGCGCCAAAATAGGATAAAATCCTTTTAATCGCAATTGAAAGACGACATCTTTGAACTGTGGTGGTATAAATGGTGCGGGTAATTCAATTAATACATATCTTGAGTGATTCAACGTAATGGCCTGTTTTTGTAATAATATATCATGAAGGCCTCTACATAAATGGATTTCCATTCCTGGCAATACATTGACAGAAATATTACTGTCCGCTATCTCTTTTTTCAATGCTGTGATGGATTGTTCAATTGTTTCAGGAGATATTTTGTAAATACCATCAAATGAATGTGGCGTTGCAATAATCGACTTGATACCATCCTTTTCAGCACAGCGCAACATTTCAATGCTATCAAGGTCATTTTTGGGGCCATCATCAAGCCCCGGTAATATATGGCAATGAATATCAATCATTATCAGGTGATAATTCTTTAACCATATCGTTTTGATGAACGTTTTTTTCTTCGGCTTTTCTGTTTTCTGTCACCATCTTCGCCATAATAGTAATAATAATATTGATAGTAGTAATAACTTTCTTTTCCAGTGTCTACATCATTGAGAACAGCGCCCAATACATTAGCATCCACACCCTGAATTTGTTCCAATCCTGTTTTTACAATTTGTTTAGGAGTTACACCTGCATGAACAACCAGCATGACACCATCAACAAATTTTGCTAAAACAGTGGAATCGGTAACAGCCGTAATGGGTGGAGAGTCTACGATAATACGGTCATATTTGTTGCCAAGCGTTTCCATAATTCGCTTCATCTTTTGGGAACCAATTATTTCAGAAGGATTGGGTGGAATAGGCCCACATGGAATCACATCCAGATTTGGAACTCCAGACTGAAGAATAACATTATCTAAAATCGTTTCAAGGTCATCGCTGACCAGAACACTGGACATCCCCATATCCCGGCTTAAATTGAACATTTTGTGTACTTTGGGTTTTCGCATATCACAGTCCACAATAATTACACGACTACCGGCCTGTGCCATTGTTATTGCGAGGTTTGTTGATGTCAATGTTTTCCCCTCACTGGGACCGGCACTGGTCACTAAAATAACTTTGGGAACTTTATCTGCTGATGAAAACAGTAAACTTGTTCTGATCCCTCTGTAAGACTCGCTGGCTGTTGATTTTGGCGAATAATGTGTTATCAGCTCTGGTTTATCAACATTTTCGCGGTCAAGATCAAATGTTGGGACAGGGCCTAAATAAGGTATTTTCAAATACTCTCTGATGTCTTCAGGTGCTTTTAAAGTATTATCCAAATATTCAAACGTAAAAGCAACAGCAATTCCCATAAAAAGCCCAAGAAAAACAGAAAGAAAAATGTTCAGCTTTTTCCTGGGGCGGATAGGATATTTGGGAACTTCGGCTGGATCAACAATGCGAATATTACCGGTTTTCATATCTTCTGTCAGTGATGTTTCTTTAAACCGTTTAATCAAAAGCTCATACATATGTCTGGCACTTTCAGCCTCACGTCTGAGTACACCATATTGGATGGATTTTTGGTTGAGCTCAAGACTCTCTTTTTTTTGTTTGGCAAGCGCTTTTAGTAATGTTTTTTCTTTGGCTAATGCGACCTGATATTCATTTCTTAGTGAATTAATAACCCTTTGAATTTCTTTTGATTTTCTTTCTTTTAAAGATTCCATTTCTGAATTTACAGAAATCATTTTCGGATGATTTCGGCCATATTTTTTGGATAATTCAGATATTCGTTTATAAAGGTTCACTTCCATTTCTTTGATTTCACGAATCAGATCATTTCTAAGCACTTCAGGTATAGAGTCCAACATATCTGGATTTTTCTTTAATTCCAATGCTTGTTTATAACGGGTTTCTGTCTCTACACGATGGGCTTCTGCATCGATAACCTGCGAATTTAATTTTGCCAGTTTTTGAGCTGTAATCTTTTCAACATCGCTGGAAAAATCAGTAAAAATTCCTTGTTTTTCTTTATATTCCAATAATTGATGTTCTGCTATGGAAACTTTTTTTCGTTCTTCATCAACACGTTCATGAAGCCAGGACACTGCCTTTTTGGCTGCATGCAATTTGGTTTCAAGATTCTTTTCAATGTAAACTTCAGCAAGTGTGTTTACAATTAAAGCTGCTAATTTTGGATTTTTGGCGTTAAATTGAAGATCTAAAAGTCTGCTGTTTCGAATAGGCGCAACGTTAATACGACTCAGAAACATTGAAACCAAACGCGCATCAGAGTCTTGTTCTTCATCTTTGGGCTCATTCTGTTTGCCTGTTCTAAAAAGAGATAACACTGCATTTTGAGCAGAATTTTTAATTTGATTAATATTCTTTTGTATATTTGTGATAAATGTTTCTTCTTTTTTGGGAAAAAATTCTTCGCTATCCTTTAATTGAAGCCTATTGATGACTTCACGAGCAATTGTTCGGCTCTCAATGATTTTGTATTGCGTTTGATAATAATCTGACGTGGAAGCATCGACAGACATAACTTCCTGTATTGAAACAACATTTGGGTTTTCTTTTTCAATAACCAACCGGGCAGTTGATTGATAGATTGGCGTTGCTGTGAGTGTATATAAAAGAATACTAATGAAAATTACTGAAAATACAGAGAATATAGACCATCTCCGTTTCATCATAATCTGAAAATAATTGCGAATATCAATTGTTTGGTCTTCATTTGACATAATAAAACCTGTATCACTATAGAAAGAGTTAAAAGAAACTTTCAGGGACAACAATAATATCTTCCGGCTGAACAGTAACATCCTGGCCTTTTTTACCGGAATTGGTTATTGCATCGACTTTAACCTCAATAATTTTTTCAACACCATTCTCAACACGTATAATACGCGTTCGATTGCGCGCTGCAATTTGTGTAAAACCACCCGCCATACTAATAGCTTCAACCAAAGTCACTCTTTTTTGAAGATATGGATATGATCCAGGATTTTTGACCTGACCAATGATATAGAAAAATTCAGGCTTTGGGAAATAAAGAACATCATTATCTTGTAATAAAACATTTGACAATTGATCGCTACCATTAAGTAATCCTTCCAAATCAATTCGGATCACAATCTTTCGTTCATATTCGGTGTTTTGATTTTCGGTCCTGATAATCATTGCCTGTTTGCCACCTTGCTCAAAATCAATACCTTTTGATCGTGAAATAGCATCTAAAAATCGTTCCTGTTCGCGAAGGTAATATTTGCCAGGAGCTTTAACAGATCCTAATATAAGATACTGTTTGCTGCGATATTCTTCAACCATCACTGAAACGTGAGCGTCAAATAAGAATTGTCCTTCCATTAATTTTCGGGTGATGAGTTGCTCTATTTCAGAAGTGGCTAAATTATCGACCTTAAGACGACCGATAAGGGGAAAACTAATAAATCCATCAGCAGCAACCCGCACATGGTTGCGTGAAAGGTCAGCTTCTTCATAAACCGTTATGCTTAAAACATCATATCCGCCAACTTTATAGTCTATTTTTTCCCTGTTCATTGTTTCCGGATGAAGTTTTATGTAATCTGAAACAAGCATGTTATGGGTAGATTCAATCACTTGATCTAATTGGCTGTCTTTTGATTGGTTATTGGCATTTCGTTTAAGCTCATCAATTTTTTTCTGATATTCCGGTGCAATCTCATTGGCCAAACCTGTCTCAATTGATCTTATGGTGACAACTGGCCCATGCTGTGAAACACAAGCAAGCAAAAAAAAGCAAAAAAATAAAGACATGAAATGTCGAAAAATTATTCTTATATTCATCAGGGAGTATTGGTGAAAAAATTCCATATTTTTTATTCCTGACCTGGGTTATATTCAGATCTATCAAAAAGTAATTTTAACCCTGGCATTCTTTTATGCCAAAGGGCTTTTTTGCCAAAGGCCTTTTTTGATTGATAATAAACAAAAAAAGGGGAAAAATCCCCTTTTTTGTTGGTAAACTTATAGAGCCATCTTTAAACAGGTATTTTAAAACATGGCATTTACTTCAACAACCAATTTGTTGTTTGTATATTCAACAACATCATACCACCTCGAATGACTTGCTGTTTTTGTATCGTACGAATATTTAACACCCGTTTTGAGCCATTCCTGTATATTGTAATCCAATCCTAAATAAATGGTATACAAATTAAAGTATTTATTTGGAATTCCAGGATTTTCATCTCTATAGTCAGAATTGGTCCAGGCTAAACCAGATTTAAAAAATGTTTTATGTTTTACCTGGTGCAATAAATCAAATCCAATGGTTGTATCCACGTATGAAGCAGCATCAGTATCAGGAGCACCTTCAATACTTCGGTTAAAGCGAAATCCTATGTTGGTGATCTCGGAAAACTTAAACTGAACATTTGTTTCAATCAACCAGGTATTGTTATCTTCAAATGAATGATTAGCACTGTCTACACTGTTATCAAAAGCTTTGCTGCCATAGCCTAATTTAACAGAACCTGCCAGCTTGCCACCGGGTTCAAATCTGAAACCAACTAAGAAATCATTTAACTGGTGATCTTGTGAAGTCGCTGAGTTTTGTCTATCATAGGTTGCATCTGTAAAGCGATATTCGGCCAACATGGAAGTTTTCCCTGAAGGCGTTACTCGCATATAAACCCCTAATTGAAAAATATTTTCTGTGCGATCTTGCCACTGATCGAATCCATCCCTGTATCTTAGTGCAAAATTCTGAAACATAGTTTCTACTGAGTAACGATCCATCAATTGATATCCAAATGTAAAATCAATGACATTCTCTGATCTTGCCGTTCTTTTTCCTATGCCATAACTATTATCAGCACCATATGGGTCAGCTGTTTTTAAAAATCTTTCACTAAATCTCCCAAAAAAACCCGCAGGTGTTTGCACACCAAACGTCAAGTATGGCTGATGTTTTTGATAGTTGTTATCATTCTTTTTTAAATACGATGCTATTTCCAAATCGTATCCAGATTGAAAATAATTTCCCGGCCTGTTATCCAGGTATTCTAATGCAACTGAGGGTTTAATTGAAAAAATGACGTCTTCAACCTCATTGTTTGAATCGAGAAATATGTTATTATTATGCTCAAGTTTGCCCCCAAATTGAGGTTTGATATTCAAACGTCCATAATGGATATTACCGTCGGCAAAAATCGGCTGTGTCTGCAATAACATACCGAAAATAAAACTAACACATATGCAAAATGTTTTAAACGAACGTTTCAGAGTTTTCATAATCCGCAATCCCCTTTGTTTTTTCCCTTATTGTTATTGATTTGTCATGAATAAAAGCTTTATCTCTTTGGAAATAAATATAAAAAACCGTTCATTTCCTTTTTGGACTGAACGGCCACTTTTAAACTCAACAAAGATTATTCTCTTCTAAATGAGTAAAGCCTTGGAATTCTAATTTATTTTAATTCATCTATACCATTTATTTACACGATTAATAATAAATATGCTAAAAAATAGAGGAAAAGTAGCATTCAGTTTCGATGATGTCAATATTTTTTTATTCCAATGTAATTTCTTTTGATTTCAAGGAAGATGCTTGTTCGTATACTTGTTTTGCCAGCCGAACAGTCGCCTGATCAACCATTTTTCCATCAATAGCAATAACACCT
>Ga0272440_1003724_pt1 | contig 11256 bp, 7 predicted proteins | sample SSMMMBAug17_FD_192440 | JGI IMG/M metagenome (GOLD analysis project Ga0272440, IMG submission 192440) | Marine sediment archaeal communities from Little Sippewissett salt marsh, Falmouth, MA, United States - SSM-MMB-Aug17 | ecosystem: Environmental > Aquatic > Marine > Wetlands > Sediment ... | reverse complement strand
GCATAAGCAAACGAAAACATCATTGGAGTTATCAGTAAACACAAAAACAGTTTTTTCTGATTTTTACTCATTAATATCATATGAAAATCCTTTCAAACGATTAATTAAATCATGAAAATTGGGGGGCAAATCCTATTTTTTTAAACTTTGGGACAAACATATCAAAAAAACTCTATCTAATGAATACATTTATGTCAATCGAATATCTGGGCTTTTCCTCCGGTTTTTCAGATCCACAATAGTCCGCTTTAGAATATATCTTCATAACCACTCAATTTCTCAGAATATTCAAAAATTTGAATATCAATCTTCAAGGGCGCCTCAGATTTTGGATAAGGCTGAAAACCAAATGAGTCAATATACTCTCCAATCCTGGATTTTACAACCTGTGCACCAACATAGGGCGTGTTTGGCAGAAACAAAAGAAATCGATGCGGTTTTTCATCCAGAAATAAAAGGTCAACACCTCTGATTCTATTAAATATAATTGTTGTAAGGGCCAGGCGAACATCTGCACAAACACTCTTGTGAAACTTATTGTAGTCCATTATTTCAAATGTCACAATGCTGAATGTGTATTTATATCTTCGGCTCCGCTGAAGTTCTTCATCAAGACGCTGCTTAAAATACTCAAAATTTAAAGCACCTGTAATATCATCAGTGATGTGATGTTTTTTTGTTTCTTCATAAGCAGAAGCACTTTGAATCGCTGAAGCACATTGTTGTGCAATCAGTGTTGTCATTCGAACAGTCTGTGGATTCTTTTTCATTTTCGGCACTTTTTCGATATTAATTACGCCAATCACTTGATTTTTGGAATCCCTAAATGGCGCACATATGATGATACTGGGATGATTCAACATGCTGATGGTTTCTTTGGTTTTGATTGCTTTTTTCATGATACTGAAACCCTTGCGTCTTTTTTGAATACGTGATGAATTCTCATTAAGTCGTGCGGTCATTTGCAGTTGATTATCATATAAACGATAGATTGAGCATGCTTCCACAGAAATAAAGTCTTTTAATATTTCAATGACTGCCGGATAAACATCCCTTTCTCTGAGCGATTTCAAACTCTGTTCTGCCTGATATAGTTTTAAGAGGGTCGTTTCTTTGCCTGTGACACGGGTATCCACTTCTTTTTTAACTTCACTAAGTTGATCGTATGCTTTTGTGAGTTGTGCGTAGGCATCTTCCAGATCAAAATACTCCATTTGGAGCTCACGAAATTTTCGATTTTTGACTTCGCGTACCTCGCCAATAATACTGCCACCGCCCACAAATAAAAGAAACTGACCAAAAATTTCTGGTTTTTTAAACAATAAGAGAATATCGATAATATGCGTTATATTTGCTTCATGGCAGACATAGCCGATAACAAGCACTGAACATGAAAGGCCAGCAAAGATTCCCGCACGAAATCCAAAACCCGTTGCTGTTGGAAGAACAACGAGCCAGTAAGGATTGGGTTTTATACCCAAAAATCCAGGGATTTCCGGGAAAAAGATAAAATTGACAGTGAGTAATAGGCTTCCAAGACCAATAATTAATACCCATTCTGCATGCTTTTTGTTAAAAAAAACATTCATCTTGAGCATGATCGAAAATGCTTTGGAAAATTTTTGAGGTGTATCCATTATTCATGTTCACTAAAAAATAATCATTCCATTCATCATGCATGTTTGTGTGCTTCCTTGAACCACTCCAGTTGACTCACTTGAATATGAATAGGACAGGTCAACGCGCAACTTTGATGAAAAATGCCATCCCAGGCCAGGGTTAACAAAAAAACCCGAAAGAGAACGTTGACTGTCCCAACGATATCCAGCAGATAAGAAATAATTTAAACAGCTAAAGGCTTGATCTTGAATATATGTACTTAAGGAATATGTATTTTCTTCAAGCACCATTGGGACATCCTTATTGTCTGTATTGTATGAAAAACGCCCTTGATCCAATGCAAATATGAATGTGGTATCTGGTTTATTCAAGATACGCCTGGATATATCCACATGAAAATTCAGGCGATCTCCATAATCATCAACTTGATCCAAGGCATATTCACGATTTGCAAGTGAAGTATTTATCCGAAAACGATCAAAGAATCGTGTTGAAAGAGAAAGCTGAAATTCTTCATATCTGCCATCATTGTCCATCGCTTGAATCGGGTCAAACCAAGATGATGGTCCTAAGTATGACAACTCAAATTCAATGTCCGGTTCCAGACGATAGTATACAGCACCATACATGGAGACATCATCCACAGGGCCTGTATAATAAAACAAACGTCCGGTAAACAAAATTCTTGATGATACTTTAAAGCTGCATTCCATGCTTGTCTGCTGAATATCCTGTGATACAATCAGAAAGTTTTTAGGGATCTTAATATGAATCTTTTCAAATAAATTTCGGAATGTTAACGATTCAGTCAGTGTGTATCGCCAGGTATATTGCTGATGAGATCGAATGGTGTCATCAGAACTCGAAAATTGAATGAACTGCGCATGAAATGCCGGACGTTTTTCAAGCAAAATATTGTGAACATCTCTGAGGACATAAATGTTTTCCGGATCATTCTCAAGAATACGTGCATAAGCATTTAACGCTTTCTGCCAGTGACCGACTTTACTTCTCTGATTTGCATAATCCAGCCAGATCGTATCATTATCAGGATACTGATTCAGCAAATTATCATATAGAGGTAACGTCCATGATGAAAGATTCTGCCGGTCATATAATACAGCCATCATCTGAAATCCACGCATTCGATATGATTCATGATGAATCAAATGCTGTATTTGAACGTCTGCTTTATTATAAACGCCATATTCAAGGAGTACATCCGCATAATCGGCTCGAATATCAAGTGAATCTGGATATTTTAAAATCAGATGCTCATAAATTTTCATTGCTTCAGGAAAAAGACCTTTTCTGGCGAAAATACGTGCTTGAATTAAATCCATCTGCATTCTGTCAAATGGTGATATTTTTATTTGTGATTCAATGGTTTCACTTTTTTTTTCATAAATTTGAATTATTTTTTCAAGCTGGAGTCTTAAAGGCTTTGCGTCTACTTGGATCTGCTCGCTTATTTTAGTCTTTGGTGTATCCCATCCAGTCGTCATTTCAAGGGCATGGGAGGAGGGTATTATCAAGAATATGATCCAATAGATAAAAAAAATATATGAATATTTAATGCTTTCTGTCATTTTTATTCAATACGACGGATTCTTTTTTTTTGACGATCAATCAATGTCAGCGCTTTTTGATAATGCTTGAATGCGGACTGTTTTTGGCCTTTTGCATAAAATAATTCTGCAAGTTGATACCGCATTTCATAATCATCTGGATTATGTTTCAGGTATCGTTTAAAAGAATGAATTGCTTTTTCAGAATCATTTTTCCATGCATACACCTGGGCACTGCCTTTCAGGGCATTCTGATTATCAGGATCAAGCGTTAAGGCTTTCTTGAAAAAAGAAAGGGCCATGTTCTGATTTTGCATCCAGAGAATCTGATTTCCCATTTTACTTAACAGTTGTGGATCATCTTGATATTGTTGTGAAAGTTGTTTGTATATTTGAATTGATCTGGTATTCTCTCCTTTTAGCTGGTAGGCTTGGGCCAATAGAATGCCTGAAGTTTCCGACAACAATTGCCTTTTAAATAGTGGTATCAATAATGATATGACTTTTTCTGGTTGTTTTCTGTCCATTGCCGCCTGAGCAAGCTGTATACGTTCGCTTTGTGTCAGACGGCCATATTTCTGGATGGATGCCAACATGCGTATGCGATTATCGTATTTTTCCAGCCATCCATAGTATTGGACCAATTTTCGTCGGATGTCAACTTTGTATGGTTTAATTGTCAATGCGCGCTCAAAGAATAGAATGCTCTCTTTGGTCTGACCTGCTGCAATACAAGCATCACCAGCTTTAATCTGCAATGAATAATCTGATGGCGATGCATTGGCCCTTTCAGCAACAAGAAAAGCAATCGCATTCGTATTGTGTGTCCATCCAGCAAGTTGAATCAGTTTTTCTCGAATAACAGTATCCTTTGGATTTCTTTCAAACAACTGACGATACAATTGAAATGCTTTTTCAGTTTGTCCATCCCATACATAGAGTTCAGCCAGTTTTTGTTGTATCTGGAAATCATCTTTCACCTGTCTGAGATAGGCTTCGTAAGCAAAAATAGCTTCATTGTTTAATCCGCTGGCAATGGCATTTTGCGCCATTGATAAGTATACTTTTGGATCTCGTGGGACATGGCTATGCAGGTAATGAACTGCTTTTTTTATTTTGTTTTGATCACCACTTTCCCTTGCCAGGGTTAACAATTTTTGGACATGAAGTGAACTGCTCCCATTACTTTGAAACCATTGTTCAAGAATATCATATGCCATGCCCGATTGATTGGTCCACTGAAGCAATTGCACACTTTTTTCAATAATTGCATAATCTTTTGGGCTTAGTTTAGCGGCGGTCAATGCTGCGGATGACATAATTTCAGGACGTTGTGTATAGCTTGCTATATCCAGATATTTCAGCATAACTCTTCTATTATCGTGCATTAAATGAATGTTTTTTCCATAGTGTAAAAAAGCATCTTGCGGTTGATTCAGCGCAAGGTAAGCATCACCGAATTGAATGGTTAATTGGGGGTCATTTGAAATAAGGCTTTTTGCTACAGATATTGCATTGTTAATATTATTGGCTTTGTTGGTCCAAATAGCAATTTCAAGAATTTTTTTGACATCTTCTTTTTCATGTTTTTTTTCTGTTAACAGATATTGCAGCCCTGTATCAAATGCCAGTTGAATATTTTCAAGTCCCAGATGAATTTCAATCAGTTGTTTTAACAAGGCTGGTGATTTGTCTGGAATGGGCTGGACCATATCAACAGCCTCAGACATTAATCCTTTTTGACCACTGCTAATGGCTGATTTTAATAACAAACTTGCATAACCACCATTGGGAAAGCGATACATAAGTGTTTTATATAATTGTAAGGCTTCGCTGTATTTTTCATTTTCAATATACAGTTGCGCCATTTGTTTACCATAATCCTGGTTATCTGGACGTAACTTTATTAATTGCTGAAGTGCGTTAATTGCTGTCAGTAACTCGCCATTTTCACGTGAAATATTGACAATTTTTTCGAGAATTTCGTATTGATTTGGATTGGCCTCATGCAGTTCCCACAGGTATGCAATAGCTTCTGTATCCAGATCTGCCCATCGCATAACAGTCATGAGGGTCATGCGATATTTCAATTTTGTATGAAGTTGTTGATCCAACTGACTGACCAAAGGTTTTATTTCTTCCAGCAGATCAGCATAAACATATAATTCAATTATGCGCGTCAGTGCAAATTCACGAGACTCCTGTTTAAATTTTGCTAAAAGATCTTTATCAGCAATTTCTTCTGCATAATTACTTCTCGCCACATTCAATTTGCTTAGCAGATACATTGACATTTCATCAGGGGATTCTCTATGCCGTTTTACAATTTCTAACATCTTATTATCAATAATTGATAAAATTGAATCTTTTTTCGCCATTTGAGAATTCAATTGAGTAAGGGCACAGATGGCATGTGCTTCATTTTTTATTTGGCCGGAATAGCGATAGTAGCTGATCAAACGTTTCCAGACATCGGGATCATCAGGAAAGACCTGGCTGGTTCGTTCAAGAACAATGAGTGCCATTTTGGGGTTTCGTTCCCATTCGTAAAGCTGGGCTAGGCGAAGCAGAACTACTTTCGATGTATTCTCACTTTGCAGAAATGGTTTTAAGGTGTTAATTGCTTTATCTATTCTTCCTTCAATAAGTTCAATATTAGATGACATGATAAACAACAGTGTGTCATCAGGATTATCATTTGTATATCTGGTAATATATTGCCGCGCCATTTCCAGACGACCACTTTCAATCAGCTCTTTTACAATAAAGTGTTTATCAGGAAATACCAGTACGCTTGCAGTGACAATCACGCAAATAAAAATGATTATATGATAGAATTTGATTTGCATAATGACAGAGCTTGCAAAAATTGCGCCCTGTCATATAAGATATGTTTAAAGGGACTTGATATAGTTTTCCAGACGGTCCATTCCAGTGGCAATGTTTTCAATCGAATTGGCATATGAAAACCGAAGGTATCCTTCTGCATTTTTGCCAAAATCAATGCCAGGTGTAACACCAACATGCGCTTTTTCCAAAATATCAAATGCCAGTTTGTATGAATCATTCGACAGATGACGTGCATTAACAAAAACATAAAATGCACCGGTGGGTTCAACTAATATTTGAAAGCCCATATCACGCAATCGTTGGATCATATATACTCTGCGTTTGTTATATGTGGCTTTCATGTTTATTATATCTTCATCTGCATCTTTCAATGCCGCAATACCGGCAATCTGTGTAATAGAATTGGCAGAAATTAAAAAATTCTGCTGCAATATCTGCATGGGTCGAATAAATTTTTTAGGCGCAATTAAATATCCCAGGCGAAGCCCGGTCATGGCATAGAGTTTTGAAAAGCCATTTAATACAAAAACATCTTCATCTCGATACTCCAAAATGGAGTGTTCTTTGCCTTCATAAACCAAACCATGATAAATTTCATCAGAAACAACATGAATCGGAAGACTGGCAATCTCTTTGAGGCATAACTCTGATAACAAGGTTCCTGTTGGATTTGATGGCGAGTTAATAAATATGGCCTTTGTTTTTTCAGTCATTGCAGATTTTACCCGATCTATTTGAAATTCATACCGGTCAGATTCATATACCGGAATGGTCAAAGGCTCACCCTTGACAAATTTGATAAAGTTGGGATAACAGGCATAATGGGGATCAGAAAGAATGACCTGATCTTCTTTTTCAAGTACTGTTGCAAATAATATGAGCATGGCAGGTGATGTGCCTGATGTTACCAGAATTTGATCGGGGTGAATTGTCACGCCATAGTTGTTTAAATAGTTTTGACAAATGGCTTCACGTAACTCGATCATTCCAAGACTGTGTGTATAAAATGTTTGACCATCCTGAACCGCCTTACAGGTGGCCTCCTTAACACATTCTGGTATATCAAAGTCAGGTTCGCCAACTTCCAAATGTATAATATCAATGCCTTCATGAGTCATTTCATCCGCACGTTCAAGTACATCCATGACGATGAATGGCGTTATTTCCTGTGCACATTTTGATATCATTGTTTGTTATCCTCTGGTTAAAAATTTCGGCATCCTTTATATTTGTTTAAAAGTAGTTAACACTTTTCAACAAATATGATTGTGTTTCCGATTGAAGAGACGCACGGCAGTGCGTCTCCGAGCAAAGAAAGGTCGATCAATTCTTTGAAAAATAAGAACTGATTGCTTACTTATGAAGGCCCCCAAAACTAGTGTTTTTCTATTTTCCTCGATTTTCAGGACGTAAAGAGCGAACAGCTGAACCTGCCTGCCACATTTCCGAATTTTTAATTTCATCAAGTTCTTTCTGAAGATTTTTTCGGTAATCTGGATTACTGTTCGCTTTTAAAACAATTTCTGTTTCCTTTCCTGAAATAACACTTTCATACAAGTCTTCAAAAACCGGTTCAACTGCTTTCTGGAATTTTGGAGCCCAATCCAGTGCACCCCGCTGGGCTGTTGTGCTGCAATTACCATACATCCAATCCATGCCATTTTCAGCAACAAGACGAATCAAACTCTGGGTCAATTCTTCCACTGTTTCATTAAAAGATTCACTGGGTGAATGCCCATTCTTGCGAAGCAGATTATACTGCGCAGTCATAACACCTGCAAGACAGCCCATTAAAACACCGCGCTCTCCAGTAAGATCGCTGTAGACTTCTTTTTCAAAAGTGGTAGGAAAAAGATAACCTGAGCCCACAGCAATGCCCAGTGCTTTTGTACGTTCAGTTGCTTTACCAGTATAATCCTGAAAAACAGCAAAACTTGAATTAATGCCACTTCCTGCCAGAAAATTGGTTCGTACTGTTTTTCCTGATCCCTTGGGCGCAACCAGAATAACATCCACATTCTCTGGGGGAATAATTTTTGTCTGATCCTTATAAACAATTCCAAAACCATGAGAAAAATATAGCGCATCACCATCATTCAAACAGGCTTTTACCTGTGGCCAACATGCGACCTGACCGGCATCTGACAAAAGATATTGAATAATTGTTGCTCGTTTTGCAGCTTCCTCAATAGAAAATAATGTTTCTCCAGGTACAAAGCCATCAGCAACAGCTTTATCCCATGATTCACCACCTTCACGTTGACCTATGATGACATGAACACCATTATCTTTCATATTCAGTGCCTGTCCGGGACCCTGTACGCCATAGCCAAGGACTGCAATAACCTCATCTTTTAATGTTTCCCTGGCCATGTCCAGGGTGAATTCCTCTGATGTAACCACTTCTTCGATGGTTGAACCAAATGTTATTTTTGCCATTTTTTTTACTCCTTATTAAGTTTTATATTGATTCCCGTCCCAGAGCAATCGTTCCAGTTCGGGCAATTTCTTTTATGCCAAAGGGTCGAAGTAGATTCAATAATGCATTGATCTTTTCTTCATTGCCAGTGACTTCAATGGTATAATGTTCAGGGCCAACATCAACTGTTTTGCACCTGAAAATATCCACAATTCGTAATATCTCAGCACGATAAGTGGCTTTTGCAGTAACTTTTATCAAGAGCATTTCGCGATAAATTGCTGTCTTATCCATAAAGTCAATCACTTTGATAACATTGATTAACTTATTTAGCTGCTTTTTAACCTGCTCAAGGATCATCTCATCACCGACAGTCACAATCGTAATTCGTGAAACACCTTTATCCTTGGTTTCAGCGACACAAAGGCTTTCGATATTAAATCCGCGTCCACTGAATAAACCAGATATTCGTGATAGAACACCGGGTTTGTTATCCACCAGTAAAGATAAAATACGTTTTTGGGTACTCATATGGCCTCCATATAATAATCAATTGTTTCTAAACAAGCAGCATCTCTGTAATGGGTGCACCAGCCGGCACCATGGGATATACGCATTCTTCCTGTTCAACTTTAAAATCCATTACCACCGGCCCTTTTGTGTCTATAGCTTGTTTCAATACCTTTTCAACTTCATCGGGATGACTTGCAGAAAGTCCTGTAGCACCAAAGGCTTGAGCCAGTTTAACAAAGTCAGGAGAAGAATCCATATGCGTCCAGACATATTTTTTCTTGTAGAAAAGTTCCTGCCATTGGCGAACCATTCCCAGGTATTGATTATTCAAAATTAATACTTTTACTGGTAAATTGAATTGAACCGCTGTTGCCAGTTCCTGAATGTTCATTTGAATACTGCCATCACCTGCGATATCAACAACCAGTTCATCAGGACAGGCAACTTGAGCACCAATGGCTGCTGGCAAGCCAAAGCCCATGCATCCCAATCCACCTGATGTAATAAAGCGATTGGGACGGTTAAAGTGATAAAATTGTGCTGCCCACATCTGGTTTTGCCCTACTTCGGTTGTAATAATTGCATTTCCACCGGTTAATTCATAAAGTTTGTCAACAACATATTGGGGTTTAATGATGTCTTTCTGGTCATAAGCAAGTAATTGCGCCTTACGCCATTCATCAATCTTTGCGAGCCAATCAGCACGTTTTGTTTCAATATTGTTGAAATCTTCAGATACAATGATTTCATTCAATTTTTTCAGGGTCCTTTTGCAATCCCCAACAACCGGTACCTGAACATTGATATTTTTGCGAATGGATGTGGGATCAATATCTATATGAACAATATTGGCCTGAGCTGCAAAAGCATCTGTTTTTCCAGTAACACGATCATCAAATCGAACCCCCACTGCAATCATCAAATCACAGGAGGCGGATGACATATTTGCCCGATACGTGCCATGCATGCCGATCATCCCCAACCATAGCGGATCATCACCAGGAAACGCGCCCAGTCCCATCAATGATGTGGTTACTGGAATTTGTAAAGTCCTGGCAAAATGTGTCAATTCTTGGGACGCACCTGAAAGAATAATACCGCCGCCTGCAAAAATCATAGGCTTTTCAGCCTTTTTTAATAATGAAACAATACGTTTTAACTGCTTAACATTTGGATCATATGTGGGTTTGTAGGATTTGATACGAATTGGAGAAGGTGCTTTATACGAAATTTTCGTATTAATGATATCTTTTGGCAAATCTACTAGCACGGGTCCAGGTCTTCCAGATCTGGCAATATAAAAAGCTTCTTTGACAGTCTGCGCAATGTCTTCTGTTTTTTGGACAAGATAGTTATGTTTGGTGCAAGGGCGTGTTATTCCAACGATATCTACTTCCTGAAATGCGTCATTGCCAATTAATGGTCTGGGTACCTGTCCGGTGAGAACGACCAATGGAATGGAATCACAATACGCCGATGCAATGCCAGTGACTGTATTTGTTGCTCCTGGACCAGATGTCACCAGACTCACACCAACTGTGCTTTTTGCTCTTGCATAGGCATCAGCAGCATGAACAGCTGCCTGCTCATGACGAACCAAAATATGATTGATATCTGTTTGTGCCAGGGCATCATAGATATCAAGCACAGCACCGCCTGGATATCCAAAAATGGTATCCACGCTTTCTTCTTTCAATGTTTTCATTAAGATTTGACCGCCTGTGAGTTTGATAGCACACCTCCTTATGTTAAAATGGCGCCTGTATTGGCTGATGACACCTGTCTGGCATAGCGTGCCATATAACCTGTTTTGATTTTGGGTTCAACAGGCTGCCAACTTTGTTTTCGTTGGGCGAGTTCGTCATCTGAAACCTTTAGGGTAATACATTTATTCGGAATATCAATTGAAATGATATCGCCTTCTTGAACCAGCCCAATAACACCACCAGCCATAGCTTCAGGGGAGACATGACCAATAGCAGCGCCACGCGTCCCTCCAGAAAATCGGCCATCAGTAATCAGGGCAACATCAGCATCAAGCCCCATACCTGCGATTGCAGAAGTAGGTGTCAACATTTCTCTCATTCCAGGTCCGCCTTTGGGACCTTCATTGCGGACAACAACGACTTCTCCTTTATGAATCTGGCCATTCATGATTGCGGCAGTAACATCTTCTTCAGATTCAAATACCCGAGCAGGGCCTTCATGAACACGCATTTTTTCACAAACAGCAGATTGCTTCACAACGCAGCCATCAGGGGCAAGGTTTCCAGACAACATTACCAG
>Ga0272440_1003723_pt1 | contig 11256 bp, 3 predicted proteins | sample SSMMMBAug17_FD_192440 | JGI IMG/M metagenome (GOLD analysis project Ga0272440, IMG submission 192440) | Marine sediment archaeal communities from Little Sippewissett salt marsh, Falmouth, MA, United States - SSM-MMB-Aug17 | ecosystem: Environmental > Aquatic > Marine > Wetlands > Sediment ... | reverse complement strand
TATAATATTAACAGTAGCAGTATTTGAATTGGAATTTCCATCACTAACAATAAAGGTAAAAAAGTCGCTTCCATTTTTATCTGGATCTGGAGTATATGTACAAGAACCTGATACGTTATCGGTGATTTTGGCATTACCTTTTTTAGCATTATCCACAATAGTAAAATACAAGGGATCACTGTCCGCATCTGTGGCAATCAGATTAAGGTTCCCTGAAGAATCTTCGTCTAAAGTTAAGGTGCTATTAATTGCCTTTGGAGGACTTTTGACTGTAAACAATCCATTATGTTTGATCATTGGAGAATTATTAAAAATCGCTTCGTCAAAAACCAATTCAGTTGTTTCACCTGCATTTCCAATAACTTCAAATTGCAGTAAAGCGACTATCCCACTATCTGTATTTAAATTTTGTTTTCCATAAAATACAAGTGATATCTGTCCAGGACTCAAATTTTCAGCAGTTAATTCATAATTTTTATTATCCAAAATACCAGCTAAATTTGCAACAGTCTCTGTTATTTTTAAAATAGTTGGATCAAAGCTTATTTTTAAATTTTTTCCTTCACTTTCAGTATTCATAGAATTCGTTAAATGTATTGGTATAGATATTGATGATCCGGTAACAGCTCTGATATCCCTATAAATTTGAATTTCTGATGGTGTATACGATGTTACATGGACATCAAAAGAATTTGTAATTGATCCACATCCAGACGCAGCTGTTAATATGATTGAAGCTATGCCTGTTTGATTTTCCAAATATTTTAATGTTAATGTTTTACCCTCCACTGAAGGTACTACAAGATACTCATTGCTTGAGACCCCAGTTATAGAAAAAGATGAATCGTTATTATCCAAGTTTTTAAAAATATTATCAAGAGATATAACTGTATCTTCGGCATTCATTACTATTTCTTTATTAGTTATGGGTTGAATTAATTCCGGGATATCACATACCTCCTTTACAGTTACTGTAAAGGAAGAGCTAACAGATTCTCCATCTGATGTACCTTTAATATCAATTTTTGCAAATCCATATTGATTTTTTTGATAATCTAATACAAGGTTATTGTCATCACATACAGCACTTACAAGAGATGTATTACTATTATTAATCAACTCTTTGGTGATATTTGATGTAATTGGAGAATTATTAGAGTCAGCAAACAGGTTCTTTAAGCTAATAATTGAAGCGGTTGAATCTTCAAGTACGCTAAAGTCTAAAATTGGACGATAAACGTATGGTGGGCTTTGATTTGAAATATTTATTATTGCAGGTTTTCCATTACTTAAATATCCTATTGCAGTACTTGAAAAAGTAACATTGATAGATGAAGATGTGTCTGAAACATTATCTTTTACTTGAAATTTTAATTTAATAAGCTCAGCAGGTAGTGTTTCTCCAGGCCAGGACGCATTAAATGGATCAGACCATCCAACAACGTAAACTCTATCTGTATTATTATCGCCATCATCTTCGTTGTCTTTTTCAAGCCTATCAAGAGGTTGTCCAACAGTACCACTAATACAATCTAATAATTCAAGCAACTCTAATTGTTGTGAATTGTAATGGATTCTAATACCAAGACCTGAAAGTAAATTATTTCCATCACTTGTATTATACAATACTTTTAAAATAAAATAATCAGAATTGTTTATTTCCAAATTTGAAGGTGATAATTCAACATATTGTATTTTTTCCTGTTCAATATCGTTATTTAAAATTGTAATCTGATGAACAATTGTTGATCCTAAGTCTGCATTTGCAGGTTCTATCATTTTTATAAAGATTCTTTCATCATCTTCAGTCAAATCGTCATCATTAATGGTCAATATTAATGAGTTGCTTATTTTTCCTGCAGGAATAACAATAGAATTATTATCAATGGAATAATCTGAGTAAATAATAGCAGTACCTGTTATATTCAAGGGTACTTGAATACTTTGGTCATATACTTTATTTAACTGAGCAGTTATTGTTACAGCACCTATAGACTCTGAAACTGTTTGAGAATCTATTGACCAGGATACATTTGGTTTTTGAGGAGGAGTATTGCCATTAATATTAATTTTTAAGTTTGATGAACTTCCTTGATAACCATTAGCATTACTTGAAAAGGTTATATTAACATTTGTCTGCCCCACATCCGCATCATCTTTTACTTGAAATTTCATTTTGATAATTTCAAGTGGCAATGCTTTTCCAGGCCAATTCCCTCCAAAAGGGTCTGACCATGCAATAATTAAAACTCTATCAGTAGATGAGTCTAAATCGTCTTCATTTTCTTTTTCAGCACGTTCTAATGGAATTCCTGAAGTACCTGAAAGATGATCTGAGTAATCAATAAGATTAAGTTTACTAGAATCATAATGAAATCTTAAACCAATTCCAGTTAATGTATTGTCATTATTACTAACATCATATGATGCAGTAAGAGTAAATAAACTTCCTTTTTGCGTATCTATTGTTTCATGCGAAAATGTAATATTTTGTATTTTTTCTGTAGCATTTACATAAGATACAAAAACAGTCAGTATTATAAAAGAATATAATAATACAATACTGTTATTAATTATTTTATTCATATTTTTCTCCTTAATTTCCTTTATTTTTTTGATATTTTTTTTATTTTAAAGCCAATTTTTTCATTAAACAAAAGACATCGCCAATATCTACCTTCCCATTTCTATTATAATCCCCATTATAATAGATATTAACAATAGAACCTTTTGTCTTCACTTGATAATTAATATCTTTACTTGAATATGTAACATTAATTTTTGATTGCCCGATTTCAGCATTTTTTTTAACTTTAAATTTTAATTGAATCAGTTCTAATGGAAGGTTATCGCCTGGCCATTCAGGATTAAAAAGACTTGACCATGCAATTATAAGGACTTTATCTGTGTTATTATCACCATCATTTTCAAAACTACTTTCATTTCTCGTTAATGGATTACCAGCAGGAGATGTATAATAATTTGAAAAATCAATAAGATCAAATTGACTTGAATCATAATGAACCCTTATTCCAATACCTATAAGCGTATTATCTCCATCGCTTACGTCATACATTGCAGATATTGTAAAAGTTTTTTCGATATTTGTGTTAATAGTTTCGTTATCTAAATAAATATACTGAACTTTATCCTCAGCATAAATTTTACAAACTATTAGTAATATGATTCCTGAAATCAATGAGATTTTTTTATTTATTAACATAAACCCTCTTTATTTATTAAATAATCGTTCAAATAATAATAACACAAATATGTGTCAGTAATAAATTTAAATTGTATTTATTAAGGCATACCATTTTGTAAATTTTCAATAATAATCTGTTTTGAACAATATGGAGGTGCAATTTCATCTGGTAATACATCACCAAAAAGACTGTCACCTTCTGTTAATCCAAAAAGATATCTGATTATTAACAAGCCATCTGACAGAGCATCTATTGATTGGTTGCAATCTACGTCAAAGGAATTTATACATTGTGATATATATTTTCCAATATCCTCTGATTTAATTCTAGTGCCATTTTCTTTATCAACTGCATTCTCAATTAAGCTCATACCTTCTGTTAATCCAAATAAATATCGTATTATCAATAAACCATCGGTTAGAGCGTCAGCTGTATTATTTCCATCAATGTCAAAATTACATGATTTGACAGATAGTTCGCTTTTTAATCCAAACATTTTATATCCAATTGCAGTTGAACTGGATGTAAAATTTATTATAGATTTCTCATCTGATTTAAAATTTTCATTTACATGAAAAATCACATTGCATAGCTTTGTTGGTAATGTTTTGTCAGGCCATTTAGCACCAAATGGATCTGACCATGCAATTACTAATACTGAATCAGTATTATCATCTCCATCATCTTCATCAATTGACTCATCCTTTTGCATTGGTATTCCTACTTTACCTTCAGTTATATTTTCAAATTTAAGGAATTGTAACTTACTTGAGTCATAATGTATTAAAAGTCCGAGTCCGGAAAGCATAGAATTAGAATTGGAATTTGTATAATTAATATCAATATTAATTGATTCACCAGGTGAAACAAATATTTTTTCTGCCATTGCTTTAACTATTTGGTATGGTCCTTGATCATCTGTATCAGGGTTATATCCATTACCATATGGTACGTTTACAGTTGTTGGATCAGTCAAATTTTTAAATTCATTAATATTTGAATATCCATCTTCATCGTAATCATCAAGAGTATCTCCTATTCCAGAATATTTATTTTCCCACCAATCTGGCAAATCATTGCTATTTATGTCAGGATCATTTAACGATATATTTCTTGATTTTGAATCATTTGATTCATCAATTGAAATTATTTCAGACAAATAATTTCCATATGCTTCCCATTTATCACATACATTTGATATTCCTTCTGAACTATCAATATAAGCAGTAATATAATAATTTCCTTCAGGCACTGAAAGAGAATAAGTCAGATTTTCTGTATAGGATAACCATTCAATTGTATTTAAACATATAACCATATCAGTATCATCGCTATTAACAGCAGCAATTCGTAATTTACCAGATTGTATTCCTTTATAATTAATTATTCCGGAAATATTATATTTTGTTACATTATTATTATTTACATATGCCTTATAAATAAAACCTATCTGTGTTTTGTAATTTTTATTAACACTAATATGTTTTATTAATGGCTGTCCTAATACTCCAAAGTGTTCATAATTTTTTGAAGAAGTTTTATTACCAGCATTTGATAATACATAGGCATGATTAGTATATGCATGAACATTTTGTATGAGTATTAAGGTAAAAAGGCATATGAGATTGTTGATAAGGCTTTGACGTCTCATTGTAAAATCCTTTCTTTTCAATTATTCATCTTCGGGTTTATTTTTATCTCTTATTACCTTATGATTTTCATACCCCTTCCTTATACCATTAACAAAAAAATCAAATGATACATTTGATGTTCCTCCACCACACTCTTTTACAATTAGCGTATGAGCAGATATTTCTTCAACAAATAACCCTTTACAGTCACCGCGGGGTGTTACTTGAGCAGTCAATCCATTAGTATTTGTAACAAGAGAAAAATGTTCTGGAAGATTTACAGTAGCCCTGCCATTTTCAAGTTTAGCATTTCCACGATAGTAAGTCCCAGCTTCTCCACCTTCGAGACAAACATAGACGATTTCTTTATTTTTATCATTTGGATGTTTTGTTACAAAATTCTTTTGGCCTGTTACTTCAAAATTTCCTTCAACTTTTAAAGTTCCTCTGCCTTGATAACTTCCATATCCCATAACAATATCAACATCTCTGTTTGAATAATATCCTTTCTTAAATGTTAAAGAAGGTGAACTATCAAACCCAAGTCTAAGATAAACGTCATTTTTATTGCGTGCAGCAACTAATCCTCTGATATTTGTACCATCGTTTTCTGGGTTATCAGGCCAAATACTAAGGCCTGAGCCACTACCAAAAATTCTTCCTGTAAAAGTAGCTGTTTCAGAACCAGAATTATTTCTAGTATATAAGTTGATATAATCATAAGCATGAATTTCATTTGCAACTGTTAGTTCACCTCTACCAACCCATCCACCACTAGTACTTCTAGGCCAACCAATATATACATCATCGTCAAAACGAATTCTATCAACTGCACTGCCTGGATCAAATACCCAATTTTTTTTATTATCGTACGTCTGATCTATTCCAATTTCGCCAATAGTACTCCCACTTTTTGTTTTAAAAGTCATTGATGAATCAGAATCACTATAAATATAGATATTGCCACTTTCTGAAGAATTTCCGAATTGGGTAGTTTCATAAAAATGAACATAACTATTAAAAGTTTTTTGTCCTGAAATTGTTTGATGGCTAGATATGGTGACTAAATCAGAGGTATTTGGAATTACACCCGAAGCAATATCAGAAGCTTTAATTTCACCATCCTTTATCATGCTGCTTGTAATAGAGTCATTTTGGCCAATATTTATATATCTTCCATCTGTAAAACTTGTGTTTAATGAGATTGCATCGTTTGAAACGCTAATTCCTGTTCCAGCTCCGATGTTTAATGTTGCTTCACCAGATGAGGAACCTCCTGTTAAACCATTCCCTGCGATAACACCAGTGATATCGCCATTTGTATCATTTGCCCAGTAGCCTTCGTTATTACCATCTGATTTCCATACCTGACCATTAATTCCTGAGGATTTGATCAAATATTTACTTGCTGATTTTATACTAATAACTTCATCCTCTTTTAAATTACTTGCGGGACTATTTGCATATACAGGGTCTTGTTCAGGCTCTACTTTAGTTAAATACCCGGCTTCAGCATGGTTTCCCCATGAATATGTTGAATTCCAATTATTGATATTATCAATAGAAATTTTTTTCGCAGGGCTTGTTGAAAATAAAGGGTCATTTTCTGAAGTGATTCCAGTATCATCAACACCGTCAGAAAAATCATCTGGAATATTTGTCAAATTTTCCCATTTTAGATAATAACCAGCTTCTTTTCCATCTAATTTTTCAGAGTCTTCAGCCTTCATTGCTTTTACTGAATTTGGAACAGGTAGTATTTCAATTATAGGCTCGAGAATTTCTCCATCAATTATAATTTTCAAATTCATTTCATCATTATCAACCACTTCAAGTGGAATAGGAGTAATTGTTCCTAAAATAACTGAATACAAGCCTTCAGTTATGGTTACTTCCTGTGATTCGCTCCATGAGCCAATGCTAAATGTCATTGTTTTAATTCCATTTATTGGATTGCCATCATTATCCACTAATACTCCCTGATATGATGTTTTAAACTCATTAGCCAAAGCAAAATTATATACAACTAAAACGTTAATAATAACGTAAATTACAATTATGCTTTTAATATAAAATCTGTTTTGTGGCATTTTTTTCTCCTCATATTCCTTTTTAAATTTAATTTATATTGAATATAGAAGAAGTTTCATTTTTAAAAGAAACTTCTTCCATTATAAAAATTTATGGCATTAGCTGCTGTATATATGGAATAATAATTTCTGCATTTGTTCGTTTACCTTCTTCGTCAACAGCTTGATCTGTTAGACTCGGATCTTTATCTATTCCAAATAAGTAACGAATAATAATTAAACCATCGGTTAAAGCATCAGATTTTCCATTTCCATCAATATCTAAGGAAGGCTTTGCATTTTCAAGGTAAGAAGCAATTTCATTAGAGGTTATACGAGTTCCTTTTACAGTGTCTACAGCATTTTCAATAAGACTTTCTCCTTCGGTTAGACCAAATAAGTATCTTATAATAAGTATTCCATCAGTAAGCGCATCTGCCAATCCATTATCATCTATATCCAGAGTAATACTCTGTTGTTTAACTGACACAGAAGGTGCATGAAATTCGTATCCTATATTAGTTGAAGTTTCGGTAAAGTTTAAAAATGTTTCATCATCTTCTGAAAAATCGTCAGAAACTTTAAATGTTATACTGCATAAACGTATTGGAATATCTTTGCCTGGCCATTTACTTTGAAATGGATCAGACCAAGCAATTACAATCACTTTATCAGTATTAGAATCTAAATCATTTTCATCAACCTGTTCATCTCGTGATAAAGGAGCTCCTGCAGTTCCTGTTAAAACATTATTAATTTCCTGAAATGTTAATTTGTTTGAGTTATAATGCAGCATAAAACCAAGGCCAGTAAGGTTGTTATTATTATCTGATACATTATAATTTATATCAAATTCAAGTGTACTACCTGGTCTGACGTGCAGATTTTTTGGATTTGTGTATACTATTTGTTTTGGAGAATCATTATCAATGATTGAAATAGTATGTGATGATTTTTGACTAATATCAACATCATTTGTTTCTTTAATTGTTAATATTAGAGTTTCATCGTTTTCCATAATTTCATCATCAATAATTTCAACATTTATACGGCCTGATTTCTGTCCTTTTAAAATAGTAATACTATTTTGTTCAATTTTATAATCATCTATTGAATTTGCAGTACCATCAATGCTGATATCTAAATTTATATCCTTTTCAAGAGCACTACTTAAGGTAACAGTAATTGGAATAATTACTGAAGTTTCAGATAGCTCTTGATTAGTTTCAAAAAATGATACTACAGGTTTTGGAGCTCCAACATAACCTGAATCTGAATTTCCAAAATCACTAGCACTTGTTCCTTTATTATCAATAGCAGCCTTAACAAAATAATAAATTACTTGATCCTGAGCTACTGATTTATCAATAAATTGATTCCCTTCTTGCCATTGACTAATTGCTTGTATTCCATTTGTGCTATCAATACTATTACTATATATCTGATAATAATTAGCTCCAGTAACTGTATCCCATTTTATTAATATTTGATCTGTATAGTCACCATCTGATGCCTGGATATTTGTAACATTGTCTAATTTATCAGGGCCATAAAAAATATCATCATTAAGAGTATTTGATTGGCCATCTTCATTTTTGACCATAAAATATACTGTTTTTATACCATACCCAGAACTTAACTCAAATTCAGGAGAATTTGAATAAGCTAACCAGTCAGTGCCAGTAAAATCAGGATTTTCACTTGCAATATAATGTGTTGGATTATTTGATGCTTCATTGTTTAATTCAACAATATTTGTTTGTGTTTTCTCATCATCATTATTTATTAAAAAGGAACTTAATATAGACGAACATGTTGAAACAGTTACAGTAACTGCACTACGTTCACTTATACACGAATCATTTTTTAATGATACGTAATAAATTGTAGTTTCAGATAAATTTGGCGTAACAAATGTATTTCCGGAAAATAATAGATTTCCATCAATTTTTTGATCATACCATTCTACTAATACTGAATTACTTGATTCTTCAACTTGTTCATACAATTCCTCTAATCCTGAAGTATCAACTGTCAAAGTGGCTGATTCATTATTACATATTTTTTGAGCACTAATTGATGGTGGAGATATTTTACTAATATAACCAGTATCTTGACCAAAAGATGAAGAAATTCCGCAATCATTTTTTGCATAAATTTTATAAGTTTTGATATCTGTTGTTGCAGATTCATCATCAAAGCTTGTCTGATCTGTTGAGCCAATTTTTGTGTTTTCACGATAGATTTCGTAACTTACAGCGTCTTTTACAGAATCCCAGGTAATTGTGACTTTATTACATGAAATTCCATCATCAGCATTTACATTTTCTGGTGCAGAAGATAATGCTTTTTTAAATCCACTATCGCTTCCAAAAGCTGAAGATATTCCACAAATATTTTTTGCATATACCTTATAGATTGTTGGACTTGCACTTGCGTTTGTATCTTCATATGTTGTAGTATTTACATTAGCTAATTTAACATCACCGCTATAGATATCATAACTTGTAGCACCAGTTACTGAATTCCAAGATATTGTAACTTTATTACAATCAGTTCCATCAGTTGCACTTACTCCATCTGGAGTTGATGGTGCTGAATTTTTATAACCTGTATCACTTCCAAAAGCTGAAGAAGTTCCACATGAATTCTTTGCATATATCTTGTAAACAGTAGAGGTTGTATTTGCGCTTGTATCATCATAAGTAGTATTATTAACATTAGCTATCTTAACATCTCCACGATAAACATCATAACTTGTAGCACCAGTTACTGAATTCCATGATATTGTAACTTTATTGCAATCAGTTCCATCAGTTGCATTTACTCCATCTGGAGTTGATGGTGCTGAATTTTTATAACCTGTATCACTTCCGAAAGCTGAAGAAGTTCCACATGAATTCTTTGCATATATCTTGTAAACAGTAGAGGTTGTATTTGCGCTTGTATCATCATAAGTAGTATTATTAACATTAGCTATCTTAACATCTCCACGATAAACATCATAACTTGTAGCACCAGTTACTGAATTCCATGATATTGTAACTTTATTGCAATCAGTTCCATCAGTTGCATTTACTCCAGTTGGCTCTGATGGTCCAGAACCTTTATATCCATTATCACTTCCATATGATGAAGATGTCCCGCAGTCATTTTTTGCATAAACTTTATAAGTAGTTGAGCTTGTGCTTGCACTTGTATCATCATAATATGTACTTGAAGTATTACCTATTTTTGAATTTCCACGATAAATATCATAGCTTGTGGCTTTACTTACTGAATTCCATGAAATTCTAACTTTATTACAATCAGTTCCATCAGTAGCATTAACACCAGTTGGCTCTGATGGTGCTGAGCCTTTATACCCATTATCGCTTCCATAAGACGATGAAGTTCCGCAGTCATTTTTTGCATAAACTTTATAAATAGTTGAGCTTGTGCTCGCACTTGTATCATCATAATATGTACTTGAAGTATTACCTATTTTTGTATTTCCACGATAAATATCATAGCTTGTGGCTTTACTTACTAAATTCCATGAAATTCTAACTTTATTACAATCAGTTCCATCAGTTGCATTAACACCAGTTGGCTCTGATGGTCCAGAACCTTTATATCCATTATCACTTCCATAAGAGGATGAAGTTCCGCAGTCATTTTTTGCATAAACTTTATAAATAGTTGAGCTTGTGCTTGCACTTGTATCATCATAATATGTACTTGAAGTATTACCTATTTTTGTATTTCCACGATAAATATCATAGCTTGTGGCTTTACTTACTGAATTCCATGAAATTCTAACTTTATTACAATCAGTTCCATCAGTTGCATTAACACCAGTTGGCTCTGATGGTGCTGAGCCTTTATATCCATTATCACTTCCATATGATGAAGTTCCGCAGTCATTTTTTGCATAAACTTTATAAGTAGTTGAGCTTGTGCTTGCACTTGTATCATAGTAATAGGTATTTGTAGTATTACCAATTTTTGAACTTCCGCGATAGATATCATAACTCGAAGCTCTACTTGCAGAACTCCAAGTAATTTTTACTTTATCACAATATGTTCCATCTGTGGCACTTACTCCACTTGGTGTTGATGGTGTTGAGCCCTTATATCCATTATCACTACTATAAGATGAAGTTCCACAGTCATTTTTAGCATAAACTTTATAAGTAGTTGAGCTTGTGCTTGCACTTGTATCATAGTAATAGGTATTTGTGGTATTACCAATTTTTGAACTTCCGCGATAGATATCATAACTCGAAGCTCTACTTGCAGAACTCCAAGTAATTTTTACTTTATCACAATATGTTCCATCTGTGGCACTTACTCCACTTGGTGTTGATG
>Ga0272440_1003722_pt1 | contig 11256 bp, 11 predicted proteins | sample SSMMMBAug17_FD_192440 | JGI IMG/M metagenome (GOLD analysis project Ga0272440, IMG submission 192440) | Marine sediment archaeal communities from Little Sippewissett salt marsh, Falmouth, MA, United States - SSM-MMB-Aug17 | ecosystem: Environmental > Aquatic > Marine > Wetlands > Sediment ... | reverse complement strand
ATCAGATGATGATCTAGAAATTTCTGATGATAAGGAAGATTAAACCTCTCTGGATCAAGAAATTTCTGAAATTGATGATGACTTACAGCCTGATGATGATTTTGAAGACGATCTCTCATTAGAAGACATTGATCAGGGTGAGGATGTATCAGATCAGGATATTGATATATTAGATGATGATTTGGAGCTGATTGAAGAGGAAGAAGAGAAAGATCCCGACTTTGATGATGGCTTTGATTTTAATTTTGATTTAAAACTTGAAGATCAGGAAGAAGAACCTGAACCTGAACCTCCACAAGAAAAAGATGATGAAGATAAGACTGACAAAGATGATGATACAACTGACAAAGATGATGATACAGAAGATGAAGATGTTACTGAGGATCTTGATATAGAAGAAGGTTCATTGTCTATTGAAGATGAATCAGAGCTTGAAGAAGAATTGTCTGATGCTGATATTGAGGATGATGATGAATCAAAAGATGAATCTGATCAGGATGAATCTGATGACCTGGAAATTTCTGATGAAAGTGAAGAGGATACTCTTGAAATCGATGAGGTTGAGGAAGATGAAGAACTGGAACTTGATTTAGACGAAGATTTAGATATCGAAGAAGATTTAGATATCGAAGAAGATGAGGAAGACAAAAGCTCAGAATTTTCACTTATAGCTGAAGGCGAAGACACTGATTCAGGCGAAGATGAAAAAACGTCTGAAGATGAGGGAGAAAAAGAAGAAGAAGAAGAAGAAGAAAAATCAGAATTTTCTATGGAGAATGAAGAAGGAGATGCTGATGAAACCACTGAAGAAGGGGAGGAAGAAACCCAAAAAAGTTCCAAGCTTCCATTAATTCTTGTTCTTCTGCTTGTTTTGTTAGGTGGCGGTGGCGGCGCTGCTTACTATTTTCTCAATAGTGGGCCGGCTGGCGAAAATTCAATTGTTCCGGAAGTGCCTGACCAGGGAAATCTGTACATGGATTTTTCGGATATTAAAGGTGAATTTGCTTACAATAATGAAAAAGGTCGAGTCTTTATCATCAAAGGCTTTGTGATCAATCAATATCGTAGTCCCCGTGCTAAAATCAATATTGCTGCAAAACTATATTCCAGAGTTAAAGCAGAAGCTGCTTCTGAGGGAGAGCCCTCAGCAGCACCACCTGAAGGAAAAAATGCTGAAAGTAAGGATCAGCTTAAAATATCTGATTATCAGGAAGTCTTTGCTGGCAATTTTATCTCTGATCAAGATATTAAAAACCTTGAACAAAAAGATATGATCAAACTTCTAACCACAGAAAATGGTGCAAATGATTCGAATTTATACATAGAGTCCGGTACAAAAATTCCATTTATGGTTATCTTTTTTGATATATCATCTGATATTGAAGAATATTCTGTTCAAGTGCTATCGTCAGAGGTGGCAAAAGAAAAGATTAAAAAACCCAAAAAGGATATGTTTACAAAACCATAAGATGAATTCAATTCATTCAATCTTGATTGTTCTTTTGAATTCAGTTTATTTTTAGTTGTATTTAAAGCAAATATTCTTGACACTTAAAAAGATTATTGGTATATGAGCTTCCTTTGTTTGAAATAGAAATACGTGTTTAAAAAAAATTTTTTGGCGATGTAGCTCAGTCGGTTAGAGCATGCGGCTCATATCCGCAGTGTCCGGGGTTCGAATCCCTGCATCGCCACTGAATCTTAAATTAGAAAGCCTGATATTGAAAATCTGATATCAGGCTTTTTTTTTTGGTGCCTTATATTTACTTTTTTTCATTGGTATTTCACGAAAAAATATTGTATAAATATTACGTTAAGCATATGATCACTGGATTCGAAAAAATAGTTGAGGAAAGAATTCAAAAAGCTCAACGCCAGGGATATTTTAACCATTTACCCGGAAAAGGCTTGCCAATACCCCAAGAGCCTTCTATGGGAATTAATGATGAATTTCGGCTGGCATATAAAATTTTAAAAAATGCGGATTGTTTACCTCCTGAAATAGAATTACAAAAGGAAATTAAAAACATTGAGGATTTATTGTCCGACATGACAGATACACAAGAAAAATACAATGCAATAAAAAAACTCAACTTTCTGATAATGAAATTAAATCTGTCGCGTAATCATTCTGCGGACCTGGATGTTCCTCAGCATTACTTTGATCGACTTATTTCGCGGATTGAAAAATAGGTGAAAAAGGAACGTACTCATATGAGCACAAAAGATAAAGACTCCAGCCTGACAGGCGGTATTTTTCTGGCTTATTCCATTATTATTTTGCATGCTCTGATTGTTGCATTTTTATTTATGCTCATCATTTTTTTTCAGGGTATTATTCATTATATGATGTGGATTGTTATTGGTGGTATTGGACTTACATTTATTTCCGGATGGTATTTTTTCAGGCGTTTGAAAAAAAATAGCCAAAAGCTTAAAGATATTTTAAATGATCCGGCTTTTTCAGGTAGAACTTTAGAAATTGCATTTTTAGGTGGCTCTGCTGTTCTAAAAGTCAGTCCGCAATTGGAACAACCCATAGCTTTGGGGTATGAACCAACAATCGCTTTACCGCATCCAGATGATGTCAATAAAAAATCAATGGATGATCTAAAACGCTTTACTGATCTTCTGGAAAAAAAATTAATCACAGAAGAAGAATTTATACGCTTAAAAGAAAATTTCTTTCAAAATAATAATTAGGGATAATCATTATGCAAGAAATTACAGTTGCTCTACTTTCCGGAGGAATTTCATCAGAACGTGATGTTTCCTTAAAAAGTGGAAATGAAGTTTATAATGCTTTGGATAAAAATAAATATCATGTTGTTCGGTATGATCCGAAAACCGATATCGCAAAAATTGTTGCAGATCATTCAACAATAGATATTGCTTTAATTATCATGCATGGGCCTTATGGTGAAGATGGTACCATTCAGGGACTTTTAGATTTACTTGGAATTCCTTACCAAGGATCGGGTGTTTTGGCCAGTGCTGTTTCAATGGATAAAATTATTTCCAAAAAGCTGTATGAAAACGCTGGCTTAAATGTCCCTTCGTATATTGTAATTGATCAAAATGATTATCATTATGCCAAAAATTCTATCAGACATATGGGGCTTCCGGTAATTTTAAAACCTGTTAAAGGCGGCTCAAGCATTGGTATGGATATCGTTTATACAGAGTCTGACTTATCGGTTTCACTGGAAAATGCCTTTCAATATGATAATCAAGTCATGCTAGAATCGTATATTAAAGGAACAGAGATTACATGTGGAATTCTTGGTAATGACGAACTGATGCCTTTACCGCTTATTGAAATTGTTCCGAATCAGGAATACCGATTTTTTGATTATGAGGCCAAATATAAACCCGGAGCAACAAATGAAATATGTCCTGCTCGTATTGATGATGATTTAACACAAAAATCTCAAAAATGTGCAATTAAAGCCCATCAAGCACTCAAGTGCAGAGGATGTAGCCGAACAGACATGATTATTAATGATGATGGTATTATTTATATTCTTGAAACAAATACGATACCAGGTATGACGCCAACCAGTTTATTGCCACAGGCTGCCAAAGCTGCTGGCTTGAATTTTAGTCAATTGCTGGATCGGTTGATAGAACTGGGCATGCAAAAATAAATATAGTGAAATCAAACGAGACGATATCTCATCTATTTTGATTTCTTTCAAATAAAATATAGTAACATATTGGAAAGCAATATGAACAATTTATAAAAAGTTAGGAGGTAAAAATGAATTTTGAACTCTCAAAAGAACAAAAAGGAATTCAAAAAGCCATTAGAGAGTTTGTCAAAGGCGAATTTAAAAAAGAAATTATACTGGAATTGGATGAAAAACATGAATATCCAGTAGATATATGGAAAAAAGCTGCTGATTTAGGATTCATTGGCATTCATTTTCCTGAAGAATACTCTGGTCAGGGGCTTGGTGTTCTGGAAAATGTTATTGTTTCCGAAGAACTATGTCGCGGTGACTCATCGGTTGGCGCTTGCCTCTTACTTGCTGGCTTTGCTTCTGAAATTATTATGCGCTGCGGTACTGATGAACAAAAAAAAGAATATTTGACAAAAGTTGCTGAAGGTGAATATCTGTCATGCGGTGCATTTACAGAGCCTGATCATGGGTCTGATATCACTCGAATGAATACAACTGCCATTAAAGATGGTGATGACTGGCTTATTAATGGCAGTAAAATCTTTATCACCAATGGTGGCCCATTGGCTGGATTTTACTGCGTTCTTTGTCAGACAGATATGGATGTAACGCCTTCTCATCGTGGGATGAGTCTTATTCTGGTTGAAGGCAACCGCCCTGGGCTTTCAACAACCAGTGTTGGCAACAAAATGGGAATCCGCATGATGCACACTGCTGAAGTGGTTTTCAAAGATGTTCGGGTTCCACAATCTAATTTGATTGGCAAAGAAAATAAAGGCTTTTACCAGGTTCTTGAATTTTTCGATGAAAGTCGCGTAACAATTGCTGCTCAGGCCTTGGGAACTGCTCAAGGTGCTTTTGATCGTGCATTGGCCTATGTTAAATCCAGAGAGCAATTTGGCAAAAAAATTGCCCAATTTCAGGTGACACAACATAAACTTGCTGATATGGCAACAAAAATTGAATTGGCTCGTTTAATGACCTACAAAGCAGCCTGGAATTTTGATCAAAATCGCATAGACCCCAAATTGACATCTATGGCAAAAATGACCGCTGCCCGCACGGCTGTTGAAGTGTGTGATGAAGCTATTCAGCTATTGGGAGGCTATGGCTATATGCATGAGTACGAAGTTGAACGATTTGCTCGTGATGCTAAAATTACTGAGCTCTATGAAGGCACCAAAGAAATTCAAAAAAATACCATTGCCAGTTATTTGATTGGAAAAATTAAATAATTGAGAGATTCTTTTTATTAAAAACCGGAAAATATGGATGATATATGTTTTCCGGTTTTTTTATTCTATGACCATCCAACTTTGATTTTTTCAATCATTTGAGGTGAGAGCTTGTCAGTGTCCTTGCGAAATGCTTAAAAAACAAAGTTGTCAATAATATAAGAGATCAAAGATGAATGTAAAAAAAATTAAACCTGGTATTGATGTTCTGATTGATACAATGGTCAATTCTCCACCTTCATGGTTGGCCAATAAAAGACTGGGGCTTTTACTGAATCCGGCATCTGTCAATAGTTCCTTAATATCAACCGCAGATCTCATTCATCAATATTTTCCTGGTCAACTCAAAGCTTTATTTACCCCTCAACATGGATATCATGCATCAAAACAAGACAACATGATCGAATCAGATGATCTTGTTCATAAACATTACAATATTCCAATATACAGTTTATATGGAAAAACTCGCATACCTCTTCCTCAAATGTTAGAAAATATTGATACACTTCTTGTTGATCTTCAGGATGTAGGAACCCGAGTATATACATTTATATATACGCTTTCTTATTGTATGGAAACAGCTAAAACCAGTGGAAAAACAGTTGTGGTTTTGGATCGTCCCAATCCAATTTCTGGAAAACAAATTGAAGGTAATTGTCTGGAGCATGAATATTGTTCTTTTGTAGGGCGATTTTCAATTCCAATGAGACATGGACTTACCATTGCAGAATTTGCCCGGTATATTAATGTAATGGCTGAAATTCATTGTGAATTGGATGTTATTCCAATGAAAGGTTGGCAACGAGATTTGTATCACGATGAAACAAATCTTTTTTGGTTGGCACCATCACCCAATATGCCAACACTTTCAACAGCTATCGTTTATCCCGGACAGGTTATTTTGGAAGGCACAAACATTTCAGAAGGGCGAGGAACTACGCAACCTTTTGAAATAATGGGAGCACCTTTTATTGATACAGATATTTTATTGAAAAGCCTTGGAGATATACCTGGTGTATATCTCAGACCCCTGTGTTTTGAGCCTACATTTAATAAATGGCAGGGAACGCTTTGTCAGGGAATTCAAATTCATGTGACTGACCGAACAAAATATCAGTCCTATACCAGCAGTCTTAAAATACTTCAAACCATCATTCAACTTTATCCAAATGAATTTCAATGGAAATCTCCGCCTTATGAATATGAGTTCAATAAAATGCCCATTGATTTAATTCTGGGAAGCCAACATCTCCGGAAAAACATTGAAAGAAACGATAATATTGATGAATTACAAACGTTATGGCAATCTGAAATGACTATTTTTAAAGAGCAGTCGCAACAATTTTATCTTTACCCTGATGAATCAATAATCCAAAATCAGGAAATAACATGACTCTTTCATTTCTGTCGACCCTTTACAAAGAATTGCGTTTTTTTGCAGGCTTACCTATAATGCGAGCCATGAATAAACCTTTAATAACCCCCTCGATTGCTCAGTTCAGCCTGACCTATCATTGTAATTCCAGATGCACGATGTGTAATTTTTGGAAAACACAAAAACACCCTGACGAACTCTCTTTTTCTGACATTAAAAATGTACTGAACCAGTTAAAATCATTTGGTATTCAAAAAATCAGCTATACTGCAAATGGAGAATTGTTCACCCGAAAAGATATTGTTGATATTTTTGAGTATACCCGATCATTAGATATTGATTTTGCCATCAATACCAATGGCATTCTTATCACAAATCAAATGGCCAAACAATTAAGCACATTAAAACCTTATAATATTATCATAGGGTTAGACACCATCAATGATTCAATTTATCAGCAAATGCGTGGGCTTAAGAATGGGGTGAAGCAGGTCAAAGAAGCCATTTACCACTTAAAAGCAAATGGACTTTCGAATATAACAATAGGTTGTGTTATTTCAAAAAACAATATTGATCACCTAATTGATCTTGCAGAATTTGTTAAACATGAAAAACTTTCAGCCCTTCGTTTTACAGCATTACAATTTCGTGGATTTAATAAAAAATGGACTCAAAACGAAATGAATTATTATCAGAGCGATTTTTTTTTTCAAAAGCTGAATAAAGAGATCGGTAAGCTCCTGATATTTCAAAAAAAATATTCAATTATTTCAAACTTGCCTCACTATTTGAGGCAATTGCCAATGTATTATCGTGATCATCGAAATTTTCATCCATTGCCTTGTATAACCGGTTTTTATATTCTTAAATTATTACCTCATGGAGAAGTCAGCTTATGCCAGCTTTGCGGACCAGGCGCTGTTATTGGTAATGTTAGAAAAGATAGAATTGAAAAAATCTGGCATTCGGAAAGAGCCAGAAAAGTCCGAAAAAACATATCTGAAAAAAAATGTGTTCACTGCTGGTTAAGTTGTCATGCTGAAGCCAATATTCGCTTTACCTCACCATACTTTTTTTCTGGAAATTTTAGCGTGATGAAAAGATATTGGGATAATTTCACAATGGGAAAATAAGCAGGAGAGGCTTTAATCTCTCAGTTTATGGAAAAAATAAACGTATATTCAAATATTTATTCACAAAAAAAAGTCTTGCCTGCTTTTTTTTCATTAGGAAGGATTTACAGATGAAGCTATGGAATTATGTCTGACACATCATATTGCAACGACTGATAAACTAACATTCATATTGTAGGATTATTTTCCGAGCTTTCCTATCCTTTATTATTAATAGGCAAATGCTCTCCCAATGCATTTTTAAAATGTTCATCTGTGATATTTTCAACACATTTTTGAACGCTTTCATATTGCGTCATTAAGGTTTCTGCAAGTTCTGTCAATTGAGAGCCTCCGCCTGCTGCTCCACCGCTTCTTTTGATTAATAATTTTTTACCAAGTCTTTGTTCTGTGGCAGTGATTCTCGCCCAAACTGCGCGATAACCCATTTGTAAAGATTTTGCTGCTGAATTGATAGATCCATGTTGTTTAATTGCCTTGAATATTTTTAACCGACCTGCACCAAATACAACATTGCCTTCGGTGTCTTCAATCCATATTTTTGATCGTGTTTGTAATGGTCTATTTTTTTTTGTCATGTTTACCCTTTTTAAATATCAAATCTGTAAAAAAATTATTGACATAGCCCCTACATTATGCCACAGGAGACATAACGTATAAGTCGTTAAAAATCAATTTCAAAATACCAATTTACATGTAAGGAGAAATAAAAATGAAAAGAAATTGGATCGTCATTCTGTCTGTTTTAATAATTTTATCGCTTAGTTCTCTACCCACAGTGATGGCTGAACCATCTGGTAAGTTAATTATTTTTCATGCGGGCAGTCTTTCAGTACCATTTGCAGCAATGGAAAAACACTTTGAATCCAAATATCCAAAGCTAAATATACTTCGTGAGGCAGGCGGCAGCACCAAAATGGCGCGGATGATTTCCGAAGTTGGAAAAACTGCCGATATTATGGCATCAGCAGATTTTAAAGTGATTGATAAAGCATTGATCCCATCCCATGCCACATGGAATATTCGATTTGCCAGTAATCAATTGGTGCTATGCTATACAAAAAACAGTCAATATGCCTCTGAAATCAATAACACTAACTGGTACAAAATTTTAGCCAGAAAAGGTGTGATTTGGGGACATTCAGATCCAAACCTTGATCCATGTGGTTATCGCAGTTTGATGGTTCTTCAACTGGCTGAAAAATATTACAAATCGCCTGGATTATATGACCAGTTAATTGCCAATCGTCCCAGGAAAAATATTCGGCCCAAATCTGTAGAATTGATTTCTCTGCTGCAAACAGGCAATATGGATTATGCATTGGAATACCTGTCAGTAGCTATTCAGCATAAACTGAAATATGTCACCTTGGATGACCATATTAATTTAGGCAATTATCAACTGGATTCATATTACAACCAAGCAAGGGTGACTGTTACCGGAAAAAAGCCAGGAACAACATTGCAGCGCATTGGTAAATCTTGTACCTATGGTATCACATTGATTAAAGATGCACCGAATCAAAAAGCAGCAAAAGCATTTCTGAATTATCTGCTTGATCCATATGGCGGCCTTGCCATATTGAAACAAATGGGACAACCCCCATTTATTCCCAGCCGGGTACCCACTCAGACAATGAAAGAAAAATTGCCGGAAATCTTAAAAAAAAGAGTGGTTGTGAAAAACTAACCAATGAAACGTCAGTATGATCCATTTTTGACAATTTCAATCATCTCCTGTTCTGTGGTGTCTTTGTTTATTATGGTTCCTTTGCTTCAAATGCTGTTTGAACCCTCATGGGAGATAATGACAGAAAGCATTGTTGACCCGGATATTCAAAAAGCGATCTGGCTCAGTATTTATAGCTCAGGTCTGGCCGCATTCATTTCATTTATTATCGGAACACCTTTTGCGTATCTTCTGGCCAGAAAATCATTTTTAGGCAAACAATTGGTTGAAGGTATTATTGATTTACCTATTATGATTCCGCATCCGGTCATAGGCATTGCGATTTTAGGAATTGTCGGTAAACATCATTGGCTGGGACATTTTTTGCACAGCATAGGTGTACAGGTGATGGGATCTGTTAGCGGTATTGTGCTGGTTCTCACTTTTGTTGGGATGCCTTTTTATATCAATACAGTGAAAAATGGTTTTGAGTCAATTCCAGTGCGCCTGGAAAATGTATCCAGAAGTTTAGGGGCATCATTCAGCAGTACATTTTTTCGCATTACACTTCCATTAGCCTGGCGGTCAATATTCGTTGGTATCATTTTATGTTCTGCGCGTGCAATCAGTGAATTCGGAGCAGTTGTTGTGGTGGCCTATCATCCCATGAATGCCCCTGTGTTGATTTATGAACGTTTTACAGCATTTGGTCTTAAATATTCACAACCCATAGCTGTGTTGCTGATTTTAATTTGTTTGATGTTGTTTGTTGGTTTAAGATTACTTACCCAAAAAGATAGGGAGCTATGATTCAAATTCAAGATTTATGCATTCATTTTTCAAACTTTGCTTTAAAAAATGTTCATATCAATATAAAAAAACATGAATTTTTTATTATATTGGGTCCAACTGGTTCGGGTAAAACAGTATTGGTTGAATCTATTGCAGGAATCATCCCTGTTAACAGTGGAAATATTCTGATCAATGGCCATGATATGACCCATGCACCACCAGAAAAACGTAAAGTGGGAATTGTTTATCAGGATTATGCTCTGTTTCCACATATGACTGTATTGGAAAATATTCAATATGGTCTTTCCTATCATAAAAAAAGTCACGATGATCGGCAAAGAATTCATGATCTCATGGCAAAAACTGGTCTTTTACACCTCTCACACAGAAAACCAAAATATTTGAGTGGTGGCGAAAAACAGCGAATTGCCCTTGTTCGAGCCCTTGCAGTTAGACCTTCTGTTTTACTTTTAGATGAACCCCTTTCCGCTCTTGATCCATGTTTTAGAGACGATATCCAAAAACTATTAAAAATGCTTCATGAACAAACAGGTACGACTTTTTTGATGGTTACTCACAATTTTGCTGAAGCCTTATTTCTTGGTGATCAAGGGGCTGTTCTCAACAATGGAATTGTAGAACAATGTGGATCAGTTGAATCGCTTTATACCTCTCCCCAAACGCTTTTTGTGGCACGATTTATGGGGTTTAAAAATATTTTTGACGTTCAAATTGATAAAAGTAAAGCAAAAACAAACTTTTTTGAATTGGAAACAAGCCCATCAATTGTCCAGGAAGCAACATATATTTGTTTTCGAGGTGAAGATATTCAGATTCACCCCAAATGTCCGGAACCGATGCCAGTCAATACATTTTTGGGAAAAATACAAAATATTGTTGACAGAGGTCCTTATTGTGAATTGGCTGTCCATGCAAACAATGCTTTAATTTATGCAATTCTGACCAAAGGTGAACTATTGAAAAATGCTTACCATACTGAAAAGAATGTGTTTATTTCAATTCCACCACTGGCTGTCCATTATTTTAACTGAATCATAATCTCCCCTTTCTTTCACGGAAAAAAAATGGGGACGTCTATGATTTTATGCTTTTCTCTCAAAGTTTCAATTTCTTGCAGGAGTATTTCAATGTATGGATTGAAGAAAAGCATAAAATCATAGACGTCCTTTTTCTTCCCTAATAAAAATTTCAATTTAAATTCTTCTAAATATCATATAGTTAACTTAAGTTGAATTCGTTTGTCCATCCTGTTGTCTTATTCATCTTTTTCCTATGATGGCAAAATTTGGTTGGCTTATTTCTAACTATTTTATATCATAAGTAATTCATAGTGATTTATCAGCAATTC
>Ga0272440_1003721_pt1 | contig 11259 bp, 5 predicted proteins | sample SSMMMBAug17_FD_192440 | JGI IMG/M metagenome (GOLD analysis project Ga0272440, IMG submission 192440) | Marine sediment archaeal communities from Little Sippewissett salt marsh, Falmouth, MA, United States - SSM-MMB-Aug17 | ecosystem: Environmental > Aquatic > Marine > Wetlands > Sediment ... | reverse complement strand
GCCCATCATAATTCAATATTTTTTTCTGAGTGTTTTCTTCACTTTCACGAAATACTTTGATCACACCATCAGAATGGAAATAAATGCGATTTTTGGGAGAAACATTGAACTGCTTTAATGGCCATTCCGATTGATTTTTAAGACCTAATAAAACACCACCGCCACCTATAGCCTGGGGAATATGTTTTTTAAAAATAATCATGGGAGGCAACCCTGCAGAAACCATTTCACCTGTCTCAGTATCATAATAAATTGTAATTTGCATACCTTTGATGCCATTGGGAGATAGCTTTTTTCTGACTAACATGGCGTTTAACATATCAAAATATTCATTGCCTTTCCAATCAATGGGTCGATTTTCACGAATAAAGGACTTGATTAATTTAAGGTCATTGACTGTATGCTTTTCATGACTTCCTACATCAGCTAAAAAAATGGAGCATTTATTGTGTTTTTCTTGAATATCAACAAAAAAACCGCTGGGATTGGGATACAAAGAATGAGATCGCCATGAAATACGAATTCGATTGGCAGTGATAATAATTTCAGGAAATGTGTGATCCTTTTTTGTTTTGGGATCATGATAATTCATCTGACTGGCAGGCTTAAAGCGATCGATGATACCTAATAAGTTTGGTGGTAGTCGTTTTCTTTTTAAAGCAGATTGTTTGTAGGCAACCTCTGCAAATCTTGTATCCACAAACTCATCCATATTAATTGGCGTACCAATCCCCATTTGATTAACCATATAATTTTGAATAAATGCCAAATCCTCTTTTACTGGAAAAAGATCATGGGTTGTTAATCCATGCGAATCACTCAAGACTTTTTCAAGGACAGGGACTTTTAAGCCAATCGTTTTATCGGGGTCTAAAAAATCCACAGCAATTTGTGCTGCTTGATCTGGATGCTTTGACACAAATTTTCCAGCTTTAACCATCATGGTTGTAAATTCTTGCACTGCTTCAGGAAACGCTTGAATGAAATCTGTTCGCATAGCAACAACACAGCATGGATGATCTTTCCATACCTCACTGGATAAAAACAATTGTTCACCAACGCCAGTGGCGACTGCCTTGGTTCCAATGGGCTCTGCAACCATAAAGCCCCCAACATCCTTATCTTTTGATTGAAAATCTGGCATCATGACTGGTGGAATCACTTCAAAATAAACATTTGCATTGACATCATCTGTTAATCCAGGTTTCATGCCAATACCACTTAAAAATGAATGAGAAAACATATGATGAACTGATAATAAATGAGGTAAATAAAATGTTTTTCGATTAAAAAACTGCTTTAACCCATCTTTGCCTGATAGAATTTCCTCTCCTTTTTTGTTGCGCACACAAATACTACCATTTTTATGGGCAAATAAAATGAGTTTAATGGGCGCACCATAACTAAACAAATCCATCGCAATAGGCGCCAAAATAAGAACCGCATCCACTTCCCCCTTTTCTAAAGCCACCTGCACTGGATTCCATAACATCATGCGATGCGTTTCTAATTCAAAATAACGCGGATTAAATTTTCCTGTCTGAATTAAATGTTTAACTGCGCCTAAAACCACATGGTCTGTGATAGGAATATGAGCAACTTTAAGTAAGGCTTTGCCAGTAGTTGTTTTTTGAAGTCGCTTTGCTGATTCGGTATTATTTTTTATTAATCCAAGGGTTTGTTCAACTGCTAATTTTAAATCCATTGGGCTAAAAGGTTTTGTAATAAAATTATTTGCCCCAGCCAGTTTTGCTCTTTCAACCTTTTTCTTTTCTCCTTGACCTGTTGCCATGATAAATGGAGTGGCATGAAATTGTTTATGGTTTCTCATCCAAATCAATAAATCAAACCCTGTTTTTTTGGGCATATTCCAATCACTAATCACCAGATTGATATTTGGATTGTTTTCCAATACCTCAATGGCCTCAGCGCCATCATTCGCCTCTAATACTGTTAAAAAACCAAGCCCGTTTAGCATGTTGATTTCTAGTTTGCGAACAGCTTTGGCATCCTCAACAAGCAGAATAACGATTTGTGATTTATCCTGTGGGATTAAATTTTCTGTACCCTGTGATTCAACTTGCATTTGCGGTGCGAGTTTGTCTTTATTTTGGGATTCATGTTGTAAGTCTGGCTTTGTTAGGACAACATGTTCAGATGATATATCAGGCTTAAGTGCAGTTTGTGAAGGTCCAGTGGGTATAATATGTTGTTGTTCATTTTTTGAATCGGTTGAAGGTATCACAGGTTCTGAGATGGATTTAATTTTTTGTTTTTCACGTGTGGTATATCGTTGAATAATCGCTGAAACCGCTTCAGAAATATCGGGGTCAGATGATGGTTGGATTATATCTTCAGAAGGACAGGCAAGATCAGCAAATCGCGTGTCTACAAATTTTTCAAGGTCAATAATATCGCCATAGCCTACTTTTTCTTTCATATATCTTTGTATAAAGTCAAGGTCTGGGATAGATGGATATAATGAATCAGTTGTGATGCCGCCGGGTGTATTCAGGACCATCTCTAATATTGGTAATTTCAGCCCAATTTTTTTGTCAGGGTCGAGAAAATTTAACGCAATTTGAGCGGCCTGGTAAGGATTACTGGCCACTTTTTTTCCAGCTTGAACCATCATAGATGTAAACTCTTGAACTGCTTCTGGATATTTTTCAATATAATCTTCCCGAATGACCACAACACAACAGGGATGATTTGGCCATAATTCGCTGGATAAGAATAATAAATCGCCAACACCAGTTTTAATTGCCTTTGATCCAATAGGTTCTGCAACCATAAATCCGGCAACATCTTTGTCTTTGGATTGAAAATCTGGCATCATAATGGGGGGGATAACTTCAAAAAACACATTGGCTTTTTGGTTATCAGTTAATCCAGGGGTCATGCCTATACCTGACATAAAAATATGGGAAAACATATGATGCACAGAAAGAAGATGCGGTAAATAAAAGGTTTTATGTTTAAAAAAATGGCGCGTTGATTCCAAATTAGTATCTGTTGGACATTCTGTTGTTTTATTTTTAACACAAATACTACCATTTTTATGGGCAAGCAAAATGAGCTTAATGGGCAAACCAAAATGAAATAAATCCATTGCAATAGGCGCAAGAATAAACACAGCGTCCACATTGCCTTTTTCCAAAGCTACCTGAACCGGATTCCATAACAACATGCGATGGATTTCCAAATCAAAATAAGAGGGCACAAATTCGCCAGTATCAATAAAATGTTTTGTTGCACCTAATACAATGTGATCAGTAATGGGAATATGCGCTACACGAAGCAACGTTTTACCAGATTTAGATTGTTTAATATCTGATACTGTTTTGTCCTCAGATTTTTTTTCAATACCTAATGCTTGTTCAATGGCGTTTTTAAAGTCAAAAGGACTAAAGGGTTTTGTAACAACCTGTTGTGCGCCGGCTTGAATGGCCTCCATTACTTTTCGTTTTTCACCCTGACCTGTAGCCATAATAAATGGCGTATTCTTATAAAAATGGGTTTGCCGCATCCATTTTAAAAGGTCTAAGCCAGATTGCTTGGGCATGTTCCAATCACTGATAATGAGCCCAAAATCTTGTTCTTTTTCTAATAATTGGATCGCTTCTGCCCCATTGGATGCTTCAATTATGGTTTGATAGCCAATGGTATTTAGCATTTTGACTTCTAATTTACGAACAGCCTTGGCATCTTCAACTAATAATATTTTAATAAAAGCAGGTGAATCCCCCCACTTATTATTTAACGTATTTTCTATTGTTTGGGTTAATTCTATTAAGTCAACAGGCTTTTTAAGATAATTCAATGTCCCAGCTTTCATGGCTTCGATGGCTGAATCTAATTCAGGATTTCCAGTTATAATAATGGATTGAATATCTGGTCGATGCGCTTTGCTCTTATGAATCAATTGAATGCCTGACATATCAGATAAATGGAGGTCACTAATCAACACATGGATAGGATGTTTCTCTAATATTTGTAAAGCATTACTTGCACTATCGGCTGTAAAAACAGTATATTTTTTTTGGGCAAACCAGACTTGAATTGTTTTTAAAACATCTGGATTCTGATCAACAATCAAAAGTTTTGGAAGCTCTTGCATGACTTATAGTCTCCATTTTCAGATACAAATTTTGATTGAATTGGCATAGGTGGTATGAATGATATTCCCATGCCATTATCATTAACAATTATCAAACAACCTATTGATGTGATTGATTTGAAATCAGCCGCTGGCTTATTTGAGGAATGATTATTTTTAAATCCGGCAATTCAGAAGACGTGACAGGGTTGGAATCACCATAAGCCTGTCGAGCAAAGCGGTCATCAATGAATTTTTCTAAATCAATGATTGTTCCAATACCAATTTCATTTTTCATATAGCGTTGAATTTTATTTAGATCAGTCAATTGAGGAAACAAGTCATCTGTGCGAATGGCATAGGGTGGTGTCAGAGCAGAATAAATCATATCAGAAGTTAAGCCTATAAGATGATCTGGATCAAGAAAAGGCACTGCGATGTGAGAGGCCATTTGAGGATCCTCTGCCATCATTTTGCCGGATTGAACCAAAAGATCAATAAACTCAAACGTGGCATCTTCATGCGCTTGAATAAATGATTCACGCATAACCAATACACAGCAAGGATGATTTTTCCAAAGCTCGCCTGTATTAAATAATTTTTGGCCCATTTTTTCAGTCATGGCTTTTGATCCAATAGGTTCGGCAACCATAAACCCCGCAGTATTTTTATCTTTAGCTTGAAGGTCTGGCATGCGAATAGGCGGGATAACTTCATAAATGACATCAACCTCCTTTTTTCCGGCAAACCCAGCATGTAATCCAAGCTCTCTAAAAAACATATGGGATAACATATGATGAATTGACAACTGATGAGGTAAATAAAACGTTCGATTTTTAAAAAAATCATAAGCAGGATTATCTGAGGTGTCAGATACAGTGAGTTGATTGTTTTTAATGCAAATACTGCCATTTTTATGGGCAAAAAGAGTTAATTTAATGGGCATGCCAAAACCAAACAAATCCATTGCAATGGGGGCAAGAATAAAAACCGCGTCTAAATCTTCTTTTTCAAGGGCTTTTTGCATAGAATACCAAAATACCATACGTCGTGTGCTGAGTTTAAAATGCTTAGGAACCACTTGTTTGGTTTCAATTTGATGGTTTAGCATGCCTAACACCAAATGATCTGTGATAGGAACATATCCTGTTCTGAGTACGACTTTTCCATTAATTTTCTTAGGTGATGTGTTCGCGCTGTTGTTACTACGCTGCATGAGAGAAGGGTCTTTCCATTTCAGGGTTTCTTCAAGTACATTTTGTAAATCTTGAAGACCAAATGGTTTGATTAAGAATTGATTTGCGCCCGCCATAGCGGCTTTTAAAATCTGTGATTTTTCACCCTCTGCTGTGGCCATAATAAATGGTGTTGTTAAAATATCTGCTTTGAATCGAAGCCATTCCAGGAATTCTAACCCTGTTTTTTTAGGCATGTTCCAATCACTGATAATCAAACCAATATCTTGATTTTCTTGACATTTGATAATAGCCATCTCACCATCAACGGCTTTAACAATATTAAAATAGCCCAGCTCGTTCAGCATTTCAGAGCCAACTCTTAATGCCACAGGGGAGTCATCGACCAACAGAATTTTAATTTGACGATCATTAAATTGTTTGCGTTTATCCATACACAGTTGAAGGCTTTGTAAGAGACGTTCCTCAGAAATAGGAATTTTTAAGAAATCAGTTGCGCCTGCTTGCATTGCAGAAATTACTGTTTCAATTTCAAATTCGGGGGCTATGACAATGCATTGCAAGTTAAATCGGCACTGTTTACATGTTTGAATCAAAGAAATGCCATCCATATCGGGAAGATCGATTGATGTTATTAAGATATCAATATCTTGTTCATAACACATTGAAATGGCTTGTTTAGCGGTTGATGTTGTATGGCATATATTGATTTGTGATGATAACATTGTTTTTATGTGATGGGCGTGTTGGCCATCACTATCGACCAATAGTATTCTCGGTTTTGAAGTCATTCATTCCCTCATAATTTTTGAAAAATAATTAATCAATTAATCCAAGCGATCTAATTTCATTAATCAGTTTATCTTTATCAACAGGTTTAACAACATAAGATGTCGCGCCAGATTGATAATAGGATTCAAATACTGTTTTAGGATCGCCCAGGGCGGTTACCATTATCACTTTCACTTCTTTTGAGCCTTTAATACCCAGTGTTTTTTCTATATCTCGAATATTTTTAAGGGCTTCTTTACCATCCATGTTTGGCATCATGATATCCAGACAGATAAGATCATAAGGGTCATTTTCTTCCCATGCCAATCGGAAAGCTTCAACAGCCTCCTCCCCATCAATCACAACATCACAATCCCCTAATTGATTGATAATTTCTTTTAATGCACGCCGGGCAATAAAGTCATCTTCTGCAATGAGTATTTTCATATCGTTTTCCTTTCTTTTTGTAAAGTAATCAAATAAAACGTTTTTCGATAACCGATTGAAAATCTTTAAATCCATTTTTAATTTTTAATAATAAATGATTACATTTATTAAAATCACCTTTTCTCACAGCTAATTTAAACCGAAACGCCTCATCTGATAACTTTGATGCGCCAATGATGGCGGCTGATTTTTTTAATTGATGAGCACACTTTGCCATGAGCATATCATTTTGATTTTGCATAGCTTGATCAATTTGTTCAATTATATCAGGGCAATCTTTTACAAACTGATGCACATGTTCTGTCACTTTTTCCATATCAGATAATTTTTCAAGGGCAGCATCAAGATCAAATATTTTTCCAGCCAATAAATTTATCATGGGTTTTTCATCTGTTTTGTCATTGCATTCATAGTTGGATTTGGGTAAAAATTTATGTACCATTGCGACCAAGTCCTCTCCACTCACAGGCTTTGATAGATAGTCATCCATACCAGATTTTAAACATTTTTCACGATCAGTTTTGTCAGCAAACGCTGTTAATGCAATAATTGGAATATGTGTTAACGTTTTTTCCTCACTATCACGAATCGCTTTGGTGGCAGCAAATCCATCCATGATAGGCATTTTAATATCCATAAATATTAAATCAAATTGGCCATTTTGAAATGCTTTTACGCCGGATTTTCCATCAGGCGCAAGTGTGACATGATACCCTGCATCAGATAAAAGCAAATGAAAGACTTCTTGATTGGTTAAATCATCTTCTACAAGCAGAATGTTTCTTTTAACAGGATTGGAGTCTATATTAGCCTTGTTATCGTTTACCTCATGATTTATTTGTTTGGCTTCATCGGAATCAATTGTAACTTTCATTTCATGAGGATTTTTTATTTTCTTTTCTTTATATTCTGTGGCTTGATCCAAGCCAAATGATAGAATAAAATGAAATGAACTCCCCTTACCAGGTACACTCTCAGCCCAAATATGTCCGCCCATCATTTCCACTAATTGTTTACAAATGCTTAACCCCAGTCCTGACCCACCATGACTTTGACTGAGGGAATTATCAATTTGAAAAAATGATTCAAAGATTAAATCTAATTTATCTTTTGGAATGCCAATCCCTGTATCAATAATAGAAAAATGAAGGGTAGCAGTTGTCATGCGGAAATTATCAATGCCATCACACACATCTTTTCGAATCACTTGAATGCGAATATCACCATGTTCAGTAAATTTAATAGCATTTTTTATCAGATTGATTAAAATTTGTTTAATACGATTTTCATCCCCATGCAAATAAGGTGGAATATTTTTTCCAATGGTATAATGAATATCAACTCCATTTTCAATGGCCTGAATTTTTAGAGGCGCAATTGAGGATTTGATAATTTCCTCTAAATGAAATCGGCCCCGATGAATTTCCATTTTGCCTGCTTCAATTTTAGAATAATCTAGAATATCGTTTAATAAAAATAATAAAGATACCGCAGAATGTTTTGCCAAAGAAAGATATTCTTTTTGCATTGGGGTTAAATTGGTTTCTAATGCAAGGGTCAGCATGCCAAATATGCCATTCATGGGGGTGCGAATATCATGACTAATATTTGCAAGAAACCGCGATTTGGTTTGATTAATATTTTCTGCTTTTCGCGTTAATTCACGCGCATACCCTATAGCATCCTGAATCGATCGATTGGCTGTTTGTAATTGTACAATTTTTTGATTGACCAACTGTTCCAATTCATTATTTAATTGACGAAGTTGTTCCTCTGCTTGTTTTCGTTGTGTTAATTCTAATTGAAGTTGTTTGTTCAATTCTTGAAATGATAGGGCTCTTTCATAGGCACGAAGAGATGCGGACACAAGATAAAGCACTTTTTGGTAATATAATTCTTCTTTTGAACAAAACATGTTAATATCATATGTATTGATGATTTCATAAGCTGGAACATTTTCAAAATTACCAGTGACTAAAACAATTTGAACAACATGATTATCGAGTTTGTCTCTAATAAATTTTACAATTTCAAATCCTTCCCTTTCTGATTCCATGACAACGTCTAAAAATACTAAGGCTATATTTTTATGGCTCATTAACATTTGGCGTGCTTGTTCACCTGAATAGGCGCTTAAAAATTCAATGGATCGATTTGCATAGTGATAATCAGAAACAAATGATTGAAAAATATAATGAAAATCAAGTTGGTCATCCACGACCAATAGTTTCCATTTTGAGTGATTTGTGGTTTTATTTTTTTGATTCATTGGTCATTATTTCCTTATAAAGCCAATCGTAAAACATTAGCGGATATGGCATGAAGCGGAATGACTTTATCAACAGCACCGCGTTTAATTGCTTCATTTGGCATACCAAAAACAACGCATGTGGCTTCATCTTGCGCAATAGTATAGGCACCAGCTTGTTTCATTTCGAGTAATCCTTGTGCACCATCATCACCCATGCCAGTCATAATAACACCCACTGCATTTTTACCAGCATAGCGAGCAGTTGACCTGAATAATACATCCACTGAAGGTCGATGACGACATACTAAAGGGCCATCTTTTAATTCCACAAAATACCTTGCACCGCTTCGTTTTAGTAATAAATGACGATTTCCAGGTGCAATCAATACACGCCCTCGCAACACAGTATCATTGTTTTCAGCTTCTTTTACTGCCACCTTACATGTTGAATTTAGTCGTTTTGAAAATGCAGCGGTAAAATTTTCTGGCATATGCTGGACAATGACAACGCCAGGCGCATTTGCAGGCAGGGCTTCAAGTAATTCACGTAAGGCTTCTGTCCCGCCAGTTGATGCACCAATAACAACTACTTTTTCAGTTGTTTTAGTCATAGCTTTTGAAGGCGGCTTTGCCAGAATCGCATCTGCACTTAGTTTTGGCTCTACCATTTTTTGGGGCGATATTTTTTTAAGTTTAGCCAAAGATGCCGCTTTTACTGCATCACATAGTCGTACCTTGGACTCTTCAAGAAAACGTTTTGTACCTAATTTGGGTTTAATAATAATATCCACTGCGCCATATTCCATTGCTTTCATAGCAGTTTCCGAACCTCTTTCTGTAAGACTGGAACACATAACAATAGGAATAGGATGTTGTGTCATAATTTTTTTTAAAAACGTAATGCCATCCATACGTGGCATTTCAACATCTAATGTGATGACATCAGGTATTTGTCTTTTAATTTTTTCTGCTGCAGCAAAAGGATCAGCGGCGGTACCCATGATTTCAATCGATGGATCACTGGATAAAATCTCCGCCATTGTTTGCCGAACTAATGCTGAATCATCAACAATCAACACTGAAATTTTATGTTTCATATTACGTCCTTATAAGCGCCTTGTCGCGAATTCGTTTTAAATAAACATCTCCTGTATGCGTGAAAAATATAATTTTTCTGCCATAGAATCCGCCAACATGAGAGACTTTTATTCTCAGCCCTTCCTCCTCCAATAATTGTCTTGCAGTCTCAACATTAACAGCACCAATAGAAGGTCGAGTTGCAGGGTTTAAGCGTCTTATGCCAAACATTTCACTGCCACCAAACAGTTTGACCTCAATATCCTTTAACAACACATTATTTCTGCGATATACAGAGCACATCATTGGAATCACACAATTGACATATTTATATCGTTCTTTACACGATAAATCGCATTTTAAAATTTGATGACAAATTGGCATAACCGCATGGCAAATTGCAGCAATATGAGACTCTCGATTAAACATAGTAATGGCAATACAAGACCCTAAGACAGTTGTCACAGCTGTCGGTCGTTTACTGATATAAACTTCCGATGGCTTTAAAAAAATGCTTGGAAGTTTTTGATTTGACAATGATATATTTTGAATGGCTGGCATCTATCCTTTATTCATCCTGAGTCGCATATCTTTTTATGACCCCATTATTATTGTAAGTTGAATAATCTTTATAAATTTAATCAATTAAATTTGGCCTTAATTCTCTTTTTGGGAATGCGCCCCTTTTATTTCCAATTAAATCTTTCTATAGATCGTTGATAAAACCGCTTTAACAGGAACATTTAATGTATTTAATGTTTCTGAATGCCCCATAAATAAATATCCCCCAGATCTTAAATGGCGACATATTTTATTTAAAACATTTTCTTGGGTTTGTCGGTCAAAATAAATGATGACATTTCTACAAAACACAATATCCATTGTCTCTTTAAGATCATAGACATCATCCATAAAATTTAAAGGTTTAAACCGAACAACAGATCGTAATCGTGGTATGACTCGAATTAATTCTTTGCTTTGATTTTTACTGCGTAATAAGTATTTTTTTCGATACTCAAAAGGAATCGGTTCTGCCATGCCATGATCATAAATGCCAAGTTTTGCTTTTTCAAGAACATGCGTTGAAATATCTGTTGCCCAAATATTAAATGTAAAATTTGGATGTGATTCAGCAAATTCAAAAAGCACCATTGCCATTGTATAAGGTTCTGCGCCAATTGAACATCCTGCACTCCATATTTTAAGGGGTTTTCCTTTATGATTATTATAAAATGAGGGTAACAAGGATCGTGATAAAAATTCAAAATGTTTGTTTTCTCTAAAAAAATCAGTTTTATTGGTTGTGACAACATTCACCATATTGCCCAGCTCATATAAAAGCCCTTCTTCGCTTGTAAGGTATTCATAATACTCTTCATAAGTTGAAATGCGAAGCTCACGAAGACGTTTCATGAGCC
>Ga0272440_1003720_pt1 | contig 11261 bp, 4 predicted proteins | sample SSMMMBAug17_FD_192440 | JGI IMG/M metagenome (GOLD analysis project Ga0272440, IMG submission 192440) | Marine sediment archaeal communities from Little Sippewissett salt marsh, Falmouth, MA, United States - SSM-MMB-Aug17 | ecosystem: Environmental > Aquatic > Marine > Wetlands > Sediment ... | reverse complement strand
ATTTTATGTAGATGGACTTATTAAATCAATAGCAGAGGAATCAGAAAAAATTTACGATGAAATATTTGAAGATATCCTATCAAGTTTACAAGGTCTTTTAAAATCTTATTTGAAAGATTTAAATCGTAAAATTGTTGATGCCAATAATGATTGGCAAAAATCATTCGAAAAAGTAACAAACACAGAAATTAGTATTCCTCCTAAAAAATTTTATCAATCGTTAAAATTGGTACCGGTCATGTCAGATGAAGAAGCAAGAAAGTGTGAGTCAGATACTATTTTAAAACCAAGAAAAGAAATCACTGAACAACTCAGTGTAATCATCATTGATCCCGAATTGGAGCAAGTATTGGGAAGGCCGGCTAATAATATAACAATTTGGACAACATATACTCTTGACTTGATAAATAACCTTGTAGATAAGAAGCAAAATCATAAATTAGATGAACTTGCAAAAAAAATGAATAACGAAAATTATGCAACCATATATTCAGATGCTTTTTTTACTAAACATTTTTTCAGATTAAAAGATGGAAAAGTATTACATCATCCAAAAGGTTTTGAAGAATATATACTTCCTTTAACCCCACTTGCTTTATTTTTTTTCTCTCCTGAAGAGCTTAAAAAAAATCTTTTGATACGTAATTTACCAGAAAAAAATTCTGTTGAAGTTTCTTTAAGAATGTTTTTAACGTCAACAGATGGAAAAAAAGAAAGATATCATTACAAAAAAGTATATTCTAATGATAATGATGAAGGGAAAATTGTTGAAATAAATAAACCAACAACAACTGTTATTTGGCCTGATTTTATATTTGATGAATGGAAAAATTATTATGTATATCACAGTGGAAGAATTAGTAATCAAATATTTTATTTAAACCCTTTTTCTGCCTCTATTGCTAAAGATACAATTGAAAGTATGAAAACAAGTGATATTATTAAAAATTTAAAAAACAATGTAAATATTGAGAATCTTTCAAATATTAAAAAAATTGAATTAAATGATCATCCTGAAGATTATAAGGAGTTACTTTGGTTTCAAACATTACCAGAAGCAATGATATGTAATGCTTCAAAGTCTGTTCTGGAAGAAGATATACAATTTTATGATTCAGATGAAAAAGAAATTGCAGGCTTACTACTTTTTCCTGTACTTAACAAAATAACAAAAAAATCAAACAACTATATAGTTGGGATTGATTTTGGAACAACCAACACTTGCATATTTTGGAAAAAAGAGGACTCTTCATATATTAATAAAATGGAGTTTAGTAGCCGAACTAAATCTTTTTTTGAAATTCAAAATACAACAGAAAAATTACTTTTAGAAACTGAACTGGAGCAAGAACTTATCCCTACACAAAATTCTAATTCTATGAAGATTCCATTTTTAACGCTATTAATGGACCGAGACATATATGAAAAATATCATCAAATGAAAAATAATGAAAGAATACCTTTGCTTAGTACTCGGATTTATTTTGTCGAAGAGATTGAAAGGGCACTTAAAGATGCTTGTAGTAATGAAAGATCAGTACATTTTGGTTTAAAATGGGATATAACACGTGAGGCAAAAGAAAGGATTGAATATTTTTTAAGCCAACTGGCATTGCAATCTTTAGCTGAATTAGCTACCAAGGGAATTTCACCAAATAATGTTAAATGGCGATTTTCTTATCCAGCAGCTTTTACTCAGGAACGTTTAGTTAATTTTAAAAGATGCTTTCAAGGTGCTATTCAAAATGTTATTGATCCCAAAAGAAAAAGTCATGTGCAAGCACCTGAAATGAGATTAGAAAGTCTTGCGTCTGCTTTGTACTTTCAGGACACAAATAAAGGATATTTCACACAAAGTGTAATAACTCTGGACATAGGTGGTGGAACGTCTGATATATCAATTTGGCAGTCAGAAAAACTCATATGGCAAAGCTCTGTAAAATTAGCAGGACAAGATATTCTCATAAAATTTCTAAGCAAAAGAAAAGAGGCAGTACGCTATTTTAAAGTCGCGGATGATATTTCAATTAAGAACATACCTATAGAAAAAGAAAAAGCAGCACTAGAAATTATAGTAAACAATAAAAGATTTCGTGAAAAATTGGAAGAAGATTTTTCAGTGATTAGTGAAGAAGAGCTGATAAAAGAAATGGGATTATTATCTGAATTCTGCATAGCTGGGATACTTTATTATATAGGAAGCTTATTAGTTCACCTAAACAGTAAAAATAAATTTGATTTAGATATTCCACTTTCAACATTATCCGTTTGCATTTGCGGACGTGGAAGTTTAATAATCAAGCGTTTTATTTATGATAACCAGGATAAGGTCGAGAAACTGAAATTATTGTTAAAACAAACGAGTGGTTTTAAGGGAGAAGTAAAAATAGAATTTAGCGATAGCCCAAAGACTGAGGTAGCATATGGTCTCCTGGTTGATGGTTATATCAACAAAAATGATATAAAAGGGCAGGCTGAAAAATCAGAGGTATATCCTTTAGAAAATATGTATGAAGGCGGTGTTCTATTAAATGATGCACAGCCACCAGATATAAATAATCTTAATAATGAGTGGAAGGTTGAGGAGTTAAAAGTAACTCAATTTTTCATAGACAAGTATATTAATATATTCAAACATAAGATTCCATTTAACAACAAAATAATTAGAGCTATACTTGACAAAGTCAACGACCAACTTAATCAAAAGCGAGAACAATTGCAGAAGGACTCAGAATCTTATGCAGATAAGTCATTGATGAAAATAGAACCTCTTTTTACCATTGTGCTCAGGGAATTGATTCATTACTATGCAGAACATGGTATCAAAGGTATGAAAGGCAAAACTTCAAGGGCATCTACAAAAAAAATATCATACCCTAATGGAAAAACTATTGAAGTTCTACTTAATAAATATCATCAATGTATTAATTCAGGTGATATTGATAACTTTATTTCTGATTATAAAGTTAAATTTGTTGAATTGTCTAATCTTAGGGATAGAGGAATTCAATCAACTATTCCGCCTGAATTTAATTATCCTGTTGATGAATCCAACTCTCAATTCTGGTTAATATATTTAAATGATGAGAAAGTAAATATTTTGATCCCTGCTTACCAAATATACAAAAGTAAATCTGCGTTGACTTCTTCAGGAGGAAGAGGCTCAGCTAAATGGTTTACAAGCATTTATGAAATAAAACAGGGCAATTCTTACGAAATACTGAAACCTGCTATCTTTGACGAAAAGAATAAAAAGATTAGTAAATCAGGTAAAATGTTGTTACCAATAAAGTAATATAGCGATACAGAAGTAATGTTTCTGTTTATTAATTGAAAAAAAAATTTTTAGGATGCTGTGAAAGACAAGACCTATGAGATGCATTACTTTTTGAACGCTATAGTAATAAAGTAGACAAATAATTTAAGAATGGAAAAATATAAATGTTAAGAATTACGTTCATAATGATAACCTTTGTGTTAACAGTATTCCTAACTCATTGTAATAATTCTTATGCTAAATTTGAATCAATTTCAATTGAAGGACTTGTATGTTCACAAGCATCGACTGATTTTGAAAGCTTGCTAAATCTCGCAGTAAAGAATGGTGTTCACTTTCAGTTTTCGAAACCAATTTGGAAGGTTAAATCTGAAAAAAAAAATATTGAAATACTTAACAATAGTATTAAGCTATTTATAGATAAACATGAAGGCTGTCTTAATAAATATATACCAGAATTAAAATTAAATGCCTTTGAAGAAAATCCAGTTATATTTTTAGTCAAAATAATGAATTCTAAATATTTTTATTCCTTTCAAAGAAATCAACCAATTGTAAAATTCTATCTAAATGATATTTCAGTCGACAAAAATGAAATTGATTTAATATTGAAAAGTCTTAAGGAAAAAAATGATAAATCAAAAAAAATAAATTTTAAAAAAATACAATCAGAGCTTTCATTGTTAACGGTAAAATATAACGAATTATCTAATAATATATCACATTATATAGAGACACAGCATATGGAAATTAAACAAATGAAAGCCATAAATTTTATACTCTATATAATTGTATGTGGTGCTTTTATTGTAGTATTTATTTTTTTATTTCTATATATTGTTCATAAAATACAAAAAATTAAAAAATATTTAGATTCAAGAATAGCATCCAAAGTTGATATAGCGAAAGAGTGGCAACATTATAACGAAATAAAAAATAAAATAAAGAAATTAAGCGATGACTTTGAAAAAATTAAGTTAGAAAAAAGAAATATAATTAACCCCGCTCAACCTTCTGTTTCTATTGAAGACTCACAAGGCAGTAAATCATTAACACAAAATAAAACTCCTTTTGAATTAGAAAGCCAACGTAGTATTAATAAGCTTCTTGATGAGTATCATCATTGCCTGGATAAAGGTAAGGAAAAACTTTTTATAGATAAATGGAATCCTATATATATATCTTTAAAGAACTTAGCTGATCGACGTGAAAATTCGTTAATACCACCAAAATTTGAAAAAGTATCAAGTATTACTGAAGCTCAATTTTGGGTTATTCAAGAAAAGCAAAAAGATAAAAATTGGATTTTACTTCCTGCAAAACATCTGTATAAGAGTAATGCATTAACATCAGCTGGTGGTCGTGGTGCGGATTTATGGATAAAGGGCATATTTGATGTTGTTAATGGTGACCAGTTTCGTGTTGTTAAGTATGCACTTATTGATAATAAAAATAACATTACAAAAGGGGAAATTTCTTTACCAACGCCTAAATCTAAAAAAGAAAATCTACCAGCAAATGATGAAAGTTCAAACTTTGGAATTGGTAGGTAATAACCTTTTATTTTAAGAATTATATTGTCATCTTACATTACAATTATAATTCAAAATTTTACCAGCTAAAGAAAAGCTCTAACTTAATTCTATAAAAATATGAAAATAGTAATCAATCTTTTTGAAATGTCTTATAAAAAAGGCCCTATAGCCATTAGTTTTTTAGTCACTTTTTATATTACATTAGCTTCAATAAGATCAGATGTTTTTAATGATTATATAAAACTGATTACTGTCCCGTGGTTTTCAATTTCATCATATTTTGAAATGGCTAATGAAAAGAAATTTTCAGATTTAATAAAGCAAGGTCAATTAGCTACTATTACTATTAATGATACAGCTAAACAAAAAGATATTATTCCTCCGTATCTATTTGTATTGGATCAAAGCAAGTCAAGTGATCATCCTATATGTAAACCAGAGTGGTATAATCAGACCATAAATAAATTAATTGAAACGGGCTACATTAATTCATCTTCATCATTAATGAATGAAAAAAATATTAAAGTTAATTCACAAGACATAGCAAAAACACGATTCTTTAAAATGATGTCTGATTTAGTTGAGTTTAAAAGAAAAAATAATAAAACCAGTTATTCTTTTGCTATATGGACTGTTGGTGACATGGGAAAAATGATTTATCCCATTGATAGATCTGAAAAACACTCACCAGTTAATCAGAAAAATGTAAAAAACGCAATGCAAGTTATTCAAAACAGCACTTTAGAACTTCATGAGAATACCGATTTTGAGCATTTAATAAAAGAAATATTAAAAGATTATAAAGGAACGATAAAAAAAAATAAGCAAGAACAACCAAACAGCCCCTCAATTATAATAACTTTTATCAGTGATTTATTACATGATGTTGAAGGTAAAATGGATAACCTCTCTAAAAGGAAAAAAAATATTAAAATATTAGAGAAATGGAATAAATTAAGAAAAAGCATACAAAAGTTTCCTGATCAACTTATTCAAGCCAATATGATTATTTTGGATCAGAACAATATTAATGGTAAGGAAAAAATATTTCAAATATGCCCAACATTTGAACGGGCATATCAAAAAAAAAAACAAGATTGGCGATTAAGCAAGCATACAATAGATAAAGATATTTGGTATAGCGTGTTGTTTCCAAATGAAATAATAGATAATAAAATTTTTTTTTATTCTAATAGTAGCACTAATGATATAGCTATCAATGAAGTTCAAATTCTCTTCAAAGAAAAGAGTAAAATAACCATTGGTATTCCTAGTGAATTAAATTTTAAAAATCAAAATACTAGTTTTAGATGTCGAATTATTGGAAATAAAAAAACTTGTAGAGATTCTGGCTTACTTACAGGAAATGATAATATAGCATTTGAGATTGAAGAAAATCAGATTTTAAGCCTATCACTTGATGATTATATTCCTCCATCAAGAAAAAATCAAATATGGTTGTCTCATGATGTAAATTATAGAAACTACAATTTTATAATTCGTTTCAAACAAATATTACCATACTGGATAGCTGTATTAATGCTTATATCGCAGGTTTTGATTTGTATTCTTATTATTGTAAACTATATTTTGCCTATACTCATACCTCGTTGTAGAGAATATAAGAATGTTTTATCTAAACAACATAATATTGATGAGAATAAAAAGAATATTGTCGAGCAAGTAAAAAAAACAAATAACTTGTTACTTTCAGAGTATAGGAATATAATAAGTTTATTGAATGGGCTTAAACAAGAGAAAGAAACAAGCCTTACCCCCGAATATACTAATCTAAAAGATACCATATGTAGTTTTGAACAAAACATCATTGAGCTATCAAACCTTATTAAAAATTATGAGCCAAAAGTTATTTGGAAAAATTCTGAAGAATTTATAATTAACTATAATGAATGTTTGGATAAATATTTAAATAATAAGCTAGAAAAAAAGCAATATACAAAATTTAAAATAAACTGGGAGACGATCAAAATTAAACGAAATATAGATGCAAATAAGTCCCTACTAACCTTAACCTTAATAAACAAAAAAGAAGAACAACCAGATTTTTGTTTTTGGTCAGCAACTATTGATTTAATACAAGTCTTAGTTCCAACGTATAGACATATAAAAAAAATTGATTCTTTACCGACATCAAAGGTTAGTGAAATAGTTAAAATTTATTATGAAGGTATTTTTTCATGCAATAAAGGGAAAAATTATACAATAATAAAGCCTGCCATATATAATGCTAATAAAAAAGAGATTATTGAAAAGGGAATAATTGAGATACCTAGATATTAATTATTCCGATTAATTCAAGAATAAAAGAAATAATCTCAGGCAGAGAAAGATTAGCAGATATATGGTTTAAATAGATATATTTGCTAAAACAAGGACTCAAATTTTAAATTACTAAACTACTGTAATATCTGATTCTAAAAGAATCAAAGACGTAGTTATGTTAGAATTTTCATATATTGATAATAACAATAATGAATAATGAGAGAAAAGGGAGTAAAATGAAATTTTTATCATTATTATATATAATTGTGATTTACATAATGCTAAATAATACAGTTCATGCAATTAACGTAGCTACATTTGAATCAGAGCCACCAGTTCATTATCCCCAATGTTTAAAGATTCTTTGTAATGAATTTGAATCAATACTTAACTCTGCAAGTCAATATGGTGCAAATTTTAAAAGAAAAAAAAAGATTAAAGAAAATTTTCCAGGATATGATGCAGATCAAATTCAAGAAGCAAAAGATTTAGAATTAAAGATTCATATCGAAAATTTTTTAACAAATAGAAAAGAATGCATCAAAAATTATATACCCGAACTCTATTCTGTTTTAGAATTTAATGCTGGTAACAATGTAATAAGATTGTTAAACGTATTGAATGAGAAGTTTTTTGTCACAAAAAATCTTGATAAGATTAAAAGAAAAATTACTTCTAAAGCAATTTTTTATTTAAAATCAAACAATGAATTTTCTTTAGATACTAAAAGTAACGATCCAATAAAAGAAAATCAAAATACTGAATGTATAAGTAATACAGAAAATTTAATAGGAGCAATTTATAAGCTTGAAAAAGAAATAGAAGAAATAAGGCAACAAAAAAATTTTCATATATCTTTATTAGTTATATCTTCATTATTAGGGGTATTGTTTGTAATCATAGCTGTATATGTTTGGAAACTACATGGCTTGTTTCTTTTTAATCAAAAACAAATTGCAGACAATGCCTTAATAAAACAAAATATCGAAAATCAATTTAATAAAAAAATAAACAACTTATCAAATGATATTCAAAAAATAACAACAAAAATAAAACAGATTTCAATTTCAAAGGAATATAAACATAAGTCAATTAATACAAATAAACAAAATAAATTGCCCGATGAAGATAGTATCTCTAAATTAAGTTCAGAATATAATAAAATCTGTCAAGACGAAGGATCAAAATTTATTAAAGAATGGAAGCCAATTTTTTATAAACTATCAAATGATGATAAAAAAAAATTTTTAGAAGCAAAAGAGCCTGACGAAGCAGATTACTGGCTCATTAACTATAACAGAGATAATATCATTGTACCTTCATATCGGAGTATTATGGAGTTAGAAAAGCTACCAAGATCATCTATGCAGCATAGCTTTCATTTGTATGTTAATACAGAGATATATAGTATTGTAGAGGGGTACAAATTAAAAATTAAAGAATTTGCAATTATTAAAAAAGGTGAAATATCGATAAACAACATACATCAAAAAGGTAAACTTGAAATTCCAGCTAAAGATAAAAAAACAACATAAGATAATTAACTCAGTTTCAATTTCAATCTCAAAATTAAATTAAGAAATATGTAGATTTTTTTTCTATTATTTACTGTTCAGTATGATAAACACCATTTAATTAATATAATAATACTAAATATGAACATTTCAAATTCAAAAATATCTGAAATAAATGCGAAAGCAAAATCTGTAAAAGATCAACAAAACAAATTTATTATATACATCAGTATAATTTTTTGCCTATTATTTGTTTTTATTAGTTTTACTTTATACTCAATAATGATAGGTAGAAACAATAAAGAAGATATAGAAAAAAGTAAAAGAGATAGTGAATTATTTAAAATAGATAAAGGAACAGTGATTTTTGACAATATAACTTATGATAAAAAAATTGTCCGATTTGAAAAAACAATAGGCTGTTATCAGTGTAATTATATTAATAATCAATGGTGTGAAATCCAATTTAAAGGTTGGTTATATGAAAATCATCAAGGTGTTGAATACTGCAGTAAGAAGGGAAACTCAATATTTACTGTTAATAATATACCACTATATTTAGAGAAATCAATAGATACGGAATATAGAATCGGTATAATCAATAAAGGAATGTATTTTGATATAGAATTAGAAGAAGATGATATTATTTTTAAAAAATGGTATTATATCTCTGTTAAAGGTTTTATCAAACTAGGAAAAAATAATTTTCAAAAAAAGATATCTATACCAAAAGATGTTAAAATAATTACTGATACAATAAAAAATAATACAATAACGACATTGATACGAGAAATTGATGCTAAATATAGTGATTTATCAGAAAATTATTTAAAGATAAGCTTTAATGCCTGGATTGCGGAAAAATATTTAAAAGATATATATGTTACTGATAGATGTAACAAGGTACTTGTCCAGCATTTTATTAATGCGCGTACTAAACCTTCAACAAAAACAGGTCATATAATTGGCAAACTGAATAAAGATTTGTACTTTAATAAAATATCAGAAATTGCTGACCCAAAATATAGAAAATGGTTTGAAGTAGAAATAAATGGCTGTATTAAATTTAACAATGAGATCATGTCGTTAATCACAAATTCAGTTATGAATTTAAAATCAAACACCACTATTAATTCTCAAATGAATAATCAAACACCAATAGTTATATTGTCTAATTATATCAAAAATGTAAAGATTGAAAAAATTTCTACAAAATGGGTAAAAATTTTTTTTAAAGGTTGGGTTGCTCAGAAAAACAAAGGGAAAAATTTTATTAAAGAAATAGGAGATAAAATTACTATTCTTGTTGATGATTTATATGCACGTTCAAAACCAACAGTTAATAGCACAAAAATTGGTAGACTAAGAAAAGGATTAAGTTATTCTCTATTATCAAAAATAAAAGATCCAAAATATGGGAATTGGTATGAAGTCGACTTAACAGGATTTATAAATATATCAAAAAAAAAGACACCTACACCCAAACAACAGAAATCAATTTCTCAAGTAAAATCTGCCTGTAGTCTTAATGTAAAACATAATGCATTAGTTCTTTTAAATACCTCCACTTCGCATAATAAAAAACTATACTCCATAAAAATAAGACCAAATTTAAATTCTGAAGACGTAGAATTAGTACATAAACTAACCAAAATTCAAATCATAGATAAAAATAATTCTTGGAAAAAAGTAAAATTTGTTTCCCAAAAAGAATGTGTTATAAAAGAGGGTTGGATTCCTGAAAAATTCGTCTTTGGTGAACAATAATGCTTCGTTAACAATTTCTTTATTGTCAAATAGCTGTGTTAATCTGTATTAAAGAAACTAAATGAAAATAAAACTAACCTTTAGCGGAAATTAAATAATATGAGTTATATTTTAAAACATTTTGATAATCCTCTGATAAAATTTAATATAACATCAAGCGGTATAAAAGGAATATCTGTTGAACTATTAGACATAAATAAAAACTATAAGCCATTCTTCCCAATTGATTTAGAACTAACAGATAACGGTCTGCTCAGATGGCTTAGACGACGGATAATTCCCAAAAATCGAGCATTTGTTCAAAGGTTCCTTGCAAAACTTGGATTAAATATTAATGACACAAAAGGTATTATTGATATATGCAAAGGTCTTTCTCTTAATGATTGCTACTGGGTTGTTGATGATAATTTTAAAGGTCGTTTTGATGAGTATAATTTATATGATAACCGATTTGATCACACATTGTCTTTAATCGCATACACTGGTTATGGTGATACACAAAGAAGTGAATTTGCATCAACTCCAGAATTAACGACAGACGGAGTACTCCCCAAATGCTGGCGTAGAAAGAAAAATGGTAAAATATTTCTTTATAAGGCTGGATCTTCAGGGGCTGCAAATACAGGAAATGAACCGTATTCCGAATATTATGCCTTTCAAATTGCTGAAACAATGGGTTTGAAAGCTGTAAAATATAACTTAAATCAATGGAAAAAAAGGCTTTGCTCTACATGCGAATTATTTACAAACAAGACATTCTCTTATATTCCGATAGGAAGGATTGTCACAGAAGGTGGTTGGGAAGCAGTTATAAATTATTACAAAGTTCTTGGAAATAAATTTTATAATTCTCTTGTTGATATGTTGATATTTGATGCTGTTATC
>Ga0272440_1003719_pt1 | contig 11264 bp, 4 predicted proteins | sample SSMMMBAug17_FD_192440 | JGI IMG/M metagenome (GOLD analysis project Ga0272440, IMG submission 192440) | Marine sediment archaeal communities from Little Sippewissett salt marsh, Falmouth, MA, United States - SSM-MMB-Aug17 | ecosystem: Environmental > Aquatic > Marine > Wetlands > Sediment ... | reverse complement strand
GGCATCATAAACAACGATAACTTCGTCAATATTTCCATCAAGCTGAATTTTATCTAACCAGGTATCAAGAGATGATGAGGTCAAAAATTCAGTGTTACTTGCATACAAAATTTCTGATTCATTCATTCGAAAATTTTCTTGCCCGCCATGGTCAACCATATATATAATGAGTCTTTTTGTATTATCTACAAGTGACCAACTATTTATATATTTTTTAAGATTGTCATTAGAGGCTTTATTTCTCAAAGTCCAGTTTCCAAACCAATTGATATATGTATTATCAATGTCTGGCCTTAAAACAGAAACTTCATTATAAGAAAAGCCTTGACTCTTTAAGGAATGAAAAGCAAACTCTGTGGATATTTGCGTGGCATTCCACAGATCGTTACCTGGATATGGGCCGCCTCCCGCAACTATTATTGCTTTTGATTTTATCAATGTCTCACTATTCTTATCGAATTTTACTATGTTATTTCTTCCTTGAACGACAAAAATTGCCCCATCTTTGGAAACGCATATATCCCAAGGCTCATAAATATTTTTATCAAATGAAGTTATAAACTCCCCTTTTGTTGTAAAAACATGAATCCTATTATTTACTGGCCATGGACTACAACCTGGACATAACGGTGGAGGCAATGGATGATAAGAATCTGTAACATATATTAGCCCATATTCATCACACGTAATTCCATTAAGCCAGGAAAATTGACCATCTTCACTTCCATATTCCCCCCATGAATTGATAATATTTCCATCTAAATCAATTTTTTGTATTAAATTATCCTTGTGTTTATTTATGTCTTTAGTTATGTAAATATATCCATGTCTATCCAAAGCTATTCTTTTACCATAAATACTAATTGAACTAATTAATACCCCATTCATATTAAATAGCTGTAGACCATTGGAACCTAAGACATATATTAATCCATTTTTATCAACTTCAATATCTTTAGGAGAATCAACATTAAATGAAAATATGTATTCTTTATTAATTTTATCAATTACTTGAATGCGATCATTTTTATTGTCAGCTATATATACATAATCATTATCAACTGCAATTCCAATAGGATAATAATATTCATTATAACCATCTCCTATCTCACCCCACATATCAGAGAAAATTCCATTAAGTGTATATTTAATTATTCTATTATTACCTGTATCTACAACATATATGTATTTGTCATCGCAAGCTATAGCAGAATTTTCATTGAAATTAAAAATCATTGAAAAAGGAGGATGCCATTTTTCTATCAAATTTCCATATTGTGAGAATTTATTAATTTCTGACTTGTAATTATTAGCAGAATAATCACATAGTATGTTATTTTGGAATATATACGAGTTAGATAAAATCATATCAACACGCTGAAAATCATTTATTTGAATAGACTCATCAAATATATAAGGAAAAAAAACATGGTGATCTTCACATTTTGAAAGATTGCCAGAGATATCACTGCATATACTAAAGCCATTACCTGAATTGATATATAACTGATTACTATCAAGCGTAAAACCATAAACAGGTTTAAAATTACATTTAGAATGATATATTAAATTAGATGAATATTTCATTATTGCACTATTTGAACTATCATAAATATAAATATTACCTGATGAATCTATCTCTATAGTAGGCGGAGAACATAAACTGATATCACCTCCAATTTCAATATTTGAAATGTATTTACCAGATAAACTATATTTCCAGATATAACTTTCGTCGTATACATATATATACCCTCTATCCAAAGCAATATCAGCATTCGTTAATAATTCTTCCGAGTCTTCAACTTCCAATAATTTTTTAATGTATGAACCATTTAAAGTATACATGTAAATTGACTTATCGGCAAAAATATATATGATATTGTTATCAATTGCTATTGAGTCAGGTTCTTGGATATCTTTAGAGTTTTCAAGTTGCCAACCAGAAATCAAAAATCCATCTTCTGAATATTTAAAAATCCTTTTTAACTGTCTATCAAGAGCGTAAATTATTTTTTTATCTGTAGCAATATCTACAAGATTTTCAAAATTATAAAAACTATGTGTCGTTGGTAACTCATAGGCAAATTCAAATAATGGTTTTTCTATATCAGGATTATTTTTTTGATATCCAATACCCATCAAAGGTATTTCAATCGTTGAAAATTTCTGATTATTAGTCTCTATTTTAAGAAGTGATTTTTTTATTCCAAAAGTTTTTGGAATAAATGTTACAGTCAAAGAGCAAGTATTATTTGAAAAAAAATCTATTTCATAACAATCATGTTGAATAAAAAAATCAGATGTATTCAAACCAGTCAAAGAAACAGAATTTATTGAAAATTCAGTGTAACTTTTGAATAATATTGTTACTGTTTTTGATTCGTTAATGTCTATTTTGCCAAAATTATAAAAATCAGGCGTTATTGAATAATTGGGTAAAGGTTTGCCAATTGTACATACATATCTTAACTCTTCAATTCCATTATCAATAACTAATTCATATGTACCTGTTTTAATGTATTCAGGTATTAATAAACATATTTTGTTATTTGAATTTTCGACTATGAATAGATCCCTTTGTATATATCCTTTTTTCAAATAGACAGTTACTTGGTTGCCAAACCCTTTACCATATAATGTTATATTTTGACCTAAAAAAAAGTGAGTATCTGGTTCAGATTCAAGATTCATTTCTTCATATCCAATGCCTGTCAGTGGCATTTCTAAAAAAGGATTATTCTTTAAATTTGCCTCAATTTGAAGGACTGAATTTTTAATACCTAATGTTTTTGGCAGGAATGCTATTTGAAAAGTACATTTTTCATTTGGATAAAGTGTTAATGCATCACACCCATTTTGAATAATAAATTCAGTTTGATTGTTATCAGTTAGGCAAATAGATTTTAATGAAACTTCAGTGTAACTATTTAAAGTTACAGTTAATGTATAAGAATTATTAATGTTAACGGTGTAAAAGTTATAAGAAGCTGGTGATATTGATAAGTGAGGAAGAATCAATATCTGATCAGTCAATGTTCTAACCTCGTTATTATTTATTAATTTAAGTGTATAATCGCCACTAATTTCGGGATTTTCAATGGAAAAGGATATTTGATTATTATTAGCTATTTCATCGGGATAAGCATAAATCGGCTTTTGAATAATATGTACGCCATCCTCCCCATCAGCAAGAGCAATATAATTTTTCAGGATAGCAACTTCCCATCCATAACTGTTGTAGGTTGAATTTTCAGTATTAAATGACCATATTTTTAACGGCCTTTGAGAGTTTTGTATATCAATTGTTAATAATCCATACAGTCCATTTGCGACCTGAGCAGTATTGTCTGATACGAATACTCCTAATGAATCTCCAGTGCCTATTTTTTCAATTTCTTTAGGATCATCAGGATCAGATACGTCTACAATATATAAATACTGGGCATCAACAGCATATGCAATTTGATTAGAGACACAAATTCCATATAGTGAATTCTCAAATATTGAACCGCGTTCATTTAAAGTGTTGGTTTGAAGATTTAATTCAAAATTTTTTATACCACATGAAGTTGCAACAAACGCAATATTGTTTTCAATATCTGAATAATATGTTTTATGACATTCATCCCATTTATCTAAAAAAATCGGTGTAAAAGAATTTCGGACATCAATTAGTTTCAATCCTTCTTCACCATCTGCTACAAGAATTGTTTCATCAGATAAAACATTTACGATCCAAGGATTGCATGATTCAATATATTTTCCAGCAAATACAGGATCTTTCAAATCTGTAATATTAAGTATTAGGAGTTCACGATAATCTGCTATATATGCATAATTATTGTTAATAGTAATACTATTTGCATAACCATCCGTGTTATATCGACCTAATTCTTCAGGATGAAACGGATCTTCTAAATCATAAATCTTAATACCAGCATGTCCATCAGCAATAAACAAATATGTGCCAGAGACAGTAACACCTTCGGAATAACTGGTAGTGGGTATAGTAAACACCAGCGCCTTTTGATCACCTTCCTTTAAAAACATATATAATCTTGTATTTTCATCAAATCCACTGCCAGTAAATGTTATTTTCATTTTTTCCCCAACTATTCCACTTGAGGGGTAAACAGAATCAACTGTCATCTCAGCAAAGGCATCATGAACATTTAAACCATTAAGAATAATGAATGAGAAGACTGTTATTCCTAATAAAAAAAACTTTTTATACAGTCTCATTTTAATAATATCCTTTACAAAAAGGGTTAATCAAGATGTTATTCTTCATATTTTTTCTAAATAAATAAAAAGATACTTTTTATTTCGTTTTAATTAATAATAATACAAAGATGTCTATAAAGGTTGTTGCAAAAATAAAAAAAGATTATATGAAATCAGAGATTTTTACATTTTTATCATTTTGGGATGAATTGAAGACTATTAATATTTAACAATTAATAAAGCAAATATTATGCCAGAAAACTTGTTCATTTCAATAATAATAATTCTTGACTAAGTAATAAATTTAAGGTATCTTAAATGTTTAAAAGTTAGTATAAAATTGAATAGTAATTTATTATTTACAGAATTAAATAAGGATAAAATAATGAAAACTTTACACAATAAAAAAATTAATAATAATACGTATCAACGTAATCGTTTTGTTTTTTTTGCTCGAGGTATGGTTATTGTAACATTTATAAGTTTATTATCTTCAACTATTTATGCTGAACAAATTTCTGTAAAATTTAAATTGACAGAAGGTTGGAATACGATATCCTTGCCTGTAAAGCCAGAAACGAACAAGTTAACAGAATTATTTTCAGATTGTGAACCTATTTATCTATTTAATGGGTCCAGTTATCAAATTACAAATACTATGGAGCCAGGCATAGGCTATTGGATATATGCACAACAAGATAATACTTATACGATAACAGGAGAGAGCTTTGATTCCTATACAGCCATTGTTACACCGGGTTGGTATTTAATTGGCGCTGTCAATAGCGATACGGCTAGTATAGAACCAAATAATATTATTGTGAACAAATACATTTATCAGGGAATAAACTACAATATTGGTACCAAAGACTATGGCTATATTGAACAAGGAACATTAAGAAAAGGGGAAGGATATTGGGTTAAAATATCAAGTTACTGCCAAACTACCCCTTGTGTGATAACTGTCGCGCATGATCCCGACGCCCCCAGTATAAATAATCTTTCTGCACTACCTGATCGATTGATTAGGGCAGACTGGCTAGTTCCAATAAAAGTAATAAACACTGATTTTCCTCAAGAATCTTACATTGAAATTGGAATGGGGCCTGAAAAGAAAACATTTAAATATGACGATAGTCTACCAGATGGGAACTTAGCAATAAAAATATATAATCCAATGTTACAGAATGCGTATTCAAAATGTATTTTGGAACCAGAAGGATTAACCTCATACACATGGGAAATCGAAGTATCGTTAGAAGATTCAACAGTGATATTACAAGATACTTCAGAGTTTAATATTTCGTTACAGTGGAGACGTGATGAATTACCAGAGAATGGGATATGTATACTTCAAATGTTGACTGATACATCAGAATTCCAGACTGTGATAAACAATATGAAAAATCAATCATCTTATAGTTTTGTTTTTACAAGAGATTTTAAAAACTTAGATGAGGAACCTATCTATACTCAAAGATTTCGATTATCTTTCTTTCCTTCTGAAAACAAAACAGATCTCGTAGATATTATCAAATCTCTTAAAATTTTGTCTGGAATGTGAAGATAAATATTTAAAAATGAATAATCAATGAACTGAAAATGGTATGTTCTCGAACCTTTTGTGAAAAGCCCCTGGTTTGCAGACTAGATTTTCCAACATCATCTCCAAATCTGAACTGATATGCAATATCAAAGACATAACGTTTATACGCAAGGCCACTACCCAAAGAAAAACCATAATAGTTGTCCGGCGTCTTTTCAGCAGGCGCTGGATCATAAAAAACACCAGCTCTTAATGGAATTGTAAAATTGTTCTCCTGCGATATAATTAAGTATTCAACCCCAAGACGAAACCATGTTGTTGGAGAAATATTTGATTGCGCTAAATTTTTTCCACTAATGGGCGAAATTTTAACGCCTTGGGGCGTTTCAAAGTAAAAATCATCCCATTGTGTTACGTAGAAATCTCCTGACAGAGTAAGTTCATTTGAATATTTATCTGAAAATATTAAGTTAAAATCTTCGTAAAAGCAATACGATACCCCCAGACCATAGGACATAGGCATTTTCAATTTTTTGTTGTCATTTAGTTTTTGTGATATGATTGCTTTATTTTGAGGGTCTGATTCATCGATACTTTCTCCATTTCTAATAATTTGATGGTCAATATCCGCTTTAAATGAAGACTTAAAAACTCCCCCTAACACCCAGTTTTCATTTATTTTCCAGCGAAATCCCATGACAATATTTTCTCCACTAAAAGAATAGATTTCTTTTTTATTCTCATAAGTAAATCCAACATTACCATTTAGAATAATTTTTTGATTGTAAAGATATCGCTGGGTCCATCTGTTTTTTGAAAAAACATCTCCCCAGTAATTCAATGTCAAACCTGCGGAAAAATCAGGGAATATTTTAGCGCATAATGAAACCCCCAATGCATATAAAGCACCATCTTGTTCATAATAAATCTGCTCCAATTTATTGAGGCCTGGAATTGTATCATTAAACAATAGATCCCAATTGCGTGAAAAATCATAAAGATGCTGATAATTGATAGAAGCAATCATATGATATCCTTTCCATTCAAAATGAGGCGATACAACACTTAAATAATTGATACTTGACTTATCAATTGTTTCAACAGCTTGTGATTCAGGATTGTTTGTAAAACGATTGCCTTCCTTTCGATGAACATATCCTTGAACAATCGAAATTTCTGGTCGTTCCAATTGTAATAGAGCTCCTGGGTTCCAGGAAGCAGCAGTAGCATCATCTGCGACAGCAATAAAAGCCCCTCCCATACCAAGTGATCTAGAGCCTGATCCAACAGGATTTATTGATGAAGGAATTTCTAATAACACTTTCGTAATATCTTGTGCCACTACTTTAGAATGTGATATTGGATTTAATATAATCAGTGTTGATAACAATATTATTTTATTTATATTTTTTATTAATTGTATCATAATAATTTCCTTTTGCTATGCTGAAGTTATTTTGTAATAACTTTATAGTTTTTTTTAATTAAATCTATATTTGTATTTTTGCCGGCTTTTGCAACTGAACTGTTTTCTTCAACATTTTTAATTCTTAAAAGGCCATATTCTGTATAATCAGTATTCAGAGATGCCGAGGTATTGGTGTCTGGCAACACTTGATCAATCTGAAAAGCAATATATTGCATGCCTTCTTTTATTCGATTCTGCTTTCCCTTATCAACTTTAATTTCTTTTTTTTCTGGCAAAACTTCAGAAATATTCCCTTGTATTCGGGGAACATTAAAATTCAGTAATTCAGATAAACCAAATGCCAATTTTTTTATCGTATCTGTATCACTATTTTCTCCATATACATCAATAATGGTTATAGGTTGAAAGATTTCTATGTCTTCAAGAGCAGCAAAAATTTCTAAAGATCTATTTTTATCGTCTCGAATGCTACTATGAAAAGAAAGCAAACAATCCAGACCTTGTTTTTGTCCTGAAATCACAGCGTTGTTTTTATTTTTTTCCATATTTTCAGCAAATCTCAGTATTTTGGTTACAAAACGTTTCTCATTTTGAAGTTCTTTTAAAAGAAAATGCTCGATTTCCAAATTTATCTGATTTTGCTCGGGCATATCTATTTTGTTTTGTTTAAAAATAGCAAGTTTCAAACGTGAGCTAATTTTTTCACAGTTTATAGTCAACTTATTTACTTTGATGGTTGTTGAATTTGTATTTTTTGAACAATCTTCAACTCTTATTGTTATATAATTTTCTCCTTTTTTAAGTTTTTTTTTGTATGAAAAATAGGACTTTTTGCAAAATCGATTTTTTAAACATTGTACACCCTCTATCCATAAATTATTGATATTCCCCTCTTTATCTTCGATTTCTCCATTAATAAAAAGTATATCAGAATAAGTTTCGTTGAACTGATCAAGTTTTTCAGGAAACATGATTGATATTTCAGGTGCGGTCAAATCAATTTCGTCTTGAATGTTCTCAGTATTCCACTTAAAAAGATCAATCCAGTTTCCAATTTTCGTATAGTACTGGAATCTTATCATCGGATGATGAAATGGGCTGATTATTCTTGAAAAACTAAGTTGATTGGTAAAATTAAAAGAATAAAAGCTGTTTATTGAATCAGGCAATAAGAATGAACAATTTTTTTGATTTTGTTTAATAATCATGGGATGAGGAAAACGTTTTTGATATAGCCCGGTAACGAATTGTTTTGAAATTCCATAAGGATTCAAAACATTTTGATTTGAAATCATTTTTTTTTTTTTATGCAAAGAAACCTTTGCATATGTATTATTTTTCACTATGTCTTTAACTTTAATAATCAGTTTATTAACGTGAATACCAAGTTTCAATTCTTCCTGTATTTGAACATATTTTGAACCATTACATTTAATTATTTTATCATTTATAATAATTTCAGAGATTCCAGAGTCATCAAAAGCATTACCTGTCAATTTCACTTGTTTATATAAAGACTCAGTTTTCTGACGAATAGAATTGATCTCAAAAACAGGCCCTAAATGATCGCCATAAATCAGAACTTTTTTAGTTATTGATTTTCCAGTTAAATCCGTGCATGTAATAGGAATGGTATTTTTTCCTGTTGCAATTGTAACGTTGGATCGAAAATCTATTTTCGAATCTGAAACGTCTATCCTTACCGCTTTATCTTTAATCTGGATATGTCGAACAAATGTATCGTCTTTTGCAGTTCCTTTAATTTCATAATGAAATTGATCTGTAATTATTGTATTGTCAACAGATGAAATATTAACGACAGGGGGTTTATGATCAATATTTTTTTGATTGATCTGAAATAATCTGGATTTGTCAATGTAATACTCTGCTTTCGCAGTTTTAACCATGCTTAAAGAAACTGATAAAAACTTGATAGCATCTTCAAAATGCCCCTGATGAAATAAAATTATACCTAACTCTCTGTTTGGAAAATAGCTGATAAAGTGCATCCCATACGTTCGGGCACGACGTTTATCTTTATTTCGTCTACTCAAGGCTTCAACCAAATCGAGTTTTGCCTTATCCCAGCATTCACCATCAGCAAACGACAATCCTCTATGATAAAAATGCCACCATTGATCTTGAAAAGGTCCTTGAATAACGCCATATACCTTACCATTTTTTTTAACAGGTAAACGCTTTTGTATAAATTGGCATCCAAATCCTGCAAAAATGAAGGTATAAAATAAAATTATCCATAAATAACAGTTTGATTTTATTTGCATCTTATTTATTAATAAAAATTAGTTGTTGTATTAAGGATAATATGAAGGCATAATAAAAATCTGATTGTTCCTGAAATTAGATATTATGCCTAAACAAAAACAAGATGTCATTTGCATATATGTATTTTGATGCAATTAGTGAGCCGAAAAAACGGGTTGAATTATTTTAAGTTATCCAAATTCTATTATTTTTAAACAAAACAATAAAACATTTAAACATTTACTTTATTATTCATTAAGCTTTTAACTTTATGCTAATAAAGTAAGAATAATCCCGTACTTAAAAAATGCTTTTAGTTCAAAAAATTAAAACTTGGATTAAAATAACTAATGAAAATCACCAATGACAAAAATAAAGAAACTTATATATTCATAAGTTATTCTCATGAAGATCGTGATCTTGTTAATAATGAAGTGAATTTTTTGAAACGCATAGGTTATCATGTTTGGTTTGATGATAGGATAGAAGCTGGAAGCGAATGGGTAGCTCAAATTGAAGATGCCATCAGTAATGCAAAGCAATTTATCGTCTTTATATCACCTTATGCTGTTGAATCCACTTACGTAAAAAAAGAAATCGCACTTGCAATCAATAAAAAAATTCCTTTACTTTCGATTTATTTAAAAAAAACAGAGCTAAAAGGGGGCCTTGATTTACAACTCATTGATATTCAATCTGTTTTTAAATACCAATTATCAAAAGACAGATATCAGGAAGTTTTAAAAAGTACTTTAGATAAAAATATTAAAAAATTAGATATCATAAAAGTAAAACGATTTTTTGGGGTATACCATAAACAGTTTTATGTCTTTCTGAGTATTATAGCGGTATTTTTATTTTTATCAATTTGGGTATTTGTTTTAAAAGAAAAAAATTACCCTATCTGGCATGAACCTCTATCAGATAAAATATTGATAGAAAATCATACAAATATGCAATTTGTTTATGTTCCAGGCGGTGAGTATTTAATGGGATGTGGAGAATGGACAACGAATTGTTTTGAAAATGAAAAACCCGTTCGAAAAATGACTGTAAATGGCTTTTATATTGGAAGATATGAAGTTACACAGTCCCAGTGGAAAAAAGTTATGGGTAACAACCCTTCTGCATTCAATAATAGAGAGAATCATCCTGTTGAAATGGTCTCCTGGTATGATGTTCAAGCATTTATAAAAGAACTGAATGAAAAAAATAAAAATGAAAAATTTAGACTACCAAGCGAATCAGAATGGGAGTATGCATGTAGAAGCGGTGGACAAAAAGAGCAATATGCCGGGAGCAAAGATCTTAACAAGATTTCATGGTATAACACAACCAGTAATCATTCAACACATCCGTTTGGTTCTAAAGAACCCAATGGACTAAATATTTATGATATGAGTGGAAATGTTCAGGAATGGTGTGAGGATATATATTTTTCAGACAATCATTCGAGAACAAAAAGAGCGAATCAGGAAATTCGAGTTGTCCGAGGTGGTAGTTGGACTTATCCAGCAGATAATAGCAGATGTACCTCCCGCTTTGGTAATAAAGCTGATACGCTAAGTAATGATATTGGTTTCAGGCTTGCGAGGGATATATAGTATATAGTATCTAATAGTCGATGCAAAAATGCTGTACCAACAGATGATTCGAAAAATGAAACTATTTCCGGGTCAGCATCAATACCGTCTTTACGATTAAGCCAATGCTGTAAAGTGGATCGGGGCGCATTTCAAAAAAGGGGGCATTTTCTTAGCCCTGAAAGGGCTGCACATACCAGCCCAGGGCAACGCC
>Ga0272440_1003718_pt1 | contig 11266 bp, 7 predicted proteins | sample SSMMMBAug17_FD_192440 | JGI IMG/M metagenome (GOLD analysis project Ga0272440, IMG submission 192440) | Marine sediment archaeal communities from Little Sippewissett salt marsh, Falmouth, MA, United States - SSM-MMB-Aug17 | ecosystem: Environmental > Aquatic > Marine > Wetlands > Sediment ... | reverse complement strand
ATACCTGGTGGCTCTGCCACGAGTTTCTATGCACAGGTGGCAGAGCCACCGAGTATGCATTCCCAGGCAGAGCCTGGGAACGAGCAAGCTCTTATCGAGATGTGTATAACGATAAGCCTTGAGGGGGGAATTCGATCTTGGCTTCTTGAATAAATTTCATAAATATTCAATAATTTGTCCTTAATTCAACAGTATTGCCCTAACCCCCTCAAGGGGGGAACTAATACTTGGTAAATTCTTTTCCGGAAATCACCTAAGATAATTGGAATAACCAAAGTTGGACGATAATAATACCTTTTTTAATAAACAAAATATATATTGATGGTCTCGTAAAAAGTCAAAAAATGAGATTTTTAACTGTGTAACAATTTGAAATCATTTATACCGATTTTTGTAAAATTGACTTCTTACGAGACCATCATATATTTACATAGCTTAAATTTTGCTTATAAGCAATTTATAATTTAGCATTTTGGAGAAGTATTATGCGACGTGTTATATTCAATCAAAAAGGCGGAGTAGGAAAAACAACTATTACATGTAACCTTGCTGCAATAAGTGCTGCAGAAGGCAAAAAAACACTTGTTATAGATTTAGACCCTCAATGTAATTCAACTCAATATTTACTTTCTGATAAGGCTTTGTCACTTGAAACATCATTATTTGACTATTTTAATGGACTTTTAGCTTTTAATATATTTGGCACTGAAGAATTAAAATTCGAAGATTATATTTTAAAAACACCATTTCAAAATCTATATGTAATGCCTTCTCATCCGGATTTGGATGATCTGCAATATAAACTTGAATCTCGTTATAAGATGTTTAAGTTGAAAAAAAATCTTGATGAGCTTCAAGGCTTTGATTACATATACATTGACACTCCTCCTGCTTTAAATTTTTACTCTCGCTCTGCTGTAATTGCGGCAAACTATTGCCTTATTCCTTTTGATTGTGATAATTTTTCAAGAAATGCCCTTTATCGATTACTTACAAATGTTGGAGAGATTAAATGTGATCACAACCCTGATCTTGAAATAGAAGGAATTGTTGTTAATCAATATCAATCAAGAGCTAAATTGCCAGTTAAGATTGTAAAAGAATTAATAAAAGAAGGTATGCCGGTTTTAAAACCTTATCTTTCATCTTCAATTAAAATTAAAGAATCTCATGAAAAAGCAAGCCCAATGATTTTTTATGAACCAAAACATAAATTAACAACTGAATATATTAAATTATACAAAAATCTTAATAATTCAAATAGAAAAAATTAGTTTCTAAATCGTATGACCATAATATTATCAAAAAAGAAAAAATTATGTTTGAAAATCCTGATTCAATGCAATTCTTTACATCCCAAATAACAAGGTTTCTTTCCATTAAATCACAATTTATTCTTTATGGAAATATTAATGACCTTTTTATAAATTCATTATCAAAAGAAATTGATTCTGATTTTATAAATTTAAAAACCTTTATAACCTATATTTTAAAAAAGAATGCTTATAAATGTATCTGTTATTATGATGTTTATAAAGGCTTTTCTTTTTCAGATCAAGAAAGTCAAAACTATTTTTTTGAAATAATTGATAATAAATATAAGCAGCTTATTGATAATATTTCTAATAACAATGCCTTAGATATAATAAGACAGATCAGTTCTAATAAAAAAATTTTATCAGCAATTTTTTTAGACCTGGACCTGTCATTAGATATAAAATCAAAATCTAATCTAATAATGAAGCATATAAAAAATATTAAAAAAATTGGATTTGATCAGGTGCTTTTAAATAATTTTTATAATGCTCATTTTTTCTTATGTGAAGATCTCTTTGATATTTTAAAATATTTATATTTAAATAATCCATTTACATATATTAAACATATAGATTTACCTGATGTATCTGATAAAATTAATGTTTTACAAAAATCAATAAATAATTTTTACATTAAAAATCATATATCAAAAGAAAACTCAGATATTTTCATAAATCAGACAGCAAGTAATACAAAAGGCTTTATGATTACTGATTTGCTGGCATTGCAAAAAATATCTCAAATAGAACAAATTCCAATAAATGATTGGAAATTATTACTCAATTTTTATAAATTTGGAGATATTAAAAACAAATGGGACAATATAACACCAAAATATTTAGATACTGCTTATAAAAATCTTTGTGAAGATATTATTGGACAAAATGAAGTTATATCTAGCATACTTGACATATTAAAGCGTGCAAAATTAAATATGACTGGAATACAAAATTCAGAAAGTTATGGAAAACCCAGAGCAATACTTTTTTTTGCAGGACCCACTGGTGTTGGAAAAACAAAAATTTCAACTGCCCTTGCAAAAATCCTTTTTGGAAGTGAAAAATATTGTCTTAAATACAATATGGGTGATTATTCAAACGAATATAGTGTAGATAATCTGTTTTATTCAAAAGATTCTATTTTAAAGTCATTATTTGACAATCCCTTTTGTGTAATTTTATTTGAAGAAATTGAACGCGCACATCCAAAAATTATTGATAAACTTATGTTTATTATGGAAAATGGATATATAAAAGATTCATTTAACAATAATGTATATTTTTCTGAATCAATTATTATATATACCAGTAATATTAGATCTGCACAGGGTGTAATTGGTGATAAAAAATATGATTTTTCTGAAAGTGGATTTACTCCTAAATATGAAATTATTAAACAGCTAATAAGATTATCACTTGAAAATCAATACAGACAAAAAATTGGACGGCCTGAATTTTTTAATTATTTAGGTGATAATATAATTATTTTTGATTTTATTCGAAATGATGCTATTTGGAAAATAACTCAATCTATACTTGCTAACGTTTGTATTGAACTTGAAAAACAAAAAAATATTAAAATTCAAATTGAAATGACTGTTATTAAATTTATTCATGATTTTGCCTGTCAAAATATTGAAAATGGAGCAAGAGGAATTGGAAATATCATTGAAAGAGTTTTTGTAAATCCACTTGCAAGATATATCTTTGATCAATCTATTTCTAATAACAGATTACTGGTTATTTCAAATATTGCTATGACTAACAAAAATGGTACAAATATATATGAACTTGAAATAGTTAACGATTCTATAATTGATTTGAATTCTTCATTAAAAAACAAAAATGATATTGATGATGAAGATGATGATTTTGAACTTGATATTTAGCGTCTAATGCAGGCATGTCTTGTCTATATGAATTTATCTTCGAGTATTTGGAATATACCGGAGTGAATAGGTCTACAAGTGTATGCATTTTTTTTCTTAGCGCTGAAAGCGCGAAATAATATAACCCAGGGCAAAGCCCTGGGTAGTGATCTTCAGCGATTTAAGCCCTGTAAGGGCGTAATAATAATTGATTCAGATTTTTATTCGCCCTTACATAGCTAAAAACATTTTAGATTTTTACTCATGCCGCTGCCCTAAGCTTATAATATTTCGCCCTTACAGGGCTAAAATCACTGTAGATCTTTACCCAGGGCGTTGCCCTGGGCTATATTATTTCGTGCTTTCAGCGCTACAGATTTAGTCATAAAGATTTTGGCAAGGCGCCAGATCAAAATTATCCGCAGGCGTACAATAGTACGTTGAGGACGAATTTTTATCTGGGAACGAAGACCAAAATCTTTATGACTAAAACTGTAAGAAAAAAATGCATACACTTATAGACTTATCCGTACCGGAGGAATATTTATTTCCGGAAATCACCTTAAATAAAAGAGAAATAATTATGTATGCTATGATACTTGCAGCTGGTTATGGCACAAGACTTTTGCCATACACAAAATATATTCCCATTCCGGAAATCACCTTAAATAAAAGAGAAATAATTATGTATGCTATGATACTTGCAGCTGGTTATGGCACAAGACTTTTGTCATACACAAAATATATTCCCATTCCGGAAATCACCTTAATAAAAGAGAAATAATTATGTATGCTATGATACTTGCAGCTGGTTATGGCACAAGACTTTTGCCATACACAAAATATATTCCCAAACCCCTTTTTCCTATTGCCAGTCAACCAATTCTCGATATAACAATAAATAAGCTGATAAATTCTAATTTTAAATCAATTAGAATTAATACCCATCACTTATCTGATCAAATTGAAAAATTTATTCAAAAACAAAGATATAAAATTCCTATCAAGCTGTTTTATGAAAAAAATATCCTTGAAACAGGAGGAGGTATTGCAAATATGATTGATAAACAATCTTTGAATCCTTTTCTTGTTATAAATGGAGATATAATAACTCATATTGACTTACAAGATGTTTATAAATATCATTTGAATCATAAATATCACGTAACAATGGTAATGCATGATTTTGCTAAATTTAATAATGTTATTGTTGAAAATGGTTTTGTAAAACGATTTTTAAAAAAAAATGAACATAAAGAAATGTTCAATTTAAAAAATAATAATCAACTGGCATTTACAGGAATTCATGTTTGCGATCCAATTGTATCTGAATTTATTGATAAGGGCAAATCAAGTATTATTAAAGCTTATGAAAAGATGCTTAAAAATAATATTAAAATTAAGGCATATATTGTAAAAAATACATATTGGAATGATATTGGATCAAAGTCTGATTATTCAATTGCATGTATTAATAGATTTATTGAAATATATTTAAAAAATAACAAATTAAATAACAACAAACTCTTCTATAAAGATTTTAAAAGCTGTGTTTTGCCAAAAATTATGTTTATTAATGGTTTTTTTAGCTTATTAAAAAATAAAGTAGTCCATAACAAGTAGTGCTTATTTACATAAATTGCCACTTATAAAAGGGGCGATTATTGATGAATCAGAATCATTACAATCTATAAGACCAGCTTTTAGTGCATCTAATCCAATAATATCATTTCCTGGACCAGGGACAAAGGCATCTCCATCTCTATCCTGATATGGATCTTTTTTCCAAACTTCTTCTATATTTACTAAACTAATATTTAAGTTAAGTGTTTTATTAAATGCTTTAATAAATTCATTAGCTATAATTGCATGGAAAGTGTTTGATGGATGGAAAGCATCAAGGCTGAATAGACCTCCACCAAAAGTTTTAAGCAGATTATGACCTGAAATATTAATTTTACCATCAAAACCTTGTTCAAATAATTGATTTAAATCAATAACTGTAATATTTTTATATTTAGACATTTTGTTAATAATATTATTTATTTGATCCACTCTATCATCGATCATCTTTCTTTCATCTGCTGACATAGTGTACATATCAGCTTTTACAATTTGTGATATTACCTTATTTAATATTTGATTTGAGGAATTTTTGTTTAATATCCCTTTAGAGCAAATATTAAGAAATGGTCCAAAACCTATTGATTCACCTATAGGAAGGGAATCTATTTTTGCATTTGGAAATTGTGCCAGTCTTTCAATGTCTTCTTGATAGAAGAAAAAAGACATTCTTGACATATATGGGATAGTTCCTAAGAAAATATGGCTGTTTGGTATATTACGAAGTTTTTCTAAAATGTAATTTAAATTTTTTTCAATAGATATTATATCATGCTGTGCGATTTTATTTTCTAAGTATTTTATAATATTCTTTTTTGTAATTTTTGTACCATATTCATCGATTACTGCCCAGATAACATCATTACAGCCAATCCAAAGAGTAAAAATTTTTTGTTGATCTGGATTTATTTTAGCAAGATATAAAGCAGCGTCTAGCTGCGAAAGTTCTTTTTCAGCTAAATCAGGAAGTGGTTTTAAAAGTTCGGTAAGCAGTTTATTATCTTTATTTGTTTTTTGATTTATTAATTCATTTATAGTCATTTTATCAACGCCAAGATTATAAGGAATCTGTTTGAGATTTTTTCTAAATTTATTATTATTTTTTTTGATTAAATAGGGGTTACTCCATGTTAGATTGGTTACTTGAGAAAGCTTATCAGCTAAAACATCAGCAAATCCATTTTTTTGAGTTTGCTCACAAACATTTTGCAAACCGCTTTGAGTGCCATTTGTAAGGCTGTCACCAAGATTTATTAAAACAATATCCGGCTTTGATAATCGTTTTAAAAGAGAAAAATTTGTACATGATATAAAAGAAATAATTGTTAAAAAACTGGTTATAATGACAAAATAAAAAAGATTTTTATTCATGATTCCTCCAAGACAAATCATTTATTTTTTTTTGAGTTTGGATGATGGCCTTCATCATCCATATCTACAGTATGACAAACTTTACAATTATTTGATCCAATTGTTTTTTTGTTTTGTTGATACTGCAAAGGCGAAATATTATGTCTTTTATTTCCTGGTTTAATATTAATAACAGGAAAGATTGAATGAGGACTTCCATGGCAGGCAGAGCACATAAGAACTTCCATATCATCTTTTTTATTTCTATATAAGCTTAATTCATCTTTTGTCCATTTATTAAAGCAGCTAATATCTTTGTCAGGATTGCTGTAATAAATATGACAGTTTAAGCAGTCAGGTTCATTTATCCATGCAGTTCTTGGATTTATCTCATCTATGTTTGATACCATTATTGGCTGAATATTTTCCATAAGAATTTTCGCTCTTTTTTTACCATCAGCATATTCTTTTTTTAAAAGACTTAAAGTATGATCTTCCATTGTACCATGGCATTTAATACAATCAAATTTATTTGAATGTATTCCTCTTAAATGCTTAGCAATAGTATTTTGAGATGAAACATGGCACTGAAGACAGGCATCAGAACCAATATTTGAAAGATAATTTGCATGCCATCCATGAATTGAGGAAGATAAACTTAAATTGGAATTATTGCCGGTTTTATTTAAATATTGATCATTATGGCAGTTCTGGCACAATTGCGGCTTTCCTTTTTTTGCCATTTCAAGCAAGTTTGTATTGCAATTTGCATCATGAACTTTACAAATGTCGATTGAAGTTTCATCTGAAAAACCATAAGTATTATTAAATTTAAAATCGCCTCCATGACAATTATTACATCCCATTTCAGTATGTACTGGTGCAATAGCAATTGTTTTAGCAATTATCTTTTCACTTTTTTCCTCAACAGCTTCTATTTTAACTGTAGGATAAGGCCAGTATTTGTTTTTATCATAATATGGAACAACAGGAATAAAATCAGCTGTAAAAGTCTTTGTATTGCTGTCAAAAGTCATTGTTCCCTTAAGGCCCTTACCAGTTATGCCTTTGTCTTTATCAATTTTCTTTCCAAAAATTGATTCAGAGAATTCCCAAAATTTAATATAGTTTGAAGGCTTTTCAAAGCCATTTTCTATTGAATAATTGAGTTTAAAACCATTTGTGATTATTTCAGGTATTTCACCTCTTTTAATCAATATTGCATTTATTGTATTACCAGGCGGTTTTATTACAAAATATTTATCAGCATCAGAAATATAATACATTCCAAGATTACTCCATGCCAATAATATATAATCGTCTTTATTATTAAAAGCTGGTATTTCTATTTCCAAATCATTAATATTGATTTTTTTATCTTTTTTTATATTTTTATTTAAAACCTCTACAATATACTTTGAAAGAGCTTTTCTTTCGTCAATAGTTCCTGCAAATAATGGCATATATTTATTTATTTTTCCCATACCCTCAAGTTGAGCATCCATAGCAGAAATTGAATATTTGCTTGTTAATGCTATAATGTCATTAAAGGGTCCATTTACTGAATGGCAGCATAAACATTCAAGTTTAAAAATTTCTTTTCCTGCATTATCAGAATTTACATCAATATTCGCTGTCCATTTTGCTGTTTTTAAAATTCCATTTTGATTTATTTTTTCATAATCACTAATTTGAATTGAATTTGAATAAGTATGTCCATATATTAAATATGGTCTTCTTATTGATTCTCTAATAAATTCAAAAGATCCAATATAAAATAAACCAATAATTAGTAAAAATATTGCAAGAGGTTTTTCAATAGAATTTGGCATTTTTTTAGCAATAAGAATGCCAGCAAATAATATTATTGGTGTTATTATAAAAAAGATTTTAAAATATTTAAATATTTGAGGGTGATTAAATGCTAAATAAATATTTTCAGGCAATGATTTATAATACCATAAACCAAAAAGCAGCAATAACAAAACAGGTAGAATTAACCATTTAGAACAAAATTTAGTCATTATTTTTTTTGTGTTGTTATCTTTAATATAGACTGAAGTAACAAGACCAAAAATTCCAGCAATAACAAAAGCTAAAACTGTTCTAAAAAATAATGATGGGAAAAATCCTGGATTAAAAAAACCTGACCAAAAATTTTTATTTTCAACCCAGTTACCAGGGGTGAGCATAAAACAAATAATTCCATTTATAAAAAATAATGAAAGCCATGCAGAAATAAAGTAAATATAACCAATTTTAATATGCAGGTCTTTATCAATTTTATTAAATGTATAATAATAGATTAACAATGCTGTTATTTCTACTAAAAAGCAAACCCATTCGCTTGCAAAGGCAAAAACAAATGTATGAATAAGAGTTGAAGTAACACTTGGGCTTAACAAGGATATTGTAAACCATATACCAACGCCTGAAATTCCACCCAAAATCATTGAAACTATCAGAAAAAAATAAGCATGTTTTTTAGTATATTCAGTAATCTGGTCGATATTTTCTCTGTAAGCCTTTAATTCAGTTAAAACGAGAAAAAGACCTCCACCAACTGCAAAATGTGCAATATAAACATGAAAAATTGATATTAAAGCAATTAATAAACCGCCGCCTGCATAATATATTTCCCATACTGGATAATTCATTTTAATTCTCCCAATCTGCATTTTTTAAAATATTTAACATATAAATAATAACAATAATTCCTAAAGTAAGTACTACAAAAAATAGTAACATAGGACTGTATTGTATATCTTCAATAAGGTTTGATATTGAAAAATAAGGATTTAAATAAGCCTTTCTTATAAAATCTCTTATAAGTACCATAAAAATTAAGGTTATAATACTTGAAATAGCACAAGCATTGACATTTTTTTTTATGCTGAAAATAAATGAAAGAAGTGTAGAAATTATTGCCAAAACAAGAAGGTGTGTTGCATAAAAATTATTTCCATAAAAATGGTATTGCACTTCAAATGGAAGTTTCTTTAAATATATAAAACCAGATAATATTTGTAATGCAATACTAATTGTAACCCATTTCATTATAATATTTATTTTTGTATTTGCTTCATTATCTCCTTTTTGTTTTTTATAATTATATATCAGGCAAAGAAATAATCCTCCATTTGTAATTGAAGCTAAAATTAAATGAAAGTATCTTGGAATTAATGAGTTATCATCAAGATTCAAAATAGTTCCATTTGGATTTTTAAAATACTCTAACCATTTTTCAGGTTTTATCATCATGCTTAAATTATTTAAAAATATAAAAGCAATAACAAGTAATAAACTAATTGAAATAAATATAAGAATTTTACTTAAAGATTCATTATTATCATATTTATCATTAAAAAGATAAGCACAATAATATGAAATAATAAGCATAATAATTATTAATAACCAGTACCATCCAATTAATATGGAGCTGGTATAAATACAATTTCCATATAATACTTGTAAGAAAAGAAATGGCATAACACCTAAGTTTATTGTATAAGGAATGGTTAATTTAAATAAAGTTTTAATATCTTTTGTTATTAAACTTTCTTCATTTTTACCTTTAATAGTATAATAAAAAGCTATGAGCCCTAAGCCTATCATAATAGTCATACATAAAAGATGCAGCCCAAATCCTGAAATCAGAAAAAAATTAAGCCAGCCGCTTGCAGCTGGTATTGTATCTGGATATGGTATTATTGGCTGTATTTCCATATTACTTACCTTTCGTTTTTATTAATTGTATTTTATATATTATAAATTCTTTTCTTTTGAACTTAAAATATTAAGTTTGATGGTTTCTAAAAAGTCAAAAAATGAAATTTTTATCTGAGTACCAATTTGAAATTATTAATACCAATTTTTGAAAAATTGACTTTTTACGAGACCATCAAGTTTTATTTTTACTTTTTATCTAACTATCTATAATGGTTATTTATAGAACTAAAATTAATAATTTAATTGTCGTATATAATGGATGTGGAGAAAAATTTTGTTGAATTAATGAATTTGAGTCCCAAATCTTTAGATTTGGGCGTGCATAATTTAATATATTAATAAATATTTTCTTGTTATTATTTCACGCCCAAATCTCAAGATTTAAGACTCCAATTCTTAATTCAAAAGTTTTTGTTCCCCTATCCATTGGGCTTATCGTTATATATATCTCAATAAGTATTTGAAATTATATTTATTACGCTCGTTCCCAGGCGGGCGTATATACAGGTTGGGAGGAAAAACTATTCAAAGCACTGAAAGTGCGAATAAATTTAGCCCATGGCGAAGCCATGGGTGATATAAAACCACAATTTTTAGCCCTGTAAGGGCGAATTAATATATGAAATCAATTAATATTACGCCCTTTCAGGGCTAAGATTCTTGTAAATCATTTCCCAGGGCTTAGCCGGCTTAGCCCTGGGCTATATTAATTCGTGCTTTCAACGCTTGGGTAGTTCTTCCCCCAACCTGTACATACGCCCTTCCCAGGTTCTGCCTGGGAACATATGCCTGGCGGATCTGCTGCCTATTACAGGTTTTAAGTGGCATAACCACCTGGTATGCATTCCCAGGCATAGCCTCGGAACGAGCTTAGCCAGCTTAGCCTTATCGAAATGTGTATAATGATAAGTCCCTTGGATACGCCCTAATTTCATAGCGGGATTATTTTATAATTGTATCTTTTCTGAAATAATGTATAGACAAATTAAATATGAGTTTTTCTACCAAAATTTTATTATATTAATCAAGATAATTTTAAAATTTTCATTCAATATTAAAATAAGTCAACAGGTGTATGCATTTTTTTTATTAGCCCTGTAAGGACGAAATCGGATAGGTCTACAAGTGTATGCATTTTTTTTCTTAGCGCTGAAAGCACGAAATTTTTATTATATTAATCAAGATAATTTTAAAATTTTCATTCAATATTAAAAATAAGTCAACAGGTGTATGCATTTTTTTATTAGCCCTGTAAGGACGAAATCGAATAGGTCTACAAGTGTATGCATTTTTTTATTAGCCCTGTAAGGACGAAATCGGATAGGTCTACAAGTGTATGCATTTTTTTTCTTAGCGCTGAAAGCACGAAATAATATAGCC
>Ga0272440_1003717_pt1 | contig 11267 bp, 4 predicted proteins | sample SSMMMBAug17_FD_192440 | JGI IMG/M metagenome (GOLD analysis project Ga0272440, IMG submission 192440) | Marine sediment archaeal communities from Little Sippewissett salt marsh, Falmouth, MA, United States - SSM-MMB-Aug17 | ecosystem: Environmental > Aquatic > Marine > Wetlands > Sediment ... | reverse complement strand
ACGATTGTCATGAACCCATTTCATAAACCGATCACCAACGCCTGGCTGACCACTCATAGAAAGTTGTTGGCGATATTCATCGAATATTTCATCACCAGCATCAATTACAAGCCCCCCTTTTTGAATTATTTGATCAATCAATTCTATACAATTCATAATGCAAATAATAAAATGTTTATCAGAGATTAGATCGGGCTGCAGTGATTTATTTGCTGTTTTAGGAACATTGGTATCAACAATTGATTTTTTAGATACTTTCATTGAATTCGTTTTAACTCACATCTGCTAAACGTTTTGTCATGGCTGCTTTTGCATGATGTGTTATATCTAACATTTCATCACCAAAAAAATTGTCCGGCCAGTTTTGGATATTTCCATAATGATCTATCTTAAGTTTATCCAGGGTGGCGGGATACTGATTCACATTGGCAAAATATGCAGCAACTTTGTCCTTACTGATACAATTTTCAGCAATTCGACGTTGCAAACGCCTTAAAAAGTATTCTGAATGTGTTTCGATAATAATCTGGATATTTCTGTCTTTTCCATTCTCTCTGGCAGTGATAACATCAATCATGACATCAGCCAGTTCAGCCTGAGCTTTGGGGTGTAAGTGTATTTCTGGTTGCTCCATGATAATAATCGAATTAATGGGCGCGTAAAAGCTTTGTACCAGCACCGGCAATACCTGTGAAATACCAGCACCTGCATCTGGAAGACTTACAAAATTTCGGGTACCTCTGGTGAGAATTTTGACTGCATATTCCTGACGTTTATTGGCGATTTGTTGAACAACAAACTGATCAATCAATCCCATCTGTGAAAGTTTTTCAGCAATAAGCGTTTCAAATGATAGTGATGTAGATGAATTGAGACTGATCATTCTGTTTCTTGCCGCAAGTAATGCGGCAATCGTATTTTCACCGGAAATTCCCACACTTTCTGGTGCCAATCCTGACCATGTGTACAGTCTTTCCGGACCTGCACGCAGGGGGCCTAAATAACTTAATTTCTTGAAAAGAAATTCTGTTTCAAGGTTTAAGGATTGGACATAATCTACATTTTGATAACACGCAAGTATTTCATTGGGAAAGCCATAGAAGCGAACCGGTGTGATAGACAACTTGGAACGATCTGTTTGATTTATCAATATATTATGGTTTGATTCTAGAAAATAATTCGATTGTTCATTTCGTTTCATACGAATCGTATCAATGGTCTTTTCTTTACTAAACAATTGGTAGTTCATTTCTTTTACAAACAAGGCAGGGTGTTCATGAGCCATTCCCACCTGGGAGATAAATTGAAGGCGATCAATATCGCATACTGCTTTTGAAATAGGATGATGAAACATAAAGGTGTCTTTGAGATCCCAGGCATAACCAAATTCTATAGATTTGCGATCATCCTGATCAAAGACCATTTCTTGATAAGATCCTGTTTGAACTAATGAATTCTTTCCCCCAAAAAAGAAAACTGCCTGACGATCTGATGAATCAATGGTTTGTTTTAACAACATTAATAATTGGCCAATACTGGACTTTCCAGAGCTGTTTACTCCAAAAAACAATGTCATGGGGGCCATGTCGATCCAGTTTGTGTTTTCCCATAGTTTGTAATTTTTAATCAATAGTTTTTTTAGCATTTGTTTTTACTCATAATATTTTTATACTGCCTTCTCGTTGATGAACATACCTACAACCAACTTAAATTATAGGAAAAAAAGATCTGTCCAGAACTTCTTTTCCTTTATATTGATACAGCTGTCAATAAATTGGGCCAATAAAGCAATGTATTCTCGTCTTATCTCGTTATTTGTTTCCATACGAAATGTGTATAATAATTGTTGTAATTTTGGGGTTTTCTTTTCATATTTGACTGTACAGTCAATATTCTCAAATGCATTTTTTGCTTCATTATAATTGGAAAAAACATCAATATCTATATATTCTTGAATGAAATTGTTTTTTTTCCATTCAGTTAAAAGGCCCACATTTCTAAGATTTCTTGTGTTATTTGTGCTTAATGCAGTATTATTCATATACATTTTCGCTAAAGCTAATTCTTTCATTACTTTGTTTCGCATAATGGTTGCCTGATGCTCATTTATGGGTATAGCGTCGTAAGCAATACAAAGATTCTCAATCCAGTTTTCGTAGTCATTTTGGGCTTTTCGAATTGAAGCAAACGCAAAGTAGAAACGATAATTGCTATCAGGCGATTCCCGATCCCAAGAGATTTTTGATTGAGAAATTACACGATATAAACAGTCTCTATTGTCAACATCTTTTGTATTTGGAAAATAATTTTGAATATAGTCACATGTTAATGTTTCATAGGACTGTTGGAAAATAATTGCAAATTTTTCAAATCTTGATAAGGATATACCTGTATCAGGAACAGATTTTATAAAATTTCCACTATCAATTTGGTTAAACTTTCTTAAGGGTTCATCTAATCTTTTTTTATTATAATCCTTTTTCATTTCTTTTATATGCAAATGATCTTGCTGCTTATTCCTTTCAAACTTTTCTCGCTGCCTTTTTCTTTCAAACGCTTCTTGCTGCTTTTTCTTTTCAAGCACTTTTTGCTGATTTTTCTTTTCAAGAGCTTCTTGCTGCTTTTTCTTTTCAAGAGCTTCATGCTGCTTTTTCTTTTCAAGTGATTCTTGTTGCATTTTCTTTTGTATTGCAAGCTCTTCCTGTTTTCTTTTTTCTATTTCAGCGGTTAACAATGCATCAAGCCCCCAAGCTTGCCTTATATTTTGATCAATCTCAGATAATATCGTTTTTGTCTCAGAAACAGGTTTGTCTTGATAAAAATTTAAAAATTCCAATATTTTTGAATACTGATTAAATACATCCACTCCCATTTTAATGAAATCTTTATTAAGCTTATCATTGATAATTTTGATTTGTCTTAAAGTTTCATCACGATTCTGACCGGGGCCCTCAGATAAAAGCTTATAAGATTTTTGATAGTAATAGTTTGCCATATAAAAACCAGCCAGGTTGTATAATTTTTTAGCATAAGGTTTTTGATTATTTTGTATATTGTTCATAAAATTAGATAACAAATCAGTGGGATGAATATTCTGTTGTTTGTCACTGATTAAAAAATTATGTGCATTATAAAATTTAATTAAATCGTCCAATTGTGTAGGTAGCTGAAAACTGGTTTGTAGATTGGGGCATTGAGTTTTAGCGTTATTATAATCTGTTTGGTATTGTTCACAAGTTTTTAATTGATTGGCGTATTGATTCTCATTTTTTATATCTGGCATTAATGATTGTATTTTTATCTTTCCAAACAGGCAGGCAAGCGGTTTATGACAATTAATATTTAAACTATCAGTTAAAAAAGGAAACGTATTTTTGGCTGTATTTAAATGATTTAATGCTGAATTTAATAGCTCACATGATTGACTTCTAATAGCTGGCTGTAAGCTTTGCGTGTATAATTGGTGATACTGCTGCAAAGCTCTTACAGCATTGGCCTTGGGTACATTTTGGATGCCCATTCCAGAAAAACGATCAAGTGAGGCAATAATACTATTAACATTTTGAGCAGATTGATTTGTATTGAGTGAATTCAATTGACGATTGTATGTACCAACAAGTTGATGAATTGTTGGTAAATTGTTTGCATTTATTGGAATATTATATTGACTGAATAACTGAATATTTGTGGCTAATTGTGCTGGATATTCAATATGAAATGGGTCATTTATATAATTATTTATTACATTCTGAGCCGATATTTTAACCTTGTTTTTAACTGATTCATTTGATTGTATTGCATTGGTAAGTTGAATATTATTATTGATCCTCATAAAATTAACAAAGGCATCTATAGAATCGCTTAATGTGTTGTATGCCTTATAAAATGTAATCAAATCTTCCAATGCTGTCGGGAAATCAAAAATGGGTGTTACATTGGGGCAAGTATTTTTTGCTGTATTATACCTGGCTTTATATTCTTCACAAGCACCTAAATTGTTGTCGTATTGATCTACATTCTGTGCAGCTAGCATTAATGACTGAATGTTTATCTCACCCAACAGACAGGCAAGCGGTTTATGACAATTAATATTTAAACTATTAGTTAAAAAAGGAAACGTATTTCTGGCTGTATTTAAATGATTTAATGCTGAATTTAATAGTTCACATGCTTGACTTCTATTAGCTGGCTGTAAGCTTTTTTCGTATAATTGGTGATACTGCTGCAAAGCTCTTACAGCATTAGATTTGGGTATTTTTTGGACGCCCATATTTGACAACCTATCAAGTAATGGATTAATGGTTTTAAATTGTTGAATCGAATGAGTCCTTGTTATATTTTCTAATTGTAAATTATAATCATTTACAAGCTGGTGAATTATTTTAACTGAGTCAATATCTATATCAATTTTTATATTGTACATCTGCATTATAATATTCACTTTAACGATAAATTGTTCAGGGTAAACAGAATTAAAGGGATCATTTATGTACTTTTCTAAAGTTGGTTGAACAGCGTTTTGAAACTTTTTGCGCATACTATCATTTTGAGCTATATTTATTCCTTTATTTCTTTTTTTGTATTTAATAAGTTTATCACAATCAAGTGGTTTCGTATAAAAAAAGGTTTCAAGTAATATATTAAGACATTCAGTATATTCCGAGTCACGAATTGTAAGTTGTTTGGAAGCATATTCTAAATATAAGATTGCTTTATTCAGTGTAGACTGACTTTTATCTGCTTCAAATAATTTTAAGTATTTTTTTCCAATTTCAAAATAGCAATATTTGTTAAGAAGGCTTTCTTGATTCCAAGTTAAAACTTCGGATGTTAAAAGATTTTCTTCTGTTATGGTTTGAACTTTATTACTAATTTTACATTCAGCATAACATGTTGCTGGGCATAAATAGAATGTAAATAATAGTACAATACTTATTAAATATGAACCTTCTTTTGAAATATCTTTAAAAAAATTCATTGTTTCACCTTATTGTTTCATGTGTAATGTTATAAAAATTTGGATCAAGCTAATTGCCCCTCAAAATCTACATGGAAAGCATAGTCATCGTTTAGGCTATTCAAACCAAAGATCTGTCCAAAATTTTTTTTCTTTTTTATTGATACACCTGTCAATAAATTTACTAAATAAATCCGTGTAGTTCCGCTTTGCTTCGGTATCTCTTTGAAAACGATATGTGTATAATAATTGTTGCAATTTTGGGGTTTTCTCTTCATATTTGACTGTACAGTCAATATCCTCAAATGCCTTTTTTGCTTCATCATAATCGGAAAAAACATTAATTTCTATATATTCTTGAATGAACTTGTTTTTTTTCCATTCAGTTAAAAGGCCCGCATTTGTAAGATTTGTTGTGTTTTTTCTGCTTAATGCAGTATTATTCATATACATTTTTGCTAAAGCGAGTTCTTTAATTACTTCATTTTTCCTGATTTTTTGGTATTCATTGTCAGGTATAGAGTTGTAAGCAATACAAAGATTTTCAATCCAGTTTCTGTAATCTTTTTGAGCTTTTCTAATATTGGCAAAAGCTAAGTATAAGCGATAGGTAGAATCATGGTCATTTTGTACTTGCAACTTTAAATCTGAAGTAATATTTAATAAACATTCATCAGGAGACTGGCCTTGTGCATTAGAAAAAAAGATATTAATATAAGTACACGATAAATTTTCATATGATTTTTTAAATGAAATAGTAAAGATCTCAAAGTTTGTTATTGTTAGCTTTTCATTCCCATTTAAATCCGAATCTATACTAGTATTAAGTATTTTTTGAATATCATTTTTTTTGTCTTTCATAAGTAATTTTTTCTCTTCATTATTACATAAAGCCCATACTTTCTTAAACCAATAAATTATTCTATTTTTTCTATTTGAAAATCTATCATAATTATCGTACATCTTAATACAAATTATTATTTTTGCATAAGCATTCAGCAATGTATTACATACTTTTACATGTTGTTTGTCATCACTTCGATGGAACCAAAATAATGCTTGAAAAAAACTATGATCTGAAAGGCTTTCTTCCTTTGGTGATGTATTAATTTTAATATGCCAATTCAATTGTTCACTTAAATTTATTTGATTATTAACTAAATGATTGATAAGTTCATGAGGTGCATCAAATGTCTTCATAATCATTATATTGAGAAGTGCATGAATTGTTTGTTTATGCCTGACATCAATTTTTTTAATGCAATCAGAGTTGTTACTGAAAAACAATATTAGATCATTTATTTTAATTTCTTTTAATTTTGGATAAACTTTCCCATATAACTCCCATGCTTCAACATAATCTGTTTTATTAAATTGTTGTAATGCGTTATTTAAACTTTTATTCTTTTCATTTTTATTCAATTGAGTTTTTATTGGGCATTTAATTTCAGTCTCTTGTACTTTCTTTTCAGGAACTTGTGCTTTCTCTTCAGGAACTTGTGTTTGCTTTTCAGGAACTTGTGTTTGCTTTTCAGGATCTTGCTTCTGAGTTTCAGGCTTTTGAGGTTGTTTCTTTTCATCATTTTGTTTAAGCTTTTGCTGAGTTTGTATTGCATTCTCTTTCTGTTCTCTTTTTTTTATTTCAGCGTTTAACAATGCATCAAGCCCCCAAGCTTGCCTTATATTTTGATCAATCTCAGATAATATCGTTTTTGTCTCAGAAACAGGTTTGTCTTGATAGGAATTTAAAAATTCCAATATTTTTGAATACTGATTAAATACATCAACTTCCATATTATTGTAATCTTTATTTAGCTTATCATTTATAATTTTGATTTGTCTTAAAGTTTCATCACGATTCTGACCGGGGCCTTCTGATAATTGTTTATAAGATTTTTGATAGTAATAGTTTGCAATATAAAAACCAGCTAGGTTGTATAATTTTTTTGCATAAAGTTTTTGATTATTTTGTATATTGTTCATAAAATTAGATAACAAATCAGTGGGATGAATACTCTGTTGACTGCCACTGATTAATGAGTTGTGCGCCTTGTAAAACTTAATTAAATCATCCAATTGTGTAGGTAGCTGAAAACTGGTTTGTAGATTGGGGCATTGTGTTTTAACGTTCTTATAACCTGTTTGGTATTGTTCACAATTTTGTAAATGATTGGCGTATTGATTCTCAATATTTATATCTGGCATTAATGATTGTATGTTTATCTCACCCAACAGACAGGCAAGCGGTTTATGACAATTAATATTTAAACTATCAGTTAAAAAAGGAAACGTATTTTTGGCTGTATTTAAATGATTTAATGCTGAATTTAATAGCTTACATGAACGACTTCTATTAGCTGGCTGTAAGCTTTGTTTGTATAATTGGTGATACTTCTGTAAAGCTCTTAAAGCATTGGCCTTGGGTACATTTTGGATGCCCATTTCAGAAAAACGATCAAGAGAGGCAATAATACTATTAACATCTTGAGCAGATTGATTTGTATTGAGTGTACTCAATTGACTATTGTATGTACCAACAAGTTGATGAATTGTTGGTAAATTGTTTGCATTTATTGTTATATTATATTGGCTGAATAACTGAATATTTGTGGCTAATTGTGCTGGATATTCAATATGAAATGGGTCATTTATATAATTATTTATTACATTCTGAGCCGATATTTTAATCTTGTTTTTAACTGATTCATTTGCTTTTATTGCATTGGTAAGTTGAGTATTATTATTGTTCCTCATAAAATCAACAAAGGCTTCTATGGAATCGCTTAATGAGTTGTATGCATTATAAAATGTAATCAAATCTTCCAATGCTGTCGGGAAATTAAAAATGGGTTGTACTTTGGGGCAAGTATTTTTTGCTGTATTATACCTGGCTTTATATTCTTTACAAGTACCTAAATTGTTGTTGTATTGACTCACATTCTGTGCAACTGGCATTAATGACTGAATGTTTATTTCAGTCAATAGACAGGCAATGGGTTTGTGGCAATTGATTTTTAAACTATCAGTTAATAAAGGAAACGTATTTTTGGCTGTATTTAAATGATTTAATGCTGTATTTAATAGCTCACATGATTGACTTCTATTAGCTGGCTGTAAGCTTTGCGTGTATAATTGGTGATACTGTTGCAAAGCTCTTACAGCATTGGCCTTGGGTACATTTTGGATGCCCAATCCAGAAAAACGATCAAGAGAGGCAATAATACTATTAACATTTTGAGCAGATTGATTTGTATTGAGTGAATTCAATTGATGATTGTATGTACTAACAAGTTGACGAATTGTTGGTAAATTGTTTGCATTTATTGTTATATTATATTGACTGAATAACTGAATATTTGTGGCTAATTGTGCTGGATATTCAATATGAAATGGGTCATTTATATAATTATTTATTACATTCTGAGCCGATATTATAATCTTGTTTTTAACTGATTCATTTAATTGTATTGCATTGGTAAGTTGAGTATTATTATTGATCCTCATAAAATTAACAAAGGCATCTATAGAATCGCTTAATGTGTTGTATGCCTTATAAAATGAAATCAAATCTTCCAATGCTGTCGGGAAATCAAAAATGGGTGGTACATTGGGGCAAGTATTTTTTGCTGTATCATACCTGGTTTTATATGTTTGACAATTGTTTAAAGTCATGGCGTATTGATTTATATTATCGTTATTTGGCATTAATGACTGAATGTTTATCTCACCCAACAGGCATGCAATAGGCTTGTGACAATTGATATTTAAAGTATCAGTTAAGGAAGTAAATGTTTTTTTGGCTATCTTTAAATTGCTTAAAGCCGATTCTAATTTTTTACACGCATTATCAGATGTCAAACTGTCGGCATATAATTGATGATATTGCTGTAAAGCTTCTACCTCTTTAGATTCTGGTACGTTTTCAACACCAAGATTTTTAAGTTGAACAAGTACAGACATAATCTTATTAACTTCTTGTGATTTAGGCGATGGATTCATTTTCAGTGTTTGAATTCTGTTATTATATTTTTTTACAAGATTTTGTATTTCTTTAACTTTATCCACATCAATGTCAAAAATTATATCACATTTTTGTGTTAATAAAGATAAATTATCTATTAATTGATTAGGATACATCACATTGAATGGATCATTTATATACGCTATTATTGTTTTCTGAAAAGAACTTTGAACATTATTTTTTAATTGATCATCTTTTTTAATTTTTTCACAATATTTAAATAGTGTAATAATATCAAGGGGAACACTAGATGTGATAGCTTCTAGAAACAAATCATGACACTCACGATAGTCCGAATCTCTAATTCTAAGTTGGTTGGATGCATATTCTAAGTATTTTATTGCATTCTTTAATGTCATCTGGTTCTGATTGGTTTTAAAAAATTCAAAATATTTTTTACCAATTTCAAAATAGCAATATTTATTTAAAGAACCTTCTTGATTCCAGGCCATTATCTTGGTCTCAAAAAATTTTTCCACCGGCAGCGATCTGATTTCATCCACGACGATACAATTTGAATGTGCGGAAGCTGCACAGATATATAACAAAATAAAAACGATACATTGTCTTACATATTTCATCTTTGCTTCTCCTGTCTATCATTTATTTAAAAAATCAATTTGATAATATTTTTTTAACCGGTCAATAATTTTCATCGTTTCATCAGCCAGGTCCATCATGTTATGATAGGGAACAAAATACTGACACCTGCCAGGATGAATTAAAAACTGGTTCATTCGGTTTAAATCCGCAGATAAGAAATGAAAATGCGCAAATGGACCAGACGTATTCTTTTCAATATGTAACAGATAGATTTGTTTAAAATAGTTTTTTCTTCCAAAATCATTGCGAGCAAAGGTTAGTTTTTTGTCTATCTTTTCAACAACAATTGACATTTTTATCATTGGATCTTGATTGATATTTACAGGGGCATCATGTATCAGTCTTTTTCGAATCAGGGCAATATCATTTTCAGATGTAAACAATTTTGAATGCATTTGTATTGTAACATGAATATTATCAAGCGAATGGCTGATAATCCATTTAATAATTGATTTGAAATAATCAATATCATGATCAATATGAATCACATAATAGTAAAAATGATTATCCAAGAATTGTTTTTTATCGTAACTGAATGGTTTATCAACAAGTTGAATGAGATGGACTTTTTTAAATGAATATAGCAATTGTTTTATGGTTTGAGATTCTGTCAGTTTTTTAAAGTCAGTAAACTGATTTATGTCTTCAGGGTTTTGGATAATCAGAACAAAAATATCGCAATTCCTGATTTCCTTGGATATATTAATTAAAGAAACAAAACTGACATCAATATTGTATTTTTTTGACTGCGTTTCAATCAGTTTTTTCCAGGAACGAACGATATCAAAAGGGATATCTGTTGTGTTGTCAATACAAAAGGCAATTTTTGTATTTGCCGCTGTAACGATTGAAATCATATTCAACGTCAGTAAAAAGATTCCCAGAGAAAAATATTTCAAATGGTTTGCTTGCATACTAAAAACGTAATTTTTGAATGAACCTTTCAGAAAGAGAAAGATCCACTTTCATTGTTTCCAATAATTCATAGTTGTAGATTTCTCTTTCATCAGGCGAGAGCCGAACGCGCGTGTCAGACTGAAAGTATTTTTCCAACATGATTTTCAAATAATCAATGGCGCGTTTGATGGGAAACTGGTCACCCGGTTGAGTAAAATTCAGTTGAATTAATGCGGGCTCAAGAATTTTATGAATGATATTTCGTCCCATTTTCGAATTAACAAAAAGCTGGTAATGAACTCTTCGCCATAAATCTTTTATTTCATGCTCCTGATCTGGTGGTGCGTTATCTGTGTATTGGAAAAGGCGTCTAAAAAACAAAGGTGAGCCAGTTAAATGTTCCTCAAATTTACCGCCAATCTCATTTCCACCCAATTTTGGGGGGGGGACATTGGGATCCAGGGATTTCTTAATATTAGAAACTAATGTGTCAAACTCATTAAATGCATTTTTCTTTTCAGCAAAAAGATCTGGCATACACTGTACAGTAATTGGAAAGCTTTTGTTTTCCACAACGTGGAAAGGAACCATCCATGTGTTTAAACAGGTGTTTTGGGAATAATCAAAAAGTATTGTGTAATAATAACTCCCCTGAAGCAAATTTACAGGAGGTCCGCTTGTTGGAAAAGCGATATTGAGTATTTCAAAGTATTCTGAATAATCATAGGGAACAATTCTAATATTTCCTTTTAAAGCCGGGGTCTTATTTTCAATATCAAGATTGACAGT
>Ga0272440_1003716_pt1 | contig 11270 bp, 12 predicted proteins | sample SSMMMBAug17_FD_192440 | JGI IMG/M metagenome (GOLD analysis project Ga0272440, IMG submission 192440) | Marine sediment archaeal communities from Little Sippewissett salt marsh, Falmouth, MA, United States - SSM-MMB-Aug17 | ecosystem: Environmental > Aquatic > Marine > Wetlands > Sediment ... | reverse complement strand
AAAGATTATTTCTAAATAAGGATAAATAAATGATAATATGTATTCCTGTTTTTGGAACAAGAGTATCTCCTAGATTTGATTGTGCAAAAGAATTTTTAATTGCACATATAAAGGGAGAAAATATCCTAAGTCAAGAAAATATTTCTGTGGATAGTCTTTCAATGAATGAAAGAATAATTTGCCTTAAAGATTCTGGCGTTAATACTTTGATTTGCGGCGGTATTGATAATGTATCTGCAAGACTGATCAGTTTAAATAATATAAAAATTTATTCATGGATAACTGGTGAGGCCGAAGATGCATTAAAATCTTTAATAAATGGTAATGTTTCTTCATGTTCGATGATGGCACGAGGCGGCAGAAAATGTGGAAAATGGAAATTTCTAAATAAATCAGATAATCCAAATACTGGTTTTAGACAAAGACAAAGACATTGCCATAACAGACGCAGAGGAAATAATAATTTTTCTCCAATTATTTAATAATTTTATTAGAAAGGAGGTGGCGTTATGCCAGCAGGAAATCAAACAGGTCCATCAGGTATGGGACCAAGAACAGGTAGAGGAATGGGGTATTGTAGCGGCTATAATGCTCCAGGATATGCAAATCAAATTGCAGGTATGGGATTCGGAAGAGGAGGATATGGTAGAGGACAGGGAGGACGTTGTTGGAATAGAGGTTTCGGATTTCGCAATCGTGCTTATCCAAATAACTTTGATAATTATCAGCCTTATCAATTTGATGCAAAACAAGAAAAAAATTATTTATTAAATCAGGTTGATGTACTTAAAAATCAAATTAATCAATTAAATACAAGAATTACTGACTTGCAAAAGATGGAAGATTTACCGGATAAAAACACGGCCTGAATAAAAAAACTGTACCGGAATTGTAGTACTTGACAAAATACAAAAACTGATCAATTAATAATTGTGTTTTATAAGTATTAAAATTTCGGTATATGTTTAATTATAATAAATAACTATTAAATTCATATTAAAATTTAATAAAATTAATAAGTTATAGTTCAATTTTGATTAAACAATTGGTATATATAATTCAAAAAGGCAGACTTGGTAAATGTCAAATAATAAGAATTAAAATTGGACTATAATTGATTATTGAAAGACATTATGTTTTAAAGGTATTCTTCCTCCTACGCCCCCGATAGGGGGCATTTAATAAGGAAGGATTTAAATATATTAATTATTTTTTAAATTAGAATATTAAAATAAAAAGAGGTTAAAATATGAAAATTGCAGTTTCATCTACAGGTAAAGATTTAAATGCATCAGTTGATCAGCGCTTTGGAAGGGCTGAATATTTTTTAATTGTTGATCCTGAAACAATGGATTTTGAAGTTATAGAAAATACACAAATAGTGAATGTCCCACAAGGTGCCGGAATTCAATCTGCTAAAACAGTTGCAGATAAGAATGTCGATGTGTTACTAACTGGCAGCTGCGGCCCAAAAGCTTTTAATGCTTTAAATAGAGTTGGAATAAAAGTATATACAGGCGCAGCAGGATCTATTGCTGATGCTGTTAATAAATTCAAAAATAATGAACTAACCCAGGCAAATGGACCTGATGTTGAAGGACATTGGGTTTAAAAAAAAATATAAGGAGGAATTTAAATAATGAAATTTGCAATACCAATGGTTAATGGTAAATTAACCGCTCATTTTGGTCATTGTCAGGAATTTGCTTTTGTCAATGTTGAAAATAATACAATCCAAGGTAAAGAAGTGTTAACACCACCACCACATGAACCTGGTGTATTACCAAAATGGATATATGATCAAGGAGCAAATGTAGTTATTGCTGGAGGAATGGGGCATAGAGCTATTTCTTTATTCAACCAAGCAGGCATACAAGTAATAACAGGTGCTCCAATTGAAGAACCAGAAGCTCTTGTTACAGCATATTTAAATAATTCACTTACAACAGGTGATAATATGTGTGCTGGCGGACAAGACCATAAATGTGGCTCAAAATAAAATTTTTTTATTTTCCTGCCCGCATTTTTTTAATAATTAGTGTCTGAACAAAAAAGGCTGTTTAAAAAATTTATTCTTATAATCAAACTTTGGTTTTTTCTAAAAAAATATCTGTGTCAATCTGTGTCTGTCCGAGTCTGTCCAAGTCAAAATACCAAAAACCAAAGCATAATTTTATTAAATTCAAAAACGCCTTTTTCGTTCAGACACTAATAAAAGGTGTTTAAAAGTATTATTATTTTCTCAATAAAAATAATAGGTTAAATACAAAAAATCAAAATTTCAAATATTGATTTAACTCTTTGTTATTATAAATAAAAATTGCAATCTTTTAAACACCCTTTAATAATCCAATTTTGTTTTTTCCTGATACATTCCTTTGTCAGTAACAGCCCATATTTGTAAATATTAAACAAGAAAAAACAATATTGCTCTTATTAAATATATAAAACAAGCACTTATTCCTTAAGGGCTTATGTACAGATTGGGGAAGAATTATCCAAGCGCTGAAAGCGCGAATTAATATAGCCCAGGGCGAAGCCCTGGGAAATTATTTACAAAAATTTTAGCAAGGGCGTAATATTAATTGATTTCATGTATTAATTCGCCCTTACAGGGCTAAAAAATGTGGTTTTATATTACCCAGGGCTCAGCCCTTGGCTATATTAATTCGCGCTTTCAGCGCTTTGAATAGTTTTTCCAGCAACCTGTACATATGCCCATTCCTTAAGTGTTGTTAAAAGAATAATAAAAAACTTAAAGGAAATTAAAAAATGAATATCTGTATAGCGAGTGGAAAAGGCGGTACCGGAAAAACTACAATTTCAACAAACTTAGCATTATCAATCCAGACAAAGGTTCAACTATTGGATTGTGATGTGGAAGAACCAAATTCTCATCTTTTTATAACTCCCGAAAAAACACAAACTGAAATAATTAATACTCCAGTGCCAAAAGTTGATGAAGATAAATGCAATTTATGTGGTAAATGCGGAGATATATGTCAGTTTAAAGCAATTTCAGTTATGGGAAGTGTAATATTAACATTTCCTGAACTTTGTCATAGCTGCGGAGGCTGTTTAGAAGTTTGTCCAGAAGGTGCTATTTCAGAAACAAATAGAGAACTTGGTTCAATAACAAGAGGTTTTTTTGATGAAATTGAATGCATATATGGAACTTTAAGAATTGGTGAGGCTATGTCACCGCCTTTGATAAAAAAGGTTCGATCTTTAAAAGACCCTGATAAAATAACAATTATTGATGCACCACCAGGAACTTCATGTCCTGTTATTGCATCAATGAAAGATTCTGATTTTGTTTTACTTGTTACTGAACCAACTCCATTTGGACTTCATGATTTAAAACTGGCTGTAGAAACAGTTAAAATATTAAAATTACCTGCAGGTTTAGTAATTAATAGATCTGATATTGGATTTGATAAGGTTGTTACCTATGCAAAACAAGAAAATATTCCAATACTAATGGAAATTCCTTTTGATATAAATATTGCAAAGGCATATTCTAAAGGAATCCCTTTTGTAAATGTTTTACCTGAATATAAGGAAAAATTTTTACATCTTTTTGAATCAATAAAATCAATAATTAATAAAAATGGAGTATCTAAATGAAAGAGCTGATTGTAATAAGTGGTAAAGGTGGTACAGGAAAAACCAGTATGGTAGCTGCTTTTGCATCACTTTCTAAAGACTTGATTCTTTGTGACACAGATGTAGATGCAGCTGATTTACATCTTATTATGAACCCAAAAATTCAAGAACAACATTTATTTAAATCTGGAAATACTGCATTATTAAATATAGATAAATGTGTTCAATGTGGTATTTGTAGAGATTTATGTAAATTCGATGCCATTTCCGAAGACTATAAAATCAATTCTTTTGCATGTGAAGGATGCGGTGTTTGTTTTTATTTTTGTCCAGAAAAAGCAATAGACTTTCCAGAAAATATTTGCGGTGACTGGTATATATCAAAAATCAATCAAGGTCTAATGGTTCATGCAAGACTGGGGGTTGGAGAAGAAAATTCAGGAAAACTTGTAACTCTTGTAAGAAAGGAGGCAAGAAATATTGGTCAAGATAAAGGCTATAATTTTATTTTAACTGATGGCCCCCCAGGTGTTGGATGTCCTGTAATTGCGTCAATAGGTGGAGCAAATGCTGTACTTATTATTAGTGAGCCAACTGTATCAGGAAAACATGATACTGAAAGAGTAATAAACCTTGCAAAGCACTTCAATGTTTTTGCAATGGTTTGTGTTAATAAATATGATTTAAACAAAGAAATGTCTCAGGAAATACAAGATTTTGTATCACAAAAAAACATACCTTATGTTGGAAATATTCCTTTTGACCCGGCTTTTACAAAATCAATGGTAAATGGCCAAAATATTTTTGATTATAACCCTGATCTACCATCATGCAATGCTGTAAAAGAAATATGGAATAATGTTTCAAAAATATTATCATCTAATACAACTTAAATTTTCCCATTATATGAAATTTGTGTCCTGTCCATTTGAATATGATAAAAATTCTGAATAAAATATTATTATAATCATAACTTTGGTTTTTTTCTAATAATGTCTTTGATAGTCAGTGTCTGTCCATTTCAAAATAACAAAAACCAAAGTTAGATTATAATAATTGAAATTTTTATTTGATTAATATGACATTTCTCTATAACTATGTTCTTACAATACAATTTTGTTTGTCTTTTCATACTGATCTTTGATTATGTATTCGTCCTTGATCTTCCTTGCTCGTTCGTGCTTGTCCTCGTTCATCCGTGTTTGTCCGTGTTCGTCCGTGTTTGTCCATATGATACACATTCAAAATACCCAAAAAAATCAAAATTAAAAAGGAGTTATTTTATGTTTAATTATCTTTTTAGCCCAATAAAAATAAATGAATTAGAAATTAAAAATCGCATAGCTTATCCAGCCTTAGGTCTGCTTTATTCATATGACAGCAAGTTAAATGACAGATATATCAACTTTTTTGAGGAAAGAGCTAAAGGAGGTTCAGGAATTATTACAGTTGGACCAGTTGGCATTGATTTTTTAGGTTCAGGTATTATGGCTTTATCCATTGCAAATGATGAATATATTTCTTCGTTTAAAAAACTTACAAAAATTATTAAATCATATGGTGCCAGAGCATGGATACAACTATTTCATGCTGGAGCCTATTCATTTCCATTTTGTATAGAAAATAAGCAGCCAATTGCTCCTTCCCCAGTTTATTGTCAATATTCAAAAACTACCCCAAGAGAAATGACAATCGATGATATTCATGAAGTCCAGGATGCTTATTCTAAAGCAGCATTAAGAGCAAAAGAAGCTGGTTTTGATGGTGTTGAAATTCTTGCTTCTGCAGGTTATTTGATTACACAATTTCTATCATCAGTTAAAAATCAAAGAAATGATAATTATGGAGGATCTTTTGAAAACAGACTTAGATTTCCAATTGAAGTTATAACAAAAGTCAGACAGGAAATTGGTCATAATTATCCTCTCACAATAAGAATGGCTGGTAATGATTTTGTTAAAGGCAGCAATACAGATAATGAAACTCCAGAAATTGCAAAAATGTATGAAAATGCTGGTGTTGATGCAATAAATGTTACTGGAGGATGGCATGAATCAAAAGTCCCGCAGCTTCCAATGCAGCTACCTAGATCAGCCTATGCATTTCTGGCATTAAATGTAAAAAAACATGTAAAAATACCGGTTATGGCTTCTAATAGAATATCAACACCTGATATTGCTGAAAAGGTTATTAAAGATGGTTGTGCAGACATGGTAAATCTTGGAAGAGTCCTTATTGCAGATCCCTTCTGGCCCAAAAAGGCATTTGAAGGTAAAGCAAATGAAATCAGACCTTGTGTTGCTTGTTCACAAGGATGTACAGATAGAATTTTTAGCGGGCAATCTGTTTTTTGCATTGCAAATCCATTAGCAGGTTTTGAATCTGAAAGAAAAATTATTAAAACAAAATCTCCAAAAAAAGTTATGATAATAGGTGCTGGTCCTGCTGGTCTTGAAGCAGCAATTACTGCTGATAAATGCGGACATTATGTTGAGTTATATGAAAAAGATAGAGATATTGGAGGGCAGCTTCATATTGCTGGTGCTCCTCCTCATAAAAATGAACTATTAGAGTTTATTCGTTATTATAAAGCAATGCTTAACTCTTTAAAAATACAACTATTTTTAAATCAAAAAGTTGACAAAGAAAAAATTCTTGAAAAAAAACCTGATTGTATAATAATAGCTCAAGGCTCTGAGCCTTTAGTACCTGACTTTGTTGATTTAAATGATAAACGCACAATGCTTTCTTGGGATATATTAAAAAATAGTCCCCTATTAGGCAAAGAAGTTGCAATTATTGGAGGAGGTTCGGTTGGTCTTGAAACAGCTCTATTTGTAGCATCAAAAGGCACAATTAATCCTGAAATATTGCATTTTCTTCTTGAATATGATGCTGAAACTGTTGATCGATTAAAAGAATTAATGTTTAATGGAAAATCAAAGGTAACTGTTTTTGAAATGCTTCCAAAAGCAGGCAAAGATGTTGGAAAATCTACTAAATGGATTTTAATGAAAAGTCTGCAAAAAAGAAATGTAAAAATTATTACTGGTGCAAAAGTTAAATCAATAAATAATGGAACACTTGTTTATGAAAAAGACTCAAAATTTATCCAAAAAGAATTTGATAATATTATTATTGCCTCTGGTTCAAAACCAACAAAAACACTTGTTGATGATATTGAAAAAATGAAAATTCCATATTATATAATTGGGGACAGTCAAAAACCCGGACAGATAAATGATGCTATTCATGGAGGATTTTTGTCAGCTTTAAAAATATAATGCTTAAAATCAAAATAAAAATCTTAATTCAAAATAGTGTTTGTCCTTGTTTGTTCCGTGTTTGCCCTTGTCTGTCTGTGTTTGCCCTTGTCTATCTGTGTTTATCCTTGTCTGTCAGTGTTTGTCCTTGTCTGTCCGTGTATCTATTTCAATCGTGAATATATCGAATTAAATTGTTCAATAAACTGATAAATATCATCACTGCTATGTAATGCTGTCATACTTAACCTTAATATAGACTTCCCTAATGGCACAGTTGGGTATCTTACTGAAAAAACGAAAAAATTCTTCTTTATCAATTCATTTGAAATTTTTAATGCTTTCAATTCATCGCCAATTTCAACTGATATAATATGTGCATCACCATGCACAGTATAACCTTCAGTTAATAATAATTTTTTTAAAAGTTTACTATTTTGCTTTAATTTTTCTTGCCTGTCCTTGCTTTTTTTAATTATTCCAAGAATATCTATTGCAATTGCTGCATGAGCTGGCGGAAGGCAGGTAGTGTAAATTATTCCAGATGCAAAATTTAAAAGATATTCTTTAAAACCTTTGGGCAAAAGTACAAAAGAACCAAAAAGTCCAAATGCTTTTGAAAATGTTCCAATCCCAATATCAGCAACTTCTGCTGCAATTCCTTTTCCTTCATAACCAACAGCACCAAATGAATGAGCTTCATCAATAAGGCTTAAAAAATTATATTGCTTTTTTAAATTTTTAAATTCTTCAATCTTTAAAAAATCACCATCCATACTAAATAAAGATTCTGTAATAACAGCAATCTGTTCATTTTCCAAATATTTATCATTATTAGATTTTTTTGTTAAATTTTGTTTTTGAGTAATGTTTTCAAGTCTTTTTTGTAAATGTCTCATATTATTATGTTTATATCCGAAAAAATTACAATTTGATAATAATATACCTTTAATACTGCTTGCATGAATATGTTTATCAAAAATAATGAGATCATTTTGTTTAAAAAAAGTAGATATAATTGAAAGATTTGCAAGATAACCGCTTGAAAAGAAAATTGCCTCATCATAACCAAAATAACTGGCATATTTTTCTTCTGCTTTGTTTATAATATCATAATTTGCAGAAACAAGTCTTGATGAAGATGCTGATGATCCAAATTTTAGAAAATTTTTACTTATTGACTCTTTTAATGCAATTGAATCAGAAAGTCCTAAATAATCATTTGATGAAAAATTAATCAATTTCTGATTATTTACAATTACATATTTTCCAATTTTTTGCTGTATTCCTGATGGATTTCTATATAGACCATTCTTTTTTAAATATTTTAAATCTTTTTCAAATTTTTTTGCAAACATAAAAATAAATCTTGATAGTGTTTTTTGATTTTTTCTGATTTAAATTCTGAACCATATTTTTGTGTTGAAAATAGATAATAACCACTTGCAATTTGCTTATTATCTATGGTTTGAACATTTAAATAATATTTAAAACTTATATCTGATTTTGCAACACACTTACCATTAACCTGAACTTTGCCTTTAAAATTAATATCTGAAATAAACAAATCTTTTATTTTGATTAAAAATGCATGCTTTTCAAAATTTATTAAATATCTTACATGCATTGCTCCAAATTGTGCCATAGTTTCTAATAAAACTAAGAGATCAGATGTTTTATTTTCAGTTGTTCCAATAATATTTGTATTATCAAAACTTATAATTTTATTTATAAAAATAAATTTATCTAAGTTTGTGTTAATTATAAATTTATTATTATTCATTAGTAGTTAATCTGTTATTCATTTTTTTCAACTATTATAATCCAACTTTGGTTTTACAAATTTCGTGTGGACTGACACGGACAAACACAGACTGACACTTCATATGATAGGAAAAAACCAAAATCTATTTGATTATATTATCGTCCAACTTTAGTTTTTCCAATTATCTTAAGTGTAAGTATGTGCTTGTCTGTGTCAGTCCACACGAAATTCGAAAAACCAAAGTTGGACAATAATAATAATTGTATTAGTCTTGGATAATAATAATTATGTTTAAAATCAATTATCAATTTTCTTTTTGATATTAATAATCATATTTTTTTGTCATTATTAATGGAATTTGTCAATATTGATTTAATCTTTGATAATTCAATTAAAAAATTATTTCAAGTTTAAAATTTTTTGATATTTTATTGTTTTTACAGCAAAATTTATCTGGATTTTTTGAATAATTATAAAAAATTTTACAAAATTAATTGGAATTGTGATAATAATTATAAATTTCAAAATGCTTTTATTAATTACTTTAAAAGAAATATTGACAATCAAAATCATGTGAGTATATGACAGTATTAAAAAAAATCGATAATCGAAAGAAAATAAGTGAAAAAGATTAAAAAAATTTTAATTGTATGTTCAGGAAATATCTGTAGAAGCCCAATGGCAGAAGGAATATTCTTAAAAAAATTATCAGAAAAAAATTTAACTCGTATAAAAGTATCTTCTGCAGGCACTTGTGGAATTGTTGGTTCAAAAGCATCTGAGGAGTCTATTTATGTTTGTCAGGAAATTGGAGTTGATATTAATTCACATTTATCACAAGCTGTAACGCTTAATAATGTGATAGATGCTGATTTAATTTTGGTAATGGAAAATAATCATTTAAATTTTATTATAAATAATTATTTCATGTTTAATAAAAAAGAAATTATCCTTAATGAAAGAATAATGCTCCTTGGCTCTTTTTCAAAAAATAATAATAATAAAATTGAAATAGATGATCCTTATGGAGCATCTATAAATTTTTATAGAAAAATTAGAGATATAATTACAATCTGTGTTGATAATTGCATACAAGCTCATTTTTTAACTGAAGATTAAAATATTATAATCCAACTTTGATGGTCTCGTAAAAAGTCAAAAAATGAGATTTTTATCTGTGTAACAATCTGAAATTATTAATACCGATTTTTGTAAAATTGACTTTTTACGAGCCCATCAACTTTGTTTTTTCTACTAACGTCTGTGATAGTCAGTGTCTGTCCGTGTCAAAGAAAAAACAAAAACCAAATAAAATTGGATTTTAATATAATAAATATTTTTCTCTGTTTTTCATTCAAAAAAAAACAATAAATATAAAGAGATTACAATGGAAATTAATACTCATGAAAAAGTAAATCCTAAATTATGCGGTATAGTTAAGGAAATAAAACCAGGTTATTCAAAAATAATGCTAAAAACAACTCAAGAAATGGCTGTTGATAAAAAAGGTTTGATACATGGAGGATTTATTTTTGGATTGGCAGATTATGCAGCTATGTTAGCTGTAAATCATCCACACGTTGTTCTTTCTGGTGCAGAAGTAAAATTTTTAAAACCTGTTAAAATAAATGATCAAATAATTGCAGAAGCAAAAAAAATTTCTGAGCAAGGTAAAAAAGTTATTTGTGAAGTTTTTGTAAAATCTAATGATATAATTATTTTTTCAGGCTCATTTATATGCTATATTCTAAAAAATCATGTTTTAAACGCATAATGAATATTGTTACAATAATCCAATTTTTTTCAATCATGTATAGTGTAAGTCTGTTTTTGTCCGTTTCAGTTCACATGAAATGCGAAAATTTTTAAGTTGGATTATAATTATTAATATTTTACAAAACTATAAAGATCGATTCCAGTATTTGGATAAATCTTTTGAAAGGAAAAATCAATGGAATATGAACAAGAAGAACCTATACCTTTTTATGCTATTATAATGTTTTTTACTTTTATATTTATAATTATTATAATTGTTTCTGTTCTTATTATCACACTTGGATGGATTTTATCTATGGCTTTTTCTGGTTTTACTCATTTTCAAGCAACTATCATCCCTTTATTTGTTATAAGTACTGTTTCACTCTTATTTGGTTTCCTTTCAATATGGATAAAATTATCAGATATTGAATATTTATTCGATTCTGCTTTTTTAAAATTAGGTGAATTAGCTAAATATGATTATAAAAATGATTATGATGATGACTATGATGATGATGATGATGATGATGATGACTTTTATAAAAAAAATCAACAAAATAAAAGGTATTATAACAATGTATCGAATGATTTAAAGGGAAATGTTACTCCATTCCGAAAGAAATCAAACCCAAAAAAGAAAAAGAAAAAATAATTTATTTTATTAAATAGAATTATTTTGAATAAATGCATTGTATTACAGATATAAAGACAGCTTATTTATTATTTAAATTTTGATTATGTTGGAGGCGAAAAATGCGATTAAAAACTTTAATTTGGGCAGTTATTATTATTGCTTTTCTATTTTTCATATATGATTTTAAAACTTATTTAGATGAAGAAAAAAAAACAAAATCATCTCATTTTTCAAATAAAAATAT
>Ga0272440_1003715_pt1 | contig 11275 bp, 7 predicted proteins | sample SSMMMBAug17_FD_192440 | JGI IMG/M metagenome (GOLD analysis project Ga0272440, IMG submission 192440) | Marine sediment archaeal communities from Little Sippewissett salt marsh, Falmouth, MA, United States - SSM-MMB-Aug17 | ecosystem: Environmental > Aquatic > Marine > Wetlands > Sediment ... | reverse complement strand
TTTAATGATAGAGAAATTTTTTTCAATTTTATAACTGTCAAAAAATTCGCATATAAGAATATCATATTTTCAGCAGAAAGCAACACAAAATTTAAGTTTGTCAGGAACGTTCATTGATGGAGGGTTTGTAGTAAATGGGGTCAGAGTAAAATTAAAATTAAGATGGCATACGTTTGGTATCAAATCAAGCGCGCAATGACTTCAAGTAGATTGCTTTGATCAAAATTACTTTTGACAATGTAGGCATTGGCTCCGGCATCAATGCCGCGTTTCCTGTCCTCAGATGATTGAAGGCTAGTCACAAGTACAACTGGCGTTTCGGAACGTTGTTTGTCTTCTCTGATTTTTTGGGTTAATTCAAAGCCATTCATTTTGGGCATTTCAACATCAGATACCACCAGATCGAACTCCCCTGATTTAAACGTGGTGTATGCATCCAAACCATCCACAGCAGTTGTGACTTCATAATCTGCAGATTCTAGAATATTCTGGATTAACATGCGGGATGTAATAGAATCCTCAGCGACTAGAATGGCCTTGCCTTGTGTTATTTTGATATCATCGTCCTCTGTGATAATGGGCTGGGTCAAAGTCATTTGACCTGATGTCTTAATTAAATCATGGACATTCAGCATTGGAACGACTTTTCCAGAGCCCAGGATCGTTGCGCCAGCAATATTTTTTACGCGGCTCAACTGTTTTCCCAGACTTTTCACCAGCACCTCTTGCTCTCCTAATACTTCATCCACCTGACAGGCAATTTGTTTGCCAGACACTTCAAGGACAACAACAGTTAAATGTTCTTTTTTTTCGGTCGTCTCCAAGCAAGGCATTTCCAAAAGATCTGTGAGAGACACAAAAGAAAGCACTTCACCTTCCAATGTAATTGTTGCCTTGTTTTCAACAGTTCTAACAGATTCAGTTTTTAACCGCAATACACGTTTTACATATGTTACAGGAACAACAAACAGTTTCTTGTTCAATTGGACAAGAATGCCTCTAGATGTTGCTAGTGTAATTGGTACCAACATACGAAAAATTGTTTTTATGCCAAATTCACTTTCAACAGTTAAGGTGCCCCCCAGTTTTTGGATTCGCTCTTGAACAATGGCCAGTCCCAAACCACGTCCGGAAATTTGCGTAATAATCGGGCTTGTAGATAGCTCTGATCGAAAAATTAAATACAGGTTTTCTTTTTCAGTCAAACGTTCCGCATCCTTCTCAGAAATCATGCCACGCTTGAGAGCCTCACGTCTGACGCGATCCAGATCAATGCCCTTGCCATCATCTTCAACCACAATTTCGACCTTATTGCCCAAAGTATGAGAAATAGACAATATCAATGTAGCACGTTCTGGCTTTTGTAAACTTTTTCGCTCATCAGTGGTCTCAATACCATGGTCAACTGCATTTCGAAGAATATGTACCAGTGGATCTTTTAATTCTTCAAGGATGCGCCGATCAATTTCAACAGAATTACCAATGACTGTAAAATCAACAGTTTTTGATTGCTGGCGACATAAATCACGAATCATTTTAGGAAATATTTGAGAGAGAGAGGAAAAAGGAAGCATGGTCACTTTTTTCATGTCATCTAACACATCATCAATCATGATACTCAATGAGCGTTGATCCTTTTCGGAGACATCAATCATTTGCTTGATACGTTGTTCAAGTGAACAGACATGTTTATGGTTCCATTCCAGAAAAGATTCCAGCTTTTTCAAATGTTCCAGATCTCTTTGTTCATTGAGCGTTTGATCTGTCCGCGCTTTCCGATGAATCCATCTGAACGTGGACTCATTATGTGCCCATCTTTTTTTCCATGAGTCAAAGGAGAGCATGGTTTCTTTCAAGTTTTTCAAATGCTGTCCTGATGCCAATTTCAGTGAAACCAGTTCTTCAACTTTTAATAGTAGAGAATCTAATTTATTTGTAGAAATGCGTATACTTTCCTCAGTTTCATTTTGATCAGATTTTTTTGCAGGTTGATTTTCTTTATCAGGCATTGGTCTGGGTGTTGTGGTAGATGTTTGCTTAGATTTCTTTGCTGTTTGCGTGTCTGTCACTTTTGGAATAGAGGGATCAACTTTATTATCAGGGAGTGTTGATTTGTCTGAACGTTCTTGTTGATTTTGTAATGGTTTTGGTCCAGATTGTGCGTCAGGTTCTTGTTTGGATACAGTTTCTAAGGCGGATTTTTCATTTAAGTTTTGTGCATCAGGTTTTGATAAGCGTTCATTTTGTTCTGTTTGTTCTGATTTTGGAGGATGTTGTGTATGTTCATTGTTTTTACATGAACTCTTTTGTGATGGTGTAATTGTTTGATTTTTTTTTTCAGGCTTTGGTTGAATGGTGGATTGAGAACTATCTGTATTATCAGTATCTTTCTTGTTTGAATGAATGTTGACTGGCGTATCAATTCCCAGACGAATATTTTCTAACACTTTGTACATTTCATTTATTTCTATGGAATGATTTTTTTCAGATTGATTTAATAGGGTTTCAATAAGCTCTAAACAGGCATGGAAAAGATCGAACATTTCAGGTGAAAACGAGATATCTTTTCGCTTCAAAGAAGAAAAAACATCTTCCAAAGCCTGACAAATAGTTTCGATATCCGAATAATTTACAGCGCGTGCAGCACCTTTTAAACTGTGAGCTTCTCTAAATATAATGTCCAGCGTTTCTTTATTATCTTCTCCCATCTCAAAAGATTTTTCTAGTTTAAGCAAGCTTGTAGAAATTGATGCTAATCTTTCTGAGGCTTCCATTTTAAAAGCTGTACGCAATTTTTTTAGTAATTCTTCTTCTTTCATAAAAACTCTTATATGTTTTAGTATTTATAAATGATCAGGCAATATTTGACTAACAACCTGAAAATCTTTCATATATTAACCTTTTGCAATAATTGATAAGAAAAATGCCCCTTTTATAGAAGGCGCCCCATTTATCTGTATGAATAAAACTTGAGCATATTTATTCAGTTGATCCATGATGTAATGTAGCGCTTTAACCAATGAAAAATCCCCTCTGATTTTTGAAGAATTCTTTTGCGTATATTTGATTCAATTTTTGGGACAATGTTTCTTTGTCATCTGAATATCGATTTCTAATGTTGTGAGCAGATAAAAGATTTAAGTGGTTTCAGACAAATCATCAAGCAAAACATTTAAGCCTGATTTTGCATTCTGAGAGTACCTGTCATTAATTAAACGCAAACATAAATGAGATAATGCCTGCCTTACAGCAATTAATGGGTCTGCACCTGATGTATATTCTTGCAATCTGTTTTTAAGCCAGAGGATTCGTTTTGAGGCATCCATGCTTTTATCCAGAACAATTTTTTCTGCAAAAAGGATCAGTTCATTTGTAAATGTGCTGTCAAAGTCTTGTTTACGTTTGACTTCAATATAATCGGGAAGGTATTGTGCGCTTTGGGAAAGTTGTATTTGAATTCTTTCCAGACAGGATTCATAAACCTTTGATGCAACCTCATTTGCTACCTTAATGGCAGCATTGCGATTGTTCTGTGAAGACCATTTATCACCCTCAATGTCAGCATAAATTTTCAGTTTGGGTTCAGTTCCGGATGGCCGAATAACAATCTGTGATCCATCCATTTTATATACCAACAGATTTCTAGACAGTTGATCTGTTTTACTTTTTATGGGGCCCATGACAGATTCATCAAGATAATCAACATAATCCTTAACATGTCTTCCTGCCAATGACGTTGGCCGGTCCTGCCGCAGTGATTTTAAAATGCGTGCGATTGCATCAGCACCATCAATACCTTTCAACATGATTGAACGTCCTGCATTGGCATAATTTCCACATTGCAAATGTAGGTTCGTCAGATAATCGGGTAAACAAATATTGTCCTTTCTCAACAAAGTCATGATTTCAGCAAGAATCAGGCCTGCACCCGCAGTATCTTTGTCTCGAACAGCAGGTGTGAGTAAAATACCATGACTTTCTTCGGCAGCCAAAATCAAATCATTTGGGTGCAGAGATATATTTTGATAGCATCCTTTCTTTTCAAGCATTTCCAAAACATGGGCAATGTATTTGAACCCAATAAGAAGGTCACCCACAATTGGGCAATCGGCTTGCTTTGCAATATATTCCAACGTGCGTGTGGTGACCAGCGTTTTGATAATCAACCCGCGTTTTTGCGGGCCACGTTCATTATCCATAATCAGATAATAGCCAATAATTGATGCAATATCGTTGCCTGTAATATAGTGCCATTTTTTTTCATTATCTCTGGCAAACAAACCAATTCGATCGGCATCAGGATCAGATGACATTACAATATCTGCATCCAGTTCCTTTGCAAAAGTCAATGCGGGCGCGGCGGCCTCTGGCACTTCGGGATTGGGTATGCGTGATGGAACATTTACAAAGGTGCCATCATAATTCGCATGCGGTGCATAGAGTTTAACTGTATATCCTGCTGATCGCATAACATCGCCAACATTACTATCACCTGTACCACACAAGGGAGAATAAACAATTGGCGGGGATTGAGGTTCAGGCGTTACATTTTTCAATGCAAGAATTGTATTGATATAGGCATCATGCGATTCCTTTGGAACAGCACGAATCAGTCCTTTGGCTGTTGCTTCATCAAAATCCATCTGATTGACAGTCAGTGTGTCACTATCCATGTATCTGGCAAGTTGTTCATCATCAGGCGGTATATCCTGCGCAGCTTCAGGATTGTAAAATTTAAACCCATTGTCATCAGGATGGTTATGAGATGCACTGACATTAATGCCACCCAACGCGTTAAAATATTTGATTAAAAAAGACAATTCCGGTGTTGATAAGTAAGAAGTGTTTGTATTTTTCAGGGTGGTATAAACAGTGAAGCCATTGCCAGCATAAATTTCGCAAGCAATTCGAGCCAGAATCTGAGAAGATAAATTTAATATGGGATGATTGTCTGGTAAAAAAGAAAAGACACCGCCAATATCAACAAATATACGAACATCAAAGGCAACTACAACTCGGGGATTCTTTTTGCAATCATAATGTGCTTTCATAAAATTGCAGTGACCCTGAACCGACAACGATACTGTTCCCGGATTGATCCGATTCGGGCCATATCCCACACGACCTCTGCGTCCGCCTGTTCCAAATGGAAGACGTTGATAAAAAGCATCCAAAAGTAAATCGTTTTTTTTATGCACAATATGTGACAGAATCGACGCATGTTGATCTGAAAATAATGGATTTTTTAACCATTGATCTAAGAAGGTTACAGCCTGATCAATTGCGGCCTGATTTTCGGAAATCTGCATAAAGTCTTTCCGAAGATGTTCAAAATTTAAGTTGTTGGCGATCATTTTCATCCCCTGCATATTTATAGACAAGCTTGGCGGGTGTTAATCACAAAAACGTTTTTATTTTGGATGCACCAGATTTTATCTAAAAGTGCGTCAGGTCAACCTGGACTTTTTTCAAAGTGCTCTGAGGTCAACCTGATTGTATTCATTAATTGATGGTTCATGATATATTAGCTCAGTTGAATTTTTAAACGTTTTTCATATTTATCAAAGCCCAGGTAATTTTTGTATTCTTTTTCTAATATACTCAGTTCATCTTCTTCAAACAACCCCATTTCATATGTCAACATATAGGTTGGTTCTCTTGTCATGTCTATCGATTTTTCTTTGAATTGTGTATATTCTGTTATTGTTACAAGTTCCAACAATGATTGGATTGCCATTTCAGGATATTCTTTTAATGCCTTACCTGTAAGTTCCTGAAGAATGGATTCTGGATCAAAATTCATACGTTTCATTTCTCCTCATGTTATTTCCGCATATTTACTATGTGGAAGGGTAATAAATTTATTGGTCCAACAGACCAATATATATCTGAATCTCTTGCGCAATTGCGTCAGCAAATTTTTTTATTTCTTGATGATTTTTACCTTCAATCATTATTCTTACTTTGTTTTCAGTGCCGCTATAACGAATCAACGTGCGACCTTTTTCTGCCAGTTTTTCATTCACTTGATTAATGATTTTCATCACTGAAGGCATCGTTTGAAAATCTTTTTTTTCCCGAACAGCAACATTTTGAATAACCTGTGGATAGAACGAAATACATTGTTTAAGCTGTGCCAGTTTTGATTTTGTTTGATGCATAACATCGAGAACCTGTAATGCTGCAACCAGGCCATCTCCAGTTGTTGAGAACTGTTTGAAAATTAAATGCCCTGATGCTTCACCACCTAACATCAAATTTTTTTCACGCATTTTTTCAATTACATAACGATCACCATTCAAAACTCTTATCACATTTCCACCAGATAGTCTAATTGCTTCGTCCAGTCCCATGTTGCTGTATTGTGTTGCTACAATCGTATTTTGGGGTAGATTGTTATTTTCCAGCAGAAAACGACCACAAATTGCGAGAATATGGTCTCCATTTAAGATTTCCCCTTTATGATCACACAATACAAGCCTGTCTGCATCGCCATCAAAAGCAATGCCAATATCCGCATTTTTGGCCAGCACTGTTTCTTGCAATGAATGCGTATCCATTGCCCCGCAGTTTTTGTTGATTGATTTGCCATCAGCGAACTCGTGAATCATTGTGACAGAATTGAACAGTGATTCAAAAATGGGCTTTGCCACTGTTGATGCCGCGCCATTGGCACAATCTACGACAAGCGATAATTCGTTGCTCCATGAATCAGTTACAGTACCTTTTACGTAATTAATATATTGCTGATGTGCATCCGCGTAATGTAAAATTTTGCCATAATTATCAAGATTATCATTTTCCCAGGATTTTGCAAGTAAATATGATTCAATTTCCGATTCAAGTTGATCAGACAGCTTGTAACCATCAGATGAAAATATTTTTATCCCATTGTCTTGCGGCGGATTATGTGATGCTGAAATCATAAAGCCAGCATCTGCATCAAGTAATTGTGTGATATATGCCACTGCCGGTGTTGGCAGTATACCCAGAAGGATAGCATCAAAACCACCGGCACAAATCCCTGATGACAAAGCCGCTTCAAACATATCGCCTGATGTTCGGGTATCTTTGCCAATAACGACCTTTTTACGCGCATCCCTTTTTTTCGACAAAATTTTGCTGACAGATATTCCCAACGCCTGTGCAATATCGACTGTCATTGGAAACTTGTTTGCACGTCCGCGAATGCCATCTGTGCCAAATAGTTTATTCATCGTTAAATTCCGACAATATTTAAAGCCTTTCTATAAATAGAATCAACAATATCTTGAAGCCAATTGATTCCATTTTTTCGTGTCTTGTCATCCAATGATTGGACGCTCTCCAGATACGACTGTGACTTTATATTTGAAAATGATTCAATAAAATTATCCCGCCTGCTATCTGACGATGGCGGTATTGCCTGTCTAAAAATGTCAATGACTTGATCCGCATTGTCAAAAAGTTGTTGCTTGGCATCAATCATAGAACTGCTTTTGCCTGACAAGGCCTGCAAAACGCGAATTGATTCCGGCATGTTATCACAAAATCTTTTAAATTGTTTAATCCGCTCCGCAAGCGTTTCATTAATGGTTTCACATAAACCTTTGTGTAGAGCCGATGTCATCGGATCGTTTTTCCATAAAGCGCGAACATAATAATACCAATGTGCCAGAGCGACAAGATTCGCCATGTAAATAACATTGTTTGCAACAATACGATTGATATTTTGATACAGGCCCTTTGTATAACCAATGGATGCATGACGCATAGCACCATCCATAACAAGTTGATTCTCTTTGACAATATCTTTTCGGTAAATGCTGCCTGCCGCAATAATCGTTCCATAAGCGATACGACTAGGGCCGACCAGCCCTCCCTGACCGCCAAGGAATATTGGAGGTTGATTTAACATCACCCCATTGGGAACATCACCAATCAACGAAGCTGTTGCTTTGTCTTGATTGGGTGTATAATTGAAATGAATATATGAACTGCCGACTTCACTATGATTCTTTCGATCTGCCCCGCCGGACATCAGGCAATCACAAAAATTAATCAGGCTGCCCAGTGTCACAAAAGGAAATAAGATGGTTTGTTTCAAACCAACAGTATGAGCACCACTTGCATATTCTTCAAGAATTGTCCCCTTTCGTACATGAGCGCAAGACCCCATCTGTGCATGATCTAAAAAAACAGCACCTTCAAAAAAACCTCCTTTCAGACGCACATTGTTGCCTAAAAAACAATTCCTGATTGTTGCCGGCGCTTCTTCGCCAATGGTAGTGCCTGAAAGTATCAACGTTTTTTCACCATAGATTTTACAGCCTGTATGAATGGTGACATTGTTGTGGGAGATTTGGTCTGGATTGACATCAGAGCCAATTTCAACACTTTTTGGACAAGGTATATGCACACCTTTTTGAATTAAATGTTTAATGACTGTTTCTGGATCACTATTTAACATGTAAGATTTCTCCTGTCAGGATTATTATCAAAGTACGCATATGTAACAAAAAAGAAAAGCGCATGCAAGCAAAAACATTTTAAGAAACTGCATCTGATCCCAAATCAAAGGCTTTTAAATTAATATCAACAAATGCGCGTTTAACTGTTTGGCGAATTGATTCCTGCATTTGTGCAGCAGAAAGCGGGATAATGCCTGTTGCAGTCAATGCACCCAAAAGAACTATATTTACCGATAAAATATTTCCAGCCTTTTTGGCCAGATGTGTTGCATTTAGAAAAAATGATCGGGCTGTTTTTTGTTGAATTTGTAATTTGGCTAATTCTAAATCAGGATACGTCCCTTTTCCAATATTGACTGTAAATGGGGGCAATGGGTCCATATTGGTAATAACCCATGAATTCCCATGACACTTGTTCAAGGCACGAAGTGTCTCTGATGGCTCAAATCCCAGTAGAATATCTGCCTCATTGTCGGAAATAATGGAACTTTTCGCATTACCCAATATAAGCGCCGATTCAACAACCCCCCCTCTTTGTGCCATTCCATGAATTTCACTCATGGTCACAGGGATATTGGCACGCATGGCAGCATCAGCCAATACTTTTGATGCCAGAAGATTTCCCTGCCCTCCCACTGCAACAATGATCAAACGAATGGGTTTCATAACTAAGCCTCCTTAACCGGTATGATTGCTTTTTCAGGACAAATTTGGGCACATACTGCACATCCAATACATTGTGCCGGATTTATCTGAACACGATGATTTTCAATATAAAAAGCCGGACATGCCAATTCACTGATACATATTCGATGATTTTTACATTGATTCGTGACCTGAAAGGCGCGTTTTTTTCGCTTCTTGTTGATCAAGGCACATTGTTCTTGTGCAATTACAACAGACACGCCATCTGCAAGAAAGGCTTCTTTGAATGTCTCAATGCTTTTTTTAATCTGATAAGGCTTCACAGTCGCAACATAGGGTACGCCCAGGGCACGAACTATTTTTTCAATTGAAATCTGAGTAAACCCATCAAGATTCCATTGTGTCATATCAACACCAGGATGCGGCTGATGTCCTGTCATTGCTGTGGTGCCATTATCCAGGATAACCAATGTAAATTGATGTCGATTAAATACAGCATTGATCAATCCAGGAATGCCAGAATGAAAAAAGGTGGAATCACCAATAAATGCCACGACTTTATTATCCAATGATTTTGAAAAGCCACATGATGTTCCCACCGATGACCCCATACAAATGAGGTAATCTGCCATGCTTAATGGTGGAAGTACGCCCAGTGTGTAGCAACCAATATCTGTTGGATAGATAACTGGCATATCCAATGATTTTGCAGCCTGTTTTACAGCAAAAAATGTTGCGCGATGGCTGCAACCAGCACATAAATTGGGGGGACGTCCGGGGATTTCTGGTAAATCACTTAAATCTAAGGCCGCATGCGTCGTGTTTGATACATCAAAATACTGTGCGATAACTGACCTTACTTTTGCAGGTTCCAATTCATACAGGCGGGAAAATAAATTGTCTGCTTTGCCATGAATGGGAATGGTTCGACCTGCTTCTTGCGCCAAAGCTTTCACCTGAGTTTCTAACCAGGGCTCGCCTTCTTCAACAATCAAAACTTTCTCGCAAGCGTTAAGAAATGTTTGGATTTGTTTTTCAGGCATTGGATGCGAAAAGCCTAGTCGAAAAATTTGAATTTGATTTTCAATATTGAGATCAGAAATAGCATCAGCTACATAATTAAAACTGACCCCATTGCAGATAATGCCCCAAGTGCCGTCGCCTGTGATTGTATTCCATTTGGAAGATTCGGAAATATCTCTGGCTTTATTGATATTTTCAAGTAGCTGAATGTGTAAATTCCGCGATACTGATGGAATAGCGACCAGACGAAATGGCTCTTTTATAAATTCGCCTTTTGTTTTGACAGGTAAAATGGAAGCCAGTTTCACCGGACCAGTAGAATGATTGATACGTGTCGTTGTGCGCAGAATAACCGGTTCATTGAGCTGTTCAGAAAGCGAAAATGCGTATTTTGTCATGGCTCGGGCATCATCAATGGATGATGGCTCCAGCATGGGAAGCCCGCTTAACAGCGCATAATATCGGTTATCCTGTTCATTTTGACTTGAAAACATCATGGGATCATCCGCAGTGACAATCACCATGCCGCCTTTAACGCCAAGATATGCCAGGGTCATGAGGGGATCTGCGGCAACGTTTAGTCCCACGTGTTTCATAATACACATGCTTCGTACACCGGCTGCAGCCGCTGATGCGGCAACCTCTATTGCAACCTTTTCATTTGTACTGTATTCGAAATATAAATCTGTTTGCTGAGAAATTTGAAACAGATTCAGTGATATTTCAGATGAGGGCGTTCCCGGATAAGTAGCGCCAACTCCAAGCCCTGCTTCAATAGCGCCTCGTGCAATTGCTTCATTTCCGAGCATCAATTGGGTTTGTCCGACATTGTCAGATAATAATTTATGGGTCATTGACTTTCCTTATGGTTCATGTTTAATCTTTTTTAGCTGTTAAATTCTAAGAGTTTACTTAAATTATTCCGAATTTTTTCAGATAATTGTTTTATAGCCAAATAATTAGTAAATCTTTCGTTTCTTATTTCGTTTATCCTTTTTATGTCATCAGGAAAATTAGTTAAAAGAATGATATTGTTTATATCATAATAATCTTTTAATATAGGATTCTCAGATGTAATTATATATTTATTTCTAGACAAATAATCAAAAAATTTCGATGGAAAATTTGTATTATTATTCGGAGAGTTAATATCATTT
>Ga0272440_1003714_pt1 | contig 11277 bp, 10 predicted proteins | sample SSMMMBAug17_FD_192440 | JGI IMG/M metagenome (GOLD analysis project Ga0272440, IMG submission 192440) | Marine sediment archaeal communities from Little Sippewissett salt marsh, Falmouth, MA, United States - SSM-MMB-Aug17 | ecosystem: Environmental > Aquatic > Marine > Wetlands > Sediment ... | reverse complement strand
GGCCTTCTTTCGGTGCTAGTTGTTCTAGAGTATGGTTATAAAATTTATGCTTTAAATATGTTATTTTTAGTTAGTAGTTCCATTGTAATTACTATTATTGATTTAAAAACTTTAACCATCTCAAAGTTTTTTATGGCTCTTTTTTTACTGTTTTCAATCTATCCGGTTCTTCTAAACGAATCTTTAAAATATAATTTATATGGTTTGCTTTTAATGTTTTTATTTTTTTTAGTAATTCTTTTTCTTTTTCCAGGATCTTTTGGAGGGGGAGATCTAAAATTGGCCTCTTTAATCGGATTTCTCCTTGGATTTAAACTTTCTCTCGTGGCTTTAGAGATTTCTTTAATTTCCGGAGCGTTAGGTGGAATTGCTTATGCTTTTTGGAAGAAAAAGGGTCTAAAGCTCAAAATAGCTTTTGCTCCTTTTTTAACTGTAGGAATGTTAGTTGCTCTTTTTTATGGAGAAGAGATCATTTTAGTATACTATAGGGTTGTATTTTAGTTCCCTAAAACCCACTCAATTCCATTGTCTTTAGGATTATCTATAACTCCCTTTTCCGTAATAATAGCCGTAATATTTTTAGCGGGGGTAACATCAAAAGCTGGATTTTTAATTTTAATACCTTCTGGGACTATCAGTTCTGATTTAATATAAGCAACTTCATCTACATTTCGTTCTTCAATGGTAATATCTTGACCAGATTTAATTTTAGGATCTAGAGTTGAAAAAGGAGCAGCTACATAAAAAGGAATTTTATGTTCTTTGGCTAAAACCGATAGAGAGTAAGTCCCTATTTTATTAGCAGTGTCTCCATTAAAGGCGATTCGATCAGCTCCTACAATTATTTTTTTTATTATGCCCATTTGCATAAAATGACCAGCCATGTTATCAGTTATAACTGTAGTTGGTATTTTATCTTTTAAAAGTTCCCAGGCGGTTAAGCGAGCTCCCTGTAAAAAAGGTCTGGTTTCAGAGGCATAGACCTCGATTTTTTTGTTATTTTCAACAGCTGATCTAATTACTCCTAAAGCCGTCCCATAACCGGCTGTGGCTAAAGCTCCGGCATTACAGTGAGTCAAAATAACGTCTCCATCATCTATGAATTTACTCCCGTTTTGACCCAATTTTTTGTTAGCCTCTAAATCATTTTGATAAATTTTAAGTGCTTCTTTCTCTAGAAGTCTAATAATTTCAGAGACTACTTCTTCTTTTTCAATTATTTTTTTCATTAAATCTAGGGCCCAAAAAAGATTAACAGCCGTAGGTCTGGTTTTAGCAAAAAGATCAATGATTTCTAATAATTTTTTTTTGAATTCTTCTATTTTATTAGAAAAATCGGTTCTAATATTTTTGGCCGCTAGAGCCACGCCCATAGCAGCAGCCACTCCAATAGCCGGAGCTCCTCTAATCTCCATCTCTTTGATAGAATTAATAACGTCCTGATAATTGTTATAGGTATGATAAACTTCTTTTAAGGGTAATAATCTTTGATCTAAAAGAACTACCGAATCACCTTTCCACTTAATTGTTTCCATAAAAACCTCTAAATTACTCAGCTTTATATTTTTTAAGATAAATTATATTTCCTTTGTCGTTCCAGCTTATTTCATCTAAGTGTATTCCGATTATTAAAAGTCCTCGCCCACTATTTTTGAAAAAATTCTCTGGATCTTTAGGATTAGGAAGAGATTTGTAATCGAATCCTGGCCCTTCATCTTCGATTATATACTCCACATATTCTTGGGTTTGTTTAAAATTAATAGTAACCAGTCTATCTTTATAGGGTTCTAATTCTTTTCTTTTAGCAATCTCTTCGTTAAATTGTTTAATCCCCCCTGTTTCTCTAATCTCGGAAGATATTTCAAAATTACCATGGAACATGGCGTTGCTGATAGCCTCTCTTAAGGCCAAGGTAATATTTTCGGCCGTAGGGTGATCACAAATTTGACCCCCGACTAAACCTTCAGTCAGCTTACAAGAGATTGCATTTATAATGCTGGCTTCCACCGGTAATTTATAAAGGGCAGTTTGATTTTCAATATACTTAGCAAAATTTTCGATTAAAATCTGTTCGTCTTTTCCTCTTAAAATAGATTTAACCGGTCCAACCACATCCTCCATTACAAATGGCTTTCGGATAAAATCTCTAGCCCCATATCTTAAGGCTTCAATCGCATCCTCTACATTCCCATAACCAGAAATAATTACAACCGGGATAGAGTCATCAATCCCTTTTATGTGGCGTAATAATTCTAAACCATTCATCTCCATTTTTTTTAAATTTATATCAGTGATGATTAAATCAACTTCTCCCTCCTCATTTTTAATATAAGTAAGGACTTCTTCTGCTTTTTCGAAAAGGACAACATTATAGTCTAATCGGGATAACATTTTTTGGAGTGTTAACCTGATTATTTCTTCATCATCAACCACTAAAATATTAGCTTTTTTTTGATCTAACAAATTTTTTACCTCTCTTTTTTTCCTAGGATAAAATGACCCATTTTATCCCTTTTAGTTTTTAAATATTTATAATTTTCTTCTTTGGGCTCAATCTCGATCGGCACCCTTTCTGTAATCTCTAGTCCATATCCCTCTAAACCGATAACTTTTTGCTGATTATTGGTCAGTAATCTTATTTTATGAAGTCCCAGGTCTACTAAAATTTGAGCTCCAATTCCATAATCTCGCAAATCATCAGGAAACCCTAATTCGTTATTTGCTTCAACTGTATCTAATCCATTATCTTGGAGGTTGTAGGCCTTAATTTTATTACCCAGACCTATCCCTCGACCTTCTTGTCTCATGTAAAGAATAACTCCTTTGCCTTCTTTTTGAATCATTTCCATAGATTTATGAAGTTGAGATCCGCAATCACATCTTTTTGATCCTAGAACATCTCCTGTTAGGCATTCTGAATGAACTCTAACCAAAATATTATTTTTTTCTTTAAGGTCACCTTTAACTAAAGCCAAATGGGTTACATTCTCATATTTTGATTCGTAAGCTATTAAGTTGAAATTTCCTTGCTCCGTAGGTAAAATACTAGAAGCAACTCTAGATATTAATTTATCTTGCCGTTGTCTAAATTTTATTAAATCAGAGATAGTAGCTATTTTTAACTTATGTTCCTTAGCAAATTTATCTAAATCATCCCTTCTGGCCATAGAGCCGTCTTGATTTAAGATTTCACAGATAACTCCAGCTGGTTTTAAACCAGCTAGTCTAGCTAGATCAACCGCCCCTTCGGAGTGACCCGCTCTAACTAGAACCCCTCCATTTTTAGCCGCTAAAGGGAAAATATGACCTGGTTTCCTGAAATCTTCAAATTTAGCTTTATCGTCTATAAGAGTTTGAATTGTTTTAGCTCTGTCATAAACAGAAATTCCAGTAGTAGTCCCTTCAGAGGCATCAACCGAAACTGTGAAAGCGGTTCCGAATTTATCAGAATTGTTTTCAACCATTAAACGAAGGCCAAGGGCTTCAACTCTAGTTTGATCCAAAGGAGTACAAATTAAACCTCGACCATGAATAGCCATAAAATTTATAACCTCTGGCGTACAAAATTCAGCGGCTACTACTAAATCTCCTTCGTTTTCACGATCCTCATTATCAACCAAGATTACCATTTTTCCGATTCTAATATCTTCGATGACTTCACTTATGGGACTGGATTTCAAATTAAACCTACCTAAAATATATGATTATCATTAACTAATTAGTTTAAACAGATTAGTTAAGAGAGTCAAGATTTTTCTAAAAAGGTGCTCGATATATTTTAAGATTTATTTAGTTTTTATTTAATTAGGAAACAGATAATATTTATATTTTGATCTCTGGCATCAATTTTACGGGTTTTTGGTGCCAGAGGTTATTTTGAGTGTCTTTTAAAGAAATCTTGACGTTAGCTCTTAATTAACTTATTATAGAGACCTGTAAAAAAATAAATTCACAGGTGTTTTATTTTGTCTAGAATTCAAGTTTTATCGACTGATGTTAGAGAAAAAATAGCGGCTGGAGAAGTTGTCGAAAGTGCTTTTTCGGTTGTTAAAGAATTAATAGAAAATTCGATTGATGCTGTAGCTAATCAGATTAATGTCCAGGTTTTAGAATCTGGTTTTAAAAAAATTATGGTTCAGGATGATGGTGAAGGTATTTTTCGGGATGATTTGCAACTAGCTATCCAAGATCACGCTACTAGTAAAATTAAAGATGTTCATGATATTGAAAAGATTTATTCTTATGGTTTTAGGGGAGAGGCCTTAGCCAGTATTTCTGCTATTTCCGATTTGACAATTTTATCCAGAAAAAAAGAGGAATCTTTAGGGGGTAAGTTAACTAAAAAAGCAGGTGACTTGAAAATTGAGGATTATGCTGGTTCTCCTGGGACCACAATTATAGTTGATAATCTTTTTTATAATATACCGGCTCGAAAAAAATTTTTGAAATCACCCCGAGTTGAACTCCGTTATCTTAGAGAGATTTTTTTAAAGATGGCTTTAGTAAATCCAGGGGTTGATTTTACCTTAGACGTTGAGGGGAAAAGGCAGTTTACTTTACCGAAAGCTGTTGACTTGGCCGAAAGGGTTAGGCAAATTTATGGTCCAGAAATGGTTAATAATCTTTATTTTGCCGAATTGCAGGACCTTAAGGTTAAGATTAAAGGTTTTTTCTCTAAACCTAATTATCTTAAGTCTTCTCGCAACTGGCAGTTTTTTTATATTAATGGTCGACCAGTTGATTACAAATATTTGGGTTTTTTGTTGTCAAAAGGATATGAAGCGGTTGCTTTTAAAGGCCAATATCCGGTTGGTTTAATTTTTATGGAGATTCCTTCAGAGTTGATTGATGTGAATATTCATCCAGCCAAAAGAGAGGTTAAACTTTTTGATCAGAAATATATTGATAATCTAATTTTAAGTTTAGTTAAAAAAGTTTTAAACCAGGAACATAATTTAGAAAGTAGAAATTTTTCTCCGGTGGAAAATTTTAATGGAAAATTAAAGCCAGAGACTATTAAAGGGGATAATTTTAAGCAAAATCAACTTTTCAAAGCACCTCTGACACCTTCTTTAAATAAAAATAAGGCTGATTTTTTTCAGAAAACAAGTCAACCTTTTCCGTCATCTGCTTTATCACCAGCTGAAGATGATTTTAAGATTATTGGAGTTATTTTTTATACTTATATAGTTATTGAAAAAGATGACTCTCTTCATTATTTGGACTTTCACGCGGCTCATGAGAGGATGATTTATGATCAGCTTCTTAAAAAAAATAAAGAGATTGAAAAACAGGAGTTAATTTTTCCAGAAGTTTTAGAATTACCCCTTGAGGATTATCGTTTAATCCTTGAGTATAAAGATAATTTAGCTGATTTTGGCTTTATGGTTGAAGATTTTTCTGACCAAAGTGTTAAAGTTACGACAGTGCCTGTTATAGGTCGAAAAATCAAGGCCGAAGAGATTATTAAAAATTTTCTTGAAGCTGTTAAGGAAGAGAGAGATAATAATTTTGATTTTAGAGAAAAGATTGTTAGCTCCATTGCTTGTCAGGCCGCTAAAAGGGCCGGGGATTACCTTTCGTCTTCTGAAATGGAGCAGATGGTAAAAAAGATTTTTAAAGGTCAGCATGAGATGCGTTGTCCTCATGGGAGGCCTTATCTTTACAAAATTAAAAAGGATGAATTAGCTAGATTATTTAAAAGATAAAAAGATAAATGGAGAAAACAATGAAAAAAATAATTTTAGGAGTCTCTTCTTCTATTGCTGCTTATAAGACTTACGAATTAGTAAGATTATTTTTTCGGCAAGGTTATCAAGTTCAGGTCGTTTTAACTAAAAATGCTTTAAAACTAGTCTCTCCTTTAACTTTTGAGACTTTGTCAGGGCAACCGGTCTATACCGACACTTTTGCGGAGGAGAAAAGAGAAATGGGTCATATTTCTTTAAAAGATCAGGCGGCTTTATTTTTAGTTGCTCCAGCAACCGCTAACATTATTGGTAAGTTTGCATCTGGGATAGCTGATGATCTTTTAAGCACCACTTATCTTTCGGTTACTTGTCCGGTTTTAATCGCACCAGCTATGAATCCTAATATGTATAGTCATCCCGCAGTTCAGATTAATATTAAAAAATTACTGGAAAGGGGGGTTAAATTTATTGAACCTAAACATGGTCATGTGGCCTGTGGAGATTTAGGTGAGGGTAAATTATCTCCTATAGAAGATATTTTTCAGGTGGCTCTTAAATTGTTGGAGAGTGGGAATAATAAATAGATATGTGGCTTCGTCCCCCAGCTGTAGCTGGCCTTTTTTATCCGGCTGATCCCCAAGAATTAATAAGAGAGATCGATTTTTATCTAGATCGGGTGCCAGAGGTTGCTTCTAATAAACCTGAAGATGTGCTAGCTTTAATTGCTCCTCATGCTGGTTACCCTTATTCTGGTCCAGTGGCTGCTTATTCTTACAAACCTTTAATAGATTTAAAACCAGAACTAGTCGTAATTTTAGCTCCCTCGCATCATAATTATTTTGCGGGTGCTTCAGTTTTTTATCAAGGTCAGTATCAGACCCCTTTAGGATCAGTTGAAACAGATCAGAATTTAGGTGAAAAACTATTTGCGGGGCTTAATGCTTTATCTTGTTCGGTGCCAGAGATCGATTTTTCTAAGGAAATCCATGCTAAAGAGCATTCTTTAGAGGTGCAGATCCCTTTTTTGCAAAAAACAATCGGTTCCTTTAAGTTATTGCCTATAATTATTGGGACCAGTGATTTAGAAATCTGTCAAAAAATTGCTAATAATTTATATCGGCTCTTAATTTCTGAGAAAAGAAGGTTTATGATTATAATCTCAACCGATTTGTCTCATTATCATCCTTATAAAAGAGCTATTGAGGTCGACCATAAATTTATCGGAGATTTGAAAACTTTAGAGGAAGAACAGCTTAAAAAAAATTTAGATTTAAAAGCAATCGAAGCTTGTGGAGCTGGTCCAATTTTAACTGGGATTATTTTAAACAAAAAACTGGGGGCTAAAGAGGTTAAAATTTTAAAATACGCTAATTCTGGGGATACTGTTGGTGATAAGGAGAGGGTGGTTGGTTATTTAGCGGCTTCATTAAATAAATGAAAACTATTATTTTTGAATCAAAACGGCTATTTTTTTCTCTAATTATTTTGATTTTATTTCAACTTAGTTTTATGCCCTTTGGGCAGAAGTCTCCTAGGAGTGGTCAGTCTACTTCTTTGACGGCCACTCAACTTCATTATAAATGGCCCTTGAAAAAGTCGATTTTAACTTCAACTTTTGGTGAATCTCGAGGAGACCATTTCCATGACGGGATCGATTTAATTAGTAATCATAAGCAAATTTTTCCTATTGATTCGGGTGAACTTTTATATTTTTGGAGCAAAGATCGATTTCCTTTTGCCCCTTATCCAGGGGGAGGAAATTATAAAATTATTAAGCATAGTGAAGATTTATGTTCAATTTATATGCATTTATCCGATGGTTTGACCGACGAAAAAATTTATACTAAAAATGATCTAGTCGGAATCATGGGTCATACTGGACATTCTTTTGGTCCTCACCTTCATTTTTCATTGTTAGACTTTAAAAACAGGACTTCTTTTAATCCTCTTTTGTATTTACAGGATTTTAAAGATGAAACTCCGCCTATAATTTATGATCTTTATTTACGGATAAATAATTCTTATATTATGATTAAACCTGATTCTACTATAAGGTTGACCAAGTCTTATCCTTTGTTGGTGAAGATTAGGGATCAGATTGGGAAAAGAAAAAAAATGGGGATTTATGGTCTAAAAGCAATTTTTAATGGTGAATTAGTTTTGGATGTTAATTTTAAAGAGATTAACTATTCAGAAAAGGGATTGACTATTGCGGGTAAAAGCTTTCAATCTTTATTTGATGAAGATGGATTTTATAAATTAGAACAAGTTGAATATCGTAACGGAGAGAATCGGCTTAAGGTAGAGGCCACTGATTTAACTGGTCTCAAGACAGAAAAAGAGTTTTTTTTTGGAGTCCTTTTAGATTTATAATGATTAAGAGGCTGATGTAAATTTATGAAGAATATGATTCTGTTTTACAGAGAGAAAAGTAATATTTCTCAGAAAGAGATGGCTCGTAATCTCAAAGTGTCTCCTTCTTATCTGTGTCGAGTAGAACAGGGGAGACAAAGGCCCAGTGATCGTTTAAAGAAGGCGTGTGCTAATTTTTTAAAAATATCTTTAGATTCTTTATTTCCCTCTAGAATTAATCGTAAAAAAATAGATGCGATGAATTTAGCTGATAATAATTTGTGGTTAGTCAGAAAGAAAAAAAATCTTAAACAAAAAGAACTAGCTAAACTTTTAAATTGTTCCCCTTCATTTTTGTGCAAAATAGAAAAAGGGCAAAAAGAGCCTAGTGCCGATTTTAAAAAAAAATGTGCTCAAGTTTTAAAAGTTAAGGAAGCTAAACTTTTTTAATAATGGATTATTACCTTTTAGAATTTTTGGCTATCTTCCTTTTTATGTTTTTGTCTGCTTTTTTTTCCGGCTCTGAGACTGCTCTTTTTTCTTTACAAAAGTCTGATTTACACCGCTTTTCATCTTCTTCTCATAAAATAGAAAGGTCTCTTGCTCGCCTAATGACTAAACCTCAGGATATTTTAATTACAATTTTGATCGGGAATTTATTTGTTAATTTTATAATTTCAGCTTTGGCGACTCATCTTTTGCTTATAAAATGGCCAGATTATGGACACTTCCTTTCCATTGTCTTTGCAACTCCTTTGGTTATTATTTTGGCTGAAATTTTCCCTAAAATTTTGGCTGTTAATTTTTATCGTTCAGTTTCTAAAAAAGTTTTTTTCCCCTTAAGTTTTTTTCACGCTTTATTATTGCCGTTAAGAGTTTTTCTTCTTTTTCATACAGAGGGTTTTATTAAAATTTTTAGACTCAAATTACAGGATGATAAGATTACTAAGGATGAATTAGCTCAGGCGGTTGATTTAGGGGAGGAAGAAGGAATTATTGATAAGGAAGAGGGGAATTTTATTGATAATGTTATCTATTTTTCTCAAAAAGAGGCTTCTAATGTTATGCTTCCTAGGAGTAGGGCTGTTTTTATTAAAGAAGATGCCTCTATTTTAGAGGCGATAGATATTTTTAATAAATCTGACTTAATTAGGGCACCAGTCTATAAGGGGAGTTATGATAATATCGTGGGGATGATCGATTCTAAGGAGTTGCTCTCCAGTTATTTAGGTTTCAAAAGAAATAAAAAAATAAAAAAATTCATTAGACCTATAAATTTTTTTCCGGCGTCTAAAGAGTTAAGTGAATTGTTAGATGATTTTTTAACTAAAAAAATAGAAATTGCGATTGTGATGGATGAATACGGGGGGACAGCTGGAGTGGTTCATTTAAAATCGATTCTAGTTGAACTTTTAGGGAAGAATTTTAGCAAATGGGAACTGAATTCAGATCCGATTATTAAAGAAAAAGATAGTCAGGTTGTAGTTGTTTCGGGAGATATGCAGCTTAATGATTTTAATCGTAACTTTAAAGCAGATCTTGAGAGTTTAGAAACAGAAACCATTAGTGGTTATATTATCGAAAAATTAAATTATTTTCCGGAGAAAGGAGAGGAGATTTCCCTGGATAATCATCTCCTTAAAATTAAAAAAGTTAGCCCTAATAGTATTTTGGAGATAGAGGTTTTTTCTCGGAGTTAAATTATAATTATGTATTATGAAATAGCCATTGGAATTCTCGCCCTTTTGTCAGCCTTTTTTTCTGGTTTGGAGACGGCTTTAGTCTCTTCTAATCGCTTTATTCTAACGAATTTAAAAGAAAAGGGAAGCAAAAGAGCTGATCTATCTCTTAAAATTTTGGATAATCTTTCTAAAGCGATTGCTGTGATTTTAGTTGGTAATAATATTGTTAATATTGCGGCGGTTTCTTTTATCATTTATCTGGCTTCTAAGGTTTTTGGGTTGAATGAAAATCAGCTTTCTTTAGTTATTTTAGTAGAAACTGTCTTTTTTTTGGTTTTTTGTGAAGTTTCGCCCAAAGTTGTTGCTAAAGCTAAATCAGAATCATATTTAATGTTGATGGCTTACCCTTTGTTTATTTTGATGAAGCTTTTTAGTCCCTTAGCGGCTGGCTCTAGTTTTATATCTAAAAGTTTTAAAAAAATATTTCGAGTTTCAGATAGTCAGCGATCTTTGATCCGTTCAAGAGATGAAATTAATTATTTATTTAAAATGGGGCAACAAGAAGGAATTATTGAAAAAGAACATCAAGAGTATATTTCCGAGATCCTATCCTTAAAAAAAATTACGGCTTACCAAATTATGACTTCTACTATTAATATTGCTTCGATTGAAAAGAAAGAGAGTTTAAAAGATTTAGTTAATTTAATTGAAAAGACAAAATTTTCCCGTATCCCGGTTTATGAAAGTAGGGTCGATAATATTGTTGGCTATGTATCTTATCGGGATTTGATAAAAGATCAGGAGATAAAGGAGATTTCTGATCTTATCAATAAACCTTTTTTTGTCCCTTCAACTAAAAATATTTTTGATCTTTTTTTAGAGATGCAGTCGAGACAAATCCCTTTAGCTTTTGTTGTTAACGAGAATGGGGCGGTTATTGGAATGCTTAGTTATGAAGATATTGCTGAAGAATTAGTAGGGGAGATTGAGAGTAGTGATCATTTAAAAGATGAGTTGATTTCTAAAATTTCTGATAAAAGGTATCTGCTTAGTGGGGATTTAGATATTGAATTTTTTCAGAAATATTTTCAAATAGAGATAAAAAAGGAAGGTTTTGAAAAGATAGCTGGTTTTGTTACTTATCAATTGGAAAAAATTCCTGAGCAGGGTGATTTTTTTAAGTTTAAAAAAGTTATTTTTCAAGTGGAAAAGGTGACTGATCGTTATGTTGAAAAAGTAGTTGTTATTTTACCTCGTAAACTAGCTGATGAAAGAGAAGAATAGTTTTAAATTTTAGGTGGCAAAATCACTGCTGTATGTCAACATAGTTGTCGCCAAAAAAAATAAAATTTTTAGCTTGAAATTTTCTATTCTTAGTATATCCATTGTTTATACTTTTATAAAAAAAGGAGAATTCTGCTAATGCTGACGAAAATTCAAAGATGGGGCAATAGCCAAGGGCTACGAATTCCCAAAAAAACTCTATCTGAGGCCAATATTGCTGTAGGAGACAAGGTAGATATTATGGTCCGTAAAAATAGGATCATAATTAG
>Ga0272440_1003713_pt1 | contig 11278 bp, 9 predicted proteins | sample SSMMMBAug17_FD_192440 | JGI IMG/M metagenome (GOLD analysis project Ga0272440, IMG submission 192440) | Marine sediment archaeal communities from Little Sippewissett salt marsh, Falmouth, MA, United States - SSM-MMB-Aug17 | ecosystem: Environmental > Aquatic > Marine > Wetlands > Sediment ... | reverse complement strand
CAAATGTTTCCATTGATGGAAAAGGATATTCATCTTCGTGGGCAGGTTTTTATGACAAAGAAATATATATTAACTGGCGTGCTGAAGTGGCATGGTCGTCAATAATTCTATACAATGATGGACGATCCATTGTTGAACTTAGATATTTTAAACCCAACAACAAAATATCACTAATAGAATCGAAAATTAAGCTAAAATGTACTACCTGTATACAGACAGGGAATGCCTTGTTAAGTTATGCGGAAGAATGGAAAAAGCCTGGAAATCCAGATTCGGCAATGGGACAGGTTAGTACTGTTATTGGTGAATTCTTATCGTTTGTTGGATTTCAAATGACTAAAGCAAAAGTAGAGTTTTCCGGAAAACGCGCCAATAAAATTTTAAAGCAACAAACAGACACGTTCAAAGGTCTTCTCCAGGAGTCATTATTTTCGAATAAATGGTATTTAATTCAGTATAACTTATCTTCATCTTTGCCTGATAAGTTAATACGAATGGAACTAGAAGGTAATTCTTTTGTTCCCTGGAAAAATAGGGCAACATCAAAGAAACAAAAAAATCATAATGAAGATCAAGAGCAGGTGAGAAGACAGGTTATTGTGAGATCCGCTTACCTTATGGATTCAAATATTTTACCGCCTGATAAAGATATTAAAACCATTGGTAAAACCTGGTTTGTTCCTGCCTCTGCATTTGGTCAGGTGGTTGGAAATGATGTGGCTTCTGATCTAGATAAAATATCCGGATCAATTCAACTAAGACGAGAACCTAATATTAATCTTAATGATACAGCAACAGTTCATATATCCAAAAAAGGTTCTTCAATGGATAATAGAATTATGTTTGTCTATGCACCACAAGAAAAAACATCCATGTCAAAGGTCCATCGCAGCATATCCATTGATCCTGAACGAATTGATATTTACTATGACAATCAAAATCACTTTATTCATACTGTTCGATTGGATGGAAAGGTTAATATTGAAATGGCAAAGCATATAGAGCTTTGGCCAGATTCTAAACTTACTGCAGCGCCATATGTCGAAGCTGAATACCGATCAACAATCATCAGTAAAAATCTTGCAGAAAGTAAGATTGAAAAACAAACAATGAATGAACTTGCTAAGTACATAAAAAAGAAATTTGGAATTAATATTTTCAATAGTAGTTCTTCAAAAAAAAGAGTAAAGGATCATGATTAAAATGTTAAATCTATTTGGAAAAATAAAAATTATTGTGTGGATATTCCTTTTATGGATTTTGGCATGTACACCATTATTAGATAATAGAACCATAGTAATAACTTCTCTGCCTGAAAATACAGAACAAACCATTAATCTGATGTCCGATATTTTCCAAATGGCAAAAATGAAAGCATTAACCACATCTTCAGATACTGTTTTTAAAATTAAATCATTAGATGATATATGTGTGTTAAATATGAAGACTTCTCTCTCATGCAAAAATCCAATGATTTACAATTATCATTTTGCATTTAAGCCAGGCGATACATATTTAATTGATCAGAATAAAAAACATCAAATCGCTGCCTTGATTGCATGGCCAGCTTTTATGAAACAATTACCTGATGCCAGATTTCCGGTTTTTTTGGCCTATCCAAAGGATGGTTATCGCCTGGGTGCTAAACCTCTGCGCCTGAGATGGTTAACATATGATGAACTTCAGAATTTGAAAAACAAGAAAATACCAATATCGATTGCTCAATGGGCTTGGCTCAGACGAGAACCTTTATATAAGCAACTAAATCTATTAATGAAACAACTAAAAGAAGATTAAATTGATAGGAAGGACAACAATGAAAACGTTTACTGAATCATTTTATTTGAAAATAATTGAATATATCACTGTGCTGATTATTTTTTCCATAATTTTTTCTTTTCTAATTCCTATGAATAATGGTTCAGGCCAGATTTCTTTCATAATAAATATTGAAAAAACAATAGATTTGATGTCTGATATTTATCAAATTGCACGAATTGAGGCTCAAAAAATACGAAATGAAGATGTCATTGTTGCAACCGATTTTGAAATTTATGATTTTGAAGATTTGAGTTTGATTCATTTACCCAAAGCGCCGTCAAAGGAAAACCCTGTTTGTTGGGACTTTGAATTTTATTTTTTTTCAAATATTAAGGAAAATGCTGACCCAACGTTAAAAACATTTTTTATGTCTCCACTCATTGCATGGCCTCAAATTTCAAAACAGTATCAGCAATTAAAATTTCCTGTTTTTCTTGCACACCCTCTTGATGGATATCGACTGGGAGCTAAAGCACTTAGAATTAATTGGTTAACTTATCAACAGTTACAGTCACTAATTCAAAAACCTTCAGAAGTTCTAAAAAGCTCAGATTGGAATTGGTTAAAACGATCTGAACTTAAAGATAAATTAAAGAATTTATCTAACCAAATGACAAGAAATCCACCGCTATTAATACATCAGTTAAGGCAAATATCAGACTGTTGTTCAGGTTTAACCAAAATCGCAATCATATTGCTTATTCCGCCCATGACATTATTGTTTGCTTTAACGATTGTTCCACTTCATCACATTCTTTTTACTGGTATTATGCTATATTTTATTTTTTCTTACAAAAAATTAATTAATATATCTGCAATGAATACATCAATTTGTTTATTGATGGTTCATTTTTTTCTAATGAATCTGAATCTGATATGGTTGAATACGTCTGGCATTTCATTTATAAGCTTGCCATATGGCCAGAGTTTGTTTATTAACTTATGCTACATAGTTGAATTCAATGTTATCCTGGTCCTTTCTGTAATCATTTTTTATAGATATACTGATCAAGATTTAATGAAAAAGCCTGTGAATAATAACCGAAAAAAGAAACAATATTGTTTGTTGTCAATTATTTTCGTACTTTATGAGGTGCTATTGATGTATACGTCAGATATGAATGCATCACTGCTTCCAACTTGTCTGGCTATTGGTTTTGTTTTTATTGCTTATTGGATTTTTATTAAGTTGAGTTTTCAAATGAATAGTTCTTATCAAAATCGTCTGATTCGATACGCATTACTTATTAATTTTTTGTTTATAATTATTAACTATAATTATGTTTAGCCTTATGATTGAATCGAATATAAACAAAACAATTGACTTGTCGCCATATTTTCAAAATAAGCAGGATATTTATATCAGCCGACAAAACAATGAAGACGAGACAACAATTCAGATTGATCATTTTTCAATTGCCTATCACAATCATGTGAGGTTTTCTTTTGATAACAAAAAAATGATTGTTATCAGTGAATCTGAGGATTACATCACAAAGGTAAACGATATTCTTTTATCACCAGGTGATCCAAAAGTTTTGTGTAAAGATGACAAATTACAGATTGGCTCTTTACTGTATAAAAAGACTGATGATACCCTTGAACCTGTTTTGCCAGAGCCAGGACATCAAGTTTCCATTAAAAATATTTCTTTTGCATATCGACAAAAATTTTGGCAATTACGCAATTTTTTTAAACAGCAATCTTGTAGTAAGGTTCTTTTTACAAAGCTATCATTAGATTTTTCTGAAAATCGTCTTACAGGAATCATCGGTCCAAGTGGATGCGGCAAAACAACATTGTTACGATTAATTGGGATGCTTGATCAATGCGATAGTGGTAGTATTCAAATCAATAGAACAGACATTTCTGATCAACACAGAAAAACAATTGCTTATTTACCCCAGGATGACATATTATCTCCTTATATAACAGTAAGGGAAACTTTCCATCATAACGCAATAATACGAAAAATAGATCACCGAAAAATTATTATTCCGCAAATTATGAATCATTTAGGGCTGATGAATCTCAATCATCAATATATTTCGAAGTTAAGTGGTGGTGAGAGAAAACGTGTGAGTATTGGTATTGAATTACTCAATCAACCCAAGCTGTTTTTGCTTGATGAGCCGACATCTGGATTAGACCCTGACAATACCATTAACATCTTTAAAATACTTAAAGGGCTCGCAGTCATTGGAGTGACTGTTATCATTATTACCCATCATAGAGGAGAATTACCCTATCTGGATGACTTACTTGTGTTGAACCAACAAGGAAGAGTTGACTATTTTGGACTGGCAAATAAGTATGAAGGGATATAGTAATGAACAGTTTAATATCTCTTTTTATTAATAACTTTAGAATTTTTTACAGGGATAGAATATTTTTTATAACGACAGTCCTCTTTCCCTGGGTGACCACATCCATTTTACAAATCGCAACATCAGATTTTAATCCGCCAAGGTATCAGTTTTTTTGCACAATTTTTTGTTTTTGGTTTTTTCTGAACATTGGTGTCAGATTGATCATCAGTGAAAAAAATATTATCAAGAGAGAATTCTATGCAGGACTCTCAAAAGGTATCTACTTATTTTCAAAAATGCTCTTTTACGTCGCTGTGAGCATTTATATATCAGCGGTGTTTTCTGTGAGTGCAAGCATAGAATGGGTTGATTGGACCCGACTAAATACTTTATTTAGGTGTCAGAATATTGATTGGATTCATACGCCAATATATTTGGATGAGGTTGATTATGATAGTGATCGCGAAAAATGGGATGATTTATCTCAAAAAAGAACATTACAGCAAGAGTACTATGATATAAAAAAAATGAAAGTTTCGGATTTGTTTTTTGTGTATAAACGATTAAAAAATGAAAATGCCTGGGGCTTGATTTTGACTCGTGATGCGAATGGATGGAAGTGGTATAAGAATGGTTCTGATAGTATTTTGTTTACAAATTGGCCCGGCAAAATAAAACCTCATTTAAATCTGTTTCATCGTATTTGGCAGCAGTTGGTACAATTGTTATTATTCGATTATGCTTTTATGATTATGATTTTATCTTGCTGTGCGGGGCTCTTATTAGGGTTATTTATATCAGCAATTGTATCAACCAGAGATGCTGCTGTACAACTTGTTCCTTACATCACAATTTACCAGATAATCATCAGCAAAGAAGTGATTGCGATTAACCCGAATTGTACGACTTTTAACCCACTTAGATCCTATACAATCAATGATATTTTGGGATGGGATTTTGGTTCATTATTGTCTTTATTTACTGTAAGTCGATTTTTGAGAACATTAGCTGAAAATCTTTTAGCAACAGCCAAAAACTATAAAGCTGGTTGGGGATACATTTTTAAGAACCTTCAATTTGAAATTATTATTGTTTTGCTTTGGATTGTTTTGTCTTATTTATTCTGTTATATGGTATTGAAAAGATGGCAACAATAATGACATAATGGACCTACGCACTTGGTTAGTTTCTCGACATTTAAATGAACTATTAGTGTGATCAATCGACTTATTGTGTTGCATTGTCGTAATATTCTTTAACTTTTTCTGAAATTAAGCCAGCCTTTTGTTTGGCTGCATCATATATTTCTTTCCCTTTACTTGCCGCTGCATCAATATATTGTCCTCCTTTAAGTCGGGCGACATGCAATAGCATTTCCCCTTTTCCAGAAAACCCCAAAAGTGTTGAGCCTTCTTTAATTTGTTTTCCTTCATCAACATCTGTTTCGTATTCTAAAAGGCCTTCCGAAACATAAAAGATTGTGTTTGATTTAATTAATTGTGATCGTTTTCCATCTATGGCGATCTTTACAATAACTTTATTCTTGTCATTTAATTCTTGAGATAGTACCTTTCCTATCTTGAAACCATTTGAATAAATATCATTTTCTTTTAAATCAGGCTTGTCTTCAAACACAACATAAAAGACCCTGTCATCATTGTGAATAAGTTGTTCCTGATTATCACGATCTGATGTGCAACCTGAGAAACAAAGAATAATAAATATACCTGTTACAACTGAATATGATTTCATCTGGCCCCCTTTACCAATTGAAAATGGATTTAGTAAACATTTTATCATAACTTTGTCAATAAAAATCTTAACAAATCTTACCTGTTATGTTAATAATCTTCAAAATGCTTTTGATAATACTTTTCTGCAGCCGCAACACCAATATATCGCCAATGATTTGCTTCAGGTTTTATATTTTTAATTTGATGCCCTTTGTAATAGGTTAGTACAAATCCAAACCTGTGTGCATTATTTTTTAACCATTTATAGTTTTTATCATTATCAGCAAAGGTGACATACAAGAAATCGATTGTTGTGCCAAGATGATGTTCTGAATATCCTGGAAACGCGGCTTTGTCACTGTATTTTGGATTGTTTTTGAGGTTCCTTTGAAGGTTATAGCTTCGATATGCACTGACGATTACCAGATTAATGCCATCTATATTGGCCGCTTTTCTCATTGCCAGGTATTGTTGTTTGGTTTCCGAATTGATTTTTCTAGGTTTGTTATCTTTTGTATATCTTCCACTGATATTTACTAAATTTCTTTTATAATCTTTAACAGAGTAATCATAATTATTTGAACAATATTGATGATGTACGCCTACAGGAAAACCAAATTTGTCCAGCATATAACGTGGCACTGTTTTACTTGAATGAACTTTTTCATTTTGAATGACCCAGCCATTCGGGATTTTCTTAAGCTGTAATTCCTTTCGGGCCTGGATCTGGTGACTATTGATTATAATGACTTGCTCAAAATGAATGCTTGCGTTTTGATACGATTCAATCGTTATGACTGGATTGTCAATTTGTACCTGAAGACTTTGGTTTTTAATTTTTTCAATTGTATCAGAATTCACACCATCTTTTTTCAGCTGTTTATCAAAATCAAAGCTGTTTGCGTACATGGTATTCAATTTTTCAATATTCATTTCTAGCAAAGCATGCTTCCAAACATTAAAAATAAACAGCAATTTATCTTTTTCAAATTTAATATATTGCTCAAAAGGAATTTGATATGTGTCTGTAGTTATTGATTTGGGTTTCTTGTTTTCCGCCTTTACAATTCTTGTTTTTTGTACTTCTTGTGTGTTAACTGTTTTTGTTATTATTTCATTCGGCTCATTTTCATCTCTGATGGCAATGTAAACACAAATAATAATCAGTACCAGAAAACTGATTATTATAATATTGGGCCTCATCCATTTTATTTTTTCACTGCTTTCAAGAATTTGATGGATATTTGAAATTGTTATATTTTCTGAGGAACAAGACTGTTTTAAATCCTGGAGGAGTTTGTTTAAATATGGATGGTTTAACTTTTTTATTTCGCCAACCAATGGGGAATTTTCAAAATTATCAAAATCTTTTTTTGAAAAAATGATATTTTCACCCGTGTGATATTGTTTAAATAATGCTGGATTGTGTTTGAGCGCATGCAAACTCAGCTTGATAACCAATATGGAAAAATGATCCATATCTTTATTGAATATTGAATGATTTCTTTTGGGGTGTTGGTAAGCTGAACTGCCGATTTCGTTGGCATCCATATTTTTTAATGCAGGTACAAACATTCCATCATAATCAATCAAAACCAGTTTATTGTTGTCTGTTACAACAATATTATCATGCTTTAAGTCCCCATGCGCGATGGAATTATCTAGCAAAAAAATACAGAGATTGTCCCATTCTTCACAGATGTTTTTCAGAAAATCTATATCATGATTGTTACATGCTTCATTCAGTGCGATTGCCAGTGTATTTCCATGAACCCATTCCATTTTTAATATAGGAAAGTCTTTGTCTCCAGCAGAAATTGATGTTACAAAGAGTTCTTTTTCTAAATATTCATATGCAACAAAATAATCGCTTTGATATTGATCAAGATAGGTTGAAATGGCTTGATAACGTGACAGTCGATCTTTTTTTTCGATTGTAAAGCATTTTAAGGCGAAATGTTTACCATTGTTATCTTTTACGCGAAACACCACAGAAAAATTACCTGAACAAAAGTAAAGTTCGTTGGTGTCAGATGGTGATGGCACATATTGAAAAGATTGAGAAAAAAGTCGATTTTGTATGTTTCTTATTGCGTGCTTATATTCTTCAATGTTTGGATACATTTCAATGTCCTGATCGTTTTTCGTTGGTTTTGATGACATCATCAAGAAATACAGAAAAGGCATGAAGCTCAGCGACCAGTTGTTTCCACAAATCTGGTAGATTTGCCATCATAGTTTTCATTTTTTCAGGGGCTAAACTGATTGTGTAAACATTACGTACAATCTGTCTAAAACGTCTGAATTCATCTAGTTTTAATTTCGTACTGGAACTGATGACAGCTGGCCGCTGATCTTTATAGTGGTTTGAGATTTGATTTAATAAAGCGACATGCCAATCTTTTCCTGAAGGTAACTCACCATCAATATATCGAGCAATTAATTCAAATAAACGTTCTATACCGGTATAAAAGCCATGTAGGTTAAATGCAACTGAGTCAAGAAATACATTTTGCATATCCGGCTGTTTACTGCCCTCATTCCATGCATGTAACGCGCGTTTGATTATGAAATCAATGATCTTGCACTCACCATCTATTCTTATAATAACTTGTTGATATGATTTCATAACTCTATTCCTTCTGATATAATCATTTTTTTTACTGGCTCTGCAATTTCAGACATATCAACAAGGTCTACTTTTCGGGATGAAATCATACTTTCAAGTCTGGACAATGCTTTAAAATACTGATTTGTTGGCAAGCCTTCAACTGCAAGATCAATATCAGAGTCTTCACTAAACCAGGCCTTGTGAACCAATGAACCAAATAGAATAATCCTGGTGAATTGAAACTCTTTTTTTAACAAGGTTGCAGCATGATATGCAGTATTTATCAGTTTTTCTCTTTCAATTTGTTGGATATTTGAAAGATGCGGAATATATCTTTTTTTACCTAGAAAAGATTTCCAACCCTTTTTGCCTAATTCAAGTGCGGTTGGCATGAAGTTGCCTCCATTGATAGTTTTTTAGTTTTTTGTATAACGCACTATAATTACTGATGGTTTTATTGGATACTTGTGACTTCTGTCAAGAAATATTTGTACATTATGTTGCTCTTGTACCAATATCTAACAACTTTATAATACCGCTTATTGATTGCACATTATATGCAAAGCATCTTGCTTTTTTATAGCGAATGGGATCTTTACCAAATATTTCAATTATTATATTCGTATATTGTGAGGGAAATTCACTGGACATTTCAAAAAAAGTACTGACATTTTCATTATCAGGAAGCTCACTTTTTGAAGAAGGAAAGATTAATGGCTTTGCTTTACCCTGTGTAAAAAGACAATTGATTAACAAGACGTTCCCATCTTCTGTTTTTAATGATTTAATGCCTTGGGCCGCCTTGATTAATTCATGTTTCGTATTGATATCAGTTGCATTTCCATCTGAGATATGTATTACAATAGGTGGATATGATTCATAATGATCTTTTATCCAATTTTTTAGCAATACTTTTGTTTTTTGAAGCGCTGATTTCATCGGGGTGTTTCCTTCCGCTCTTGGTAAAAGCCAAATTTTTTTTGTTTGTTCTTGGGAAAAATTTTCACCTCGTATAACAACATCAACATTGTAAGTAACTATATCAGCATTATTGGCAGGTAATTGTGAGATGGGACACCATAAATATTTTTTTAAAGTACCTTCCCATGCGCGATATACTTTGTTGTCACTTTTTCCATAGCCAATAAGAGAAATGTCAAATACATCATTCACACCGTCACTTTTCTGGCATCTATTAATCAAATCTTCAAACATTAAATTTACAGTATCAGCTGCGGCCTGAGCTTTAGTAATAGGTCTACCAATATTTTCATCATATATATCCAAGTATTCACCCATCGACTCAGAATGATCTATTATGAAGATAAACGCTGTAGGATTTTTCCTACTTATTTCAGCATAGTAGGACATAGTATTATCCTTTTTAACACCCAATTAAAGAAGAAATTCGATACAAAATTTCAAACACTGCACTTCCAGCAGCACCATGAACAATTTGGTTGGCACTATTCTTGATATTTTCAACAATAGACTTCATGATAACAGGGTTGTTTCGGTCATTTCCTGCTTGATTTGCCAACTGTTCAATATGATAATCTAATAATGATTTTAAAGCCTCATCCATTGAAAAATTTGCTAATTCATTTTTTAAATGTTCTATCTCATCTTTCAAGTCATTTGTCCGGGTAACATTGGATTGAGTGACTGTTGCGAAATCTTTTCCAATAGCAACAGTATTATTGTTTCCAAAATTATAATTATCACCCATATAGGTTTCCTCATTTCTAACTGTTTGTATATTAATGCCTGTTTCCTTCAACTTTTTTAAAAGCATGGTATCTGTTTTAGAAATAGCTGCATTTTCAATGATAACATCACTTAAAATTTGTCCGATATTAATTTCTTTGTAATCTGCTTTTTCACATTCTTCCCAAAGTTTACCTTTCAAAAGTTTTGATTGCAATTTCTTGTAGTCAAAAAAGGAGGGCATTTCATTTCTTTTCATTAATTCTGTACATATGTTGCAATTACAGGCTATTTTTTCATGATATTTGATATTTCTAAAGTCTTTGTGTAGTTTTTCTACAGCCAGCCTGATAAAAGATAATAATTGTTTGCATCCCTGTTTATTGCCATTGATTTTAATATCTATGACTTGCTGGTTATCTTGTGGATCAATTTTTTGCTGCACCTCTGCACGCACAATTTCATTATCAACTGTATCAATCAAACGTATACCGGTTTTCCAATTCATTTGTTTGTCGATTTTCTCGTGTAACTGGACAATCAACCGCGAAAAAATTCCATGGGGCATAAAGCCATATTGGTATCTAAAATATACATTGGTTTCATAGTTCCAGGAAACAGGTTTGTCATTTGGTAAAAGTAAGGGGGTAATAAACGTATCTTTTTGACCAGGAAGTTCATAACAAATATCAAAATTATCTTTCAACAACAAACGAAGCAGCAAGGCTTTTTCTATTTCATTGTAACCTTGTTCATGCAATTGCCAGTAAGCTTGCGATCTGGTAAAAGCCCCATGATTTTCCATTATTCGCTGATCAGAAAGTATATAATACATGCCTTTTGTCAGCCAGTTGTGATCCAGAAATATATATGTGTATAATGCACTATCTTCAAAATATACAAGATCTCCCAGGCTTCTTAAATATAAAAGACATAAATGACTATCTTCATAATTGAGGTCAATTTCAGGTTTTAAACAGATTTTATTAAATTCGTCTTTTGAAATATATTTTTTGTGTTTGACTTTTTCCAGTTCATCGCGTATCAACGACCACTTTTTTGGAACAGGTCGATTGACAATTTCCATTTCTGACAAA
>Ga0272440_1003712_pt1 | contig 11283 bp, 10 predicted proteins | sample SSMMMBAug17_FD_192440 | JGI IMG/M metagenome (GOLD analysis project Ga0272440, IMG submission 192440) | Marine sediment archaeal communities from Little Sippewissett salt marsh, Falmouth, MA, United States - SSM-MMB-Aug17 | ecosystem: Environmental > Aquatic > Marine > Wetlands > Sediment ... | reverse complement strand
ATGCAAATTGTGATGATGATACCAACTGGAAAAAAATCTGGACTGAAGCACAAACCGAAACCGTTTCACCCCTTAAAGCTGATACACAATATACATCAACCTTTGTTTTGACAACAGAATTTGCTACCAATTATGTGCGTGTTTTCTGCGACTCTGGCGATGTCATCGTAGAGCCAGATGAAAATGTCAGCTTATTTCTGTATAATAATATTAAAGACGACAGTATTGAAATTCAAAAACCGGATTTACGTGTCAGCAAAATAGGACATTATCCAGAAAAACCCATTGATGGTGAAAGTGTTACTTTTTATGCCCAAATTGAAAATATTTTTGATGGTGGAACCATTGATGAGATTGAGACAACATTTCTTGTTACGGATGCAAATGGAGATGAAACAACCATTGAATCTGAAAAATCAAGCAATGAAGTGCTGTTTGCCAGGAGGCAATTGATTTTTGACAATGCTGACTTTGAACTCGGAACAATGACAAACTGGAAAGCTGAAGGATCTGTGTTCATTGAAAAAAAATCTTTGACTGATCAATACCATGAAATTGAAAAATCTGATCCGGTAACGGATTACTATTTTGTAAAAATTATTGGTGATGGTTCAAAATTATTATCTTCTCCTTTTACAATTAATGCACAGAGCATCATATTTAAAGGGCAGACTACTGGTGCTGGAACAAAGGAGGTATCAATTCGTAAATGCTCCACAACAGAATGTACTCCCTATGCCAGTGATGTCGAATTGTTGCCGCCCCAGGAGTTTACCGAAAGCAGTCCCTGGCGAAATTGTATTCTAGATGTTTCAACGCTTTACAATCAATATGTATATCTTGAAATAAAAACATCAGGATCTGATAAAAGTGAGTTCTGGGTTGATGATTTTCGAATGAAATCTGGTACGGACTATACTTACGTGAGCACAGTCCAATCAAAGAATGGATGGACAGCATTTCCAGGAAGACATAAACTTAGAGCTACTGTAGACAGCAAGCAATCCATACCTGAAAATGATGAAACCAATAATTTCCTTGAAGGAGATTTTACCCTGAGTAATGCAGTGGATTATTCTGTTACATCTTTAACATATACACCTGAAGAACAATTATTGGGTAAAGAAATTGTATTTACAGCACTCATAAAAAATATGAGAAAACTGGTAGAATATAGTACAACACGCGAATCCGAATTACAGTGGTCGGTATGTCAGGGTGAAGTAAAAACTTGCAATCAACAGAATAAATGGGTTGTCCAATCTAAGGAAAAAGTTCCAGGGCTTGCCGCTGGTGAGGTGTATACTTCCACATTTAATATGGAGGTAACTTATGAAAAGGATGTCTTATCTATAGACAGCTATTTACTTCAAGTTAAAGTTGAGTGTGATGCCGGTAATGTCATTGCTGAAGATAATGAAACACCTGGTGCTGAAGATAACAACAAATCAATCCAGCATATTGTGGTATATCATCCTGATCTAAAGATTGGAGATATTTGGTGGATTCCAGAAGAACCTGTTTATGGTGAGGATGTCACATTTTATGCCCGAATTGATAATGTCGGAAGTGGTGGAGCCGTACAAGATTTTGAGGTTAATTTTACTGTTGACTATTTGAATACAGATGAAGCAGATAATTTAGGGGAAACTAAAATCACAACTGAAATTCCTTTTGCCCTCCGAAAACCTCTGGGAAATAATGCCAGTTTTGAAGATGGCTTAGATCCATGGATGATATTAACTGGAACTGGAAAGGTTAATTGGGAATCAAAATGCCCTGAAAATGATCCTGAATGCCCTGGTGGTGATGCGAAAGATCGATATGGAGATCTATATTATGCGAGTGTATATGGTGCGAATTCGATCTTTCAATCAGAAAATTTTCCACGAACCGGTAATAGCCTGATATTCAGAGGTATGACAGAGGGGACAGGTACGAAAAAAATCCTTATTTATGATGAATTTGGCACCCAACGAATTGAACGATCTTTTACTGACAAATCACCATGGCGCGCTTATGTCATTGATATTCAAAAAGATGACTTGGGCAATCCGATAGCATTAAATGACGAACTATATATTCAGGTTAAAACCAGTGGTTCTGATACTTCAAAATTTATGATTGATGATTTTCGAATGGGTGAGGACTCTACGCCTGCTGTGGTTGCTTATGTTGAATCAAAAAGTAAATGGTCTGCGACACCAGATATTCTAAAACAAGGCGTTCATACGATTACTGCAATTATTGATGAAAAAGATGATGTCAAAGAGGTCAATGAGGATAATAAACTTTCAAAAGATCTCAAATCAATTGGACGCCCCGATTACAGGGTCAAAATTACCGACTATTCACCCAGAAAGCAAATACAAGGCAGAAATATCCAATTGACAGCAGTTATTGAAAATCCATTATCTACAACATTACTTGACTCAGAAGTAAAATGGTCTACCTGTCAAGATACAAAGGAAAATTGCCAGAGTGATAAAAACTGGACAGCCCAACAAACTGATAAATTAACAGGTGGTATTGCAGAAGGCCAGCAAGTGACAGTGGTTTATAACATGACCGTTCCCGCATATAATGAATCTATCGTAACTGACGATAATCCGGATGGTTATACAATCTATGTTAAGGTTAAAGCAGATTCAAGCGGTGTTATTTTTGAAAAAGATGAAAAAGTCATCAATGAAGACATCAATGAAGATATTCAACAAATAGAAGTAGGACATCCGGACCTTATAATTGATCAAAATAATTACTGGATGGTCCCCGATAGCTTTGTAGACGGTCAGGAAGTTAAGTTTTATTTTCAAATTCAAAACCAAGGCAGTGGCGGAACACTTCAGGATTATGAAGTTAACTTCTATGCTATTAAGACAGAACTCAATACTGATGGAGAAATTATTACTACAGAGGAAGACCTGGGATCTATTAAAATGCAAGATGATATTCCACTGGGAAATCGACTTCCCATTGAAAGTCATGCTGCATCTTGTGGTATTACAAAAACTATAGGAGATTTTGAGAACAATACGATTCTTTCAAAATCCAGTGCATGGCCTGTGTCTGATTGGACGCGAGATTCTGGTGAGGTTTATATTTCGGATCATTTTCAGGAAACGGAATTACCCGATGAATCGAAAAATATCAAGGTACACAACAAAAAATATCTGTATTTATCAGGCAGTGCTAAGGCAAAATCATCTCCCTTTCAATTGTGGGGTGACGCGCTCATGTTTCGTGCGCAAACGAATGGGTCTGGCAACAAAATAGTGAGAATTCGACCATTATATCCAGATCCAAAGCATGGTATAGATGATCCATTAATTGAAAATTACTATAATGATAAGTCTCCCTGGCGCGCATATCTCATTGATATTGAAGCATGGCATAAAGTAATTGCCTATTTGGAAATTGAGACCAGTGGCGGTATTGTTCAGGTGGATGATTTTCGGATGAAAGAAACGTCCACTTCTGATGGGACAATTCATGTTGGCACAGCTGTCAATTCAAAAACCTGGCTGGCGAGTAACGGCTCGAAAATTAGAGTTAAAGTTGATGCAAAAGATGATATTCATGAGCTTAATACAAATAATAATTCTCATGAGCTTAAGAGGACTTCTGGAACGAATAAGCAAACAGATGCTTATTATTATTCAGGATCATTACCAGGTATTCGACCAGGTGAAGACAATAATATTGCTGTTACGAAAACGATTATTCTTGCCAATAATAATGAACTGGGTGATGTTGATGGCAATGGCAGGCCTGACCTGACTGATCTGATTTTGGCGGCTCAAATTGTAGCCAATTTTACAGTCTCTTTTAGTGAAAGCATATATTTGGATCAAATTGATGTTGATGGTGACAATCAAATTGGACTGGCTGAAATGATCTATTTAATGGTTCACATTGCGGAAAATCAAAATGATCAACAATACTAACAGGAATCAAGTTTTTGATAAAACTCAAAAAAAATTACAAAATTTCAAATAAAATTGATGATAAAGCTTGATTGATTAAAAAAAATTTGATATTTGGAATCAACTTTAACATTCTGTTTTAAAGAAATATCTTCAGGGGAATACTATGGATATCGCAACGATTATCGGCATTGTTTCAGCCTTCGGTCTGGTCCTGTCAGCAATTATGCTGGGGGGGCCGCTTTCAATTTTTATCAATATTCCATCTATTCTGATTGTTGTTTGCGGCACTTTTGGCGTAATCATGATCAATTATCCACTAAAAGAGGTGATCAGTCTGATCTCAATTGCACAAAAGGTCATCTTTGCTACCGGAGCATCTGCACAGGAAGTTATTAAACAATTTGTAGAATTCGCAACTAAAGCGCGCCGAGAGGGCATTCTATCATTAGAAGGTGATGTTGAGGGAGTCAGTGATGAATTCTTGAAAAAGGGGATTGGCCTTGCTATTGATGGTCTTGAACCTGAGGCAATTCGAGAAATCCTGGAATCAGAATTGGCCTCGTTGGAAAGTCGTCATAAAGCGGGCTCAGATATGTTCATTGCGATGGGAACCTTTGCACCTGCTATGGGAATGATCGGTACATTGATTGGGCTTGTTCAGATGCTTCAAAATATGGATGACCCCAGTTCAATTGGTCCCGCTATGGCTGTTGCACTTTTAACCACATTTTATGGTTCAGTTATGGCAAATATGATTTGTTTACCATTTGCTGGAAAATTAAAAACTTACAGTGGTAAAGAAGTGACTGTCAGGGAAATTGTTATTGAAGGGGTTATTGGCCTGGCAAATGGTGAAAATCCACGTATAGTTGAGCAAAAACTAACAGTTTATTTGCCACCTTCTGAACGAACATCTTTTATTGAGTAAACGATCGAACACTCAAAAAAACTTGTCCACTTCAAACATGTTCAATTTGGGAATTAGAACCTGGAGACAAGGCTTGCATTGTCTTTACACAACAATAATCAGGTACGTCCAATAAAAAATAGGGAACTTAACGCAAAGAATTCCTTAACATTGGATTCTTTATAACATTGCAAACAGGTAGTATGATATGGCCAAGCAAAAAAAAATAGTCCCAGAACCAAATCTCGACGGTGTTGCACGAGGGTTGCTTGTATCCTTGTTTATACTCCTTTTGGCATTCTTTATCGTCCTGAATACCTTGGCTGATGAGGATGAAAAACGCGCAAAAGCAGTTATGGGATCAGTAAAAGGTGCTTTTAGTTCTATATCTGGAGGCGGGTCGTTAATTACAACGAGTAATACTGCACCCAGTTTGTTTATTGATCCAATGACAACAGATACCAGCTTGCGAACGCATAAAATTGTTGGACTGGATCAAAATGCTTCTGGAAAGGTTATGATTCGAGTGACTTCTGATGGTGTAATTATCAGTATGCTCTATGACCTGATTTTTATTGAAGGTACTTATGAAATTAAACCATCGTCAAAACCCTTTTTAAATAACCTTTGTGATATTTTAAAACAAGATGATCACCTTATCAAGATTTCCGGGCATACAGATAGTCGGCCTGCATCAGAAAAAGCTGTCAGATCCAATTGGGAATTATCATCCTTAAAATCATTAAAGCTCTATCGGTATTTTGTTGAAGAAGGCAACATGAATCCGATGCGCTTATCATCTTATGGACGGGCTGAATATGATCCCATTGCAAGTAATGAAACACGACAAACCCGGGCAATGAATCGTCGCCTGGATATAATGGTTGATCTCAGTTTAAGAGATAAAGTCAAAGCGCTATACGAAAAAGAACCCTCTTCTTTTTTTATGTTCAAACGATTTGTATTTGATATATTTGGTGGATGACACAAAATGGCTAAAGATAAACAAAAAGTACCGGATGAAGGTAATGATCCCACTGGTTGGATGGTAACATTTGGCGATTTACTAATGTTACTGTTGACTTTTTTTGTTATGCTGCTCACAATGCGCTCAATGGATACAGCAGCCATTAAAGCAATTTTTCAACCTGTTGGAAAAGGAGGGGGCATTGGAGCTCTTCTTTTTCCTGAAGCAAAACAATCTTCCGGTATACTGGAGGATAATGGCGCACAGGATGCAATGCTTATTGTCAGCTACGCAATGCTTCAAGAACTTATGAATGAAGGCGAGACTGCTGATGTTAATGATAAATGGGGTTCTACTGAAGATAATTATGATTTGTATGAAAATCAGGAAGGTTATGTGATTGGTTTAAAAGCAGATGTTTTATTTGAGTCCGGTCAGGCAGATTTAAAACCATCCATGTACCCTACCCTGGATCGAATCTCATTTCTCTTGAATTCGGTTGCAAATGATATTCTCATAGTAGGCCATACTGACAAAATAACGCCGGGTCGAAGCCGTTTTGCAAGTAATTGGGAATTGTCTTTGTATCGCGCATTAAATGTTCATGATTATTTTATCAATGTCAAACATATGGAGCCTACCCGGTTTTCGACAGGTGGTGCTGGTTCAGTGAAGCCGCTCACATCTGGTGAAACATTTTACGAAAGACAAAAAAACAGACGTGTAGAAATTATCCTGAAAAGGCAAAAGTGAACTTAAACTGCTAAGTTTATATAAAACTTATTCTTAGTGAAAGGAAACAAAAGATGGCAGAAGAAGAAACAGAAGAAACGACTGAGTCTGAGGACAGTTCTTCCAGCGGCGGGTCGTCTAATAAATTGCTGATTATCATAATTGGCGTATTGGCTTTGTTGCTTTTAATTTCGGTCGGAATTATCGTATGGAAGGTTTTGCTGGCTGAGCCGCCCCCACCACAGTTAAGCGAAGAAGAAAAACAGATTCAGGCCATTAAAGCATCAGATGCTTCAAAAGAAATTGTTGATGAGCAAAAAGAATTCTTTTTTTCAATGGCACCTTTTGTGGTTAATTTGGCAGACCAGGAATCAAAACATTATCTTAAAGTAAATATTGAACTTGGCGTACGAAGAAAAGAAGTTTTAGATGAAATTGAGCAGCGCAATCCGCAGGTTCGCGATATTATCCTTTTTGTTCTTATGAATAAACGATTTGAAGAAATCAATTCATTGGCTGGAAAAAAGCAGCTAAAACATGAATTGATCAGCCGGATCAGCAATGTATTGCGAACTGGAACAATACAGACAATTTATTTGACTGATTTTATTGTTCAGTAAAATTTCAATGTAAATTTGATTAACCTACAATAATTTAAATGTGAGGTAAAATATGGATTTAGATGAAACACTCGAAGGTCAGGAAGTAGACGAAGAAGAAGAACAAGAAGAAGAAATGGATGAAGAAGTTGCTGGCGGTGGTGGAGATGATGATGAATGGACGCGTGGCCTTGATTTTATTTTGGATATACCACTTGAAGTTGTTGTCGAATTGGGACGAAGTCGCATTGTTATTAGTGAACTGCTGCAAATGTCAAAAGGTTCAATTGTCGAATTGTCCAAACTTGCGGGTGAGCCAATGGATATTTATGTGAATGGTAAATTATTTGCCAGAGGCGAAGTTGTTGTTGTCAATGAAAAATTTGGTGTACGCCTGACTGATATTGTAAATCCCATTGATACAATGCCTGAAGTTGCTAAATAATGGATCTATGGTACACTGCTGGTAAAACTTTTGCCATGTTATGTGTCGTGTTGGGCTTTTTACTGGCATTTCTATATGCACTCAAGCGATTGACCCAAAAAGGGGGGATTGATCAATGTCAGATTAAACTGATATCATCTTTCAGCATTGCACCAAGAAAACAAATTATGGTACTGGATGTATTAAATGAACGTCTGGTTTTGGGCGTTACTGCTGATCATATACGATGTATATCAAAACACCCGATAACAAAAGCTGAAGATGAGATTAAATTATTGAATGAACAATCCCAGTTTAAATCTGACATTAATGAGGAACAAGAAACATTGGCAAATGACAATAATAGCTTGAGAAAATACAATAATAACCCAAATAATATCTCTCAGGTGCAATCTGAAAAATGAACATCATCGGGAAATACGGATGGTTGATTATCACAATCATTTGCCTGTGCAGCTTTTCCAATGCGTTTGCAGCGAATACGATTCCTGTTCCATCCATTCAAATAGGTGTCGCCCAAACAGATGATCCGCAGCAAGTCTCAGTGTTACTGCAAATTCTTGCACTATTGACAATCATCGCACTTGCACCAAGCCTATTAATTTTAGTTACATCTTTTGTAAGAGTTGCAGCATCACTCTCTTTTTTACGACAGGCCATGGGAACCCATTCCATGCCGCCCAACCAGATTATTGTCGGTCTGGCTTTATTTTTGACTTTTTATATTATGATGCCTGTGTGGGAAAAAGTTAATAATAATGCACTACAGCCCTACCTTCGAGAAGAAATATCCACTGAAGTTGCGATTGCAAAAGCCATGGATCCAATAAGGGAATTCATGTTCTCACAAACACGAAAAAAAGAACTGGGGCTGTTTTTAAAATTGTCCAACCACAATAAACCTTTTAACAAGGCTGATGTGCCAACAATGGTACTGATACCCGCTTTTGTAATCAGTGAACTTAAAACAGCATTTATCATTGGTTTTTTTATTTACGTACCATTTTTGGTTATAGACATGGTTGTGGCCAGTGTTTTACTATCAATGGGAATGATGATGCTGCCACCTGTTATGGTTTCTCTGCCATTTAAATTAATGTTATTTGTTCTCGTTGATGGGTGGAGCTTAATTGCTCAATCATTGGTAGATAGCTTTGTAACGCATTGATTTTCAAGAAGGAAATAAGAAATGACACCTGAATTTGTGATCGGTTTTGGACAGGAAGCTGTAAAAACGGTTATACTGATAGCAGCACCCATGTTAGGACTGGGATTGATCGTTGGTGTTATGGTCAGTATTTTTCAGGCAGCCACACAGATTCAGGAAATGACATTGACATTTGTTCCAAAAATTCTGGCAGTATTTCTTGGTTTAATGCTTTTTGCACCCTGGATGCTTGAAAGACTCGTATCTTTCACCAGATATTGTATTTCACAAATTCCATTATTTATTCGCTGAGGAGTTAATAATCCATGGAAATAATGGGCCTTAGCGTTGATATGTTTAAATCATTTTTACTGGTATTGCTTCGCGTCAGTGTTATCTTATTTATGATGCCCATATTTGGAGCAAAACGTGTACCCAATACTGTAAAAGCTGGCATTGCACTGGCAATAAGCATTGCACTATTACCAGTTGTTTTACCAGATCCAAAAATGTTTCCGCAAACTGCCTTTCAGTTTGCATTTATCGTATTATGTGAACTTATTGTTGGTATAATTCTGGGCATCATTGTCAATGTTTTCTTTATGGGGATTCAAATGGCCGGTCAGATGGCTGGCTTACAGATGGGATTTGCCATTGCAACGATTTTTGATCCCAACTCTGGTATACAGTCTTCAATGGTATCTCAACTGGGTTACTGGGTTGCACTGGTCATCTTTCTGGTTTTGGATGGTCATCACTTGATGATTATATCCATCAGAAATAGTTTCGATATTATTCAATTTGGACAGGTATCTTTGCAGCAGAATTTATATAATCCGGTTCTAACATTGGCATCACAATTATTTGTTTTGGCCGTTAAAGTGGGAGCACCAACTATTGCAGCACTAATTTTCGTTGATGTTGGATTTGCGCTTACAGCAAAAGTGTCACCTCAGATGAATATTCTGATTGTCGCCTTGCCCTTAAAAATTGCTGTTGGTCTGATGTTTTTTGGTGTTTCGTTGCAATTAATTCTGATTTATACGAAAGATTATTTAAGGACATTTGTTCCCATGATGAATAATTTGATGCGAATGATGATATAAAAAAAATTGGAGGCTCATGGCTGCTGAAACAGAAACCGGTGAGGAAAAAACCGAAGAACCTACTGGTAAGAAGCGCGGTAAAGCGCGCGAAGAAGGTCAGGTTGCAAAAAGTGTTGAGATTGGTAATGTTGCGGTTCTTCTATCCGGTTTGGCATCAATTTACATTTTTGGCACTTTTTTATTCGGTCGTTTGGAGTATTTTATTCATGATGCCTTTCAAATCTGGGCAAATCCTGCTTTTACAGATGCTGATTTTCTAGCTTTTGCAAAGCGCTATATTGAAGACTACATTATTACGCTGCTTCCCATTTTTCTTCTTATAATGATGGTAACATTTATTGTTCAAGCAATACAAGTGGGCGGGGTTAAAATCACATGGAAAGCGCTTCAACCTAAATTATCAAAATTTAATCCCCTTACAGGAATAAAAAATCTCATGTTTTCAGCAAGATCTGCTGTGGAACTGTTAAAATCAATTGCAAAACTCACGCTTGTCGGCTGGATTGCTTATGTAATAATTAGTGGTGAAATGCAGTACTTGATCAACCTGGGTGACATGGAGATCAAGTCAATTTTTTTGTATATTTTATCGGTCATGTTTCGTATTTTTTTATGGACCAGCATGCTTATGATTCTCATTGCTATTGTGGATTATTCATACCAGGTATATGAACATGAAAAAAATCTAAAAATGACCAAGCAGGAAGTGAAAGATGAGTCAAAACAGTCCGAAGGTGACCCGCAGGTAAAGTCAAGGATAAAAGGACTTCAAAGAGAAATGGCTATGCGGAGAATGATGGAAGATGTGCCTAAAGCTGATGTTATTGTAACAAACCCAATACATCTCGCCATAGCCCTGGGATATGATAATAAGTCAATGAGCGCCCCCACTGTTCTGGCAAAAGGTGCTGGCCTGGTCGCAGATAACATTAAGAAGAAAGCAAAGGAACATGATATTCCTGTTGTCGAAAATGTTGAATTAGCTAGAAATCTTTACAGGTTGGTTGAAATTGGCAGCGAAATACCAACAACGTTATACCAGGCGGTTGCAGAAGTCCTTGCTTATGTGTATCGTCTTAAAGGAAAGGTATGATGTATAAAAGATTGGAAATAAGTTGACATAACCAGGCAAAGAAGTTACATTCGGCCTGTTTTGTTTGACGCTTTTATGGATTTTGATTCACCAGATGACGTAAGCTTTATCAATAATCCATTAATAAAATAGAACAACGCAATTTACAAAGAACCAGCATCAGGCTATAAAAGATTATGATAGAAACATTAAAAAAGAAATACAACATAGATCTTGATATTGAAAATACCATCATGATTATCGGCATGGTGGGCATATTGGTAATCATGATTATACCCATGCCCACTTTTGTGATGGATTTTATGTTATCAATCAGTATAACGCTGTCGGTTATTGTATTGATAACATGTATGTATGT
>Ga0272440_1003711_pt1 | contig 11286 bp, 3 predicted proteins | sample SSMMMBAug17_FD_192440 | JGI IMG/M metagenome (GOLD analysis project Ga0272440, IMG submission 192440) | Marine sediment archaeal communities from Little Sippewissett salt marsh, Falmouth, MA, United States - SSM-MMB-Aug17 | ecosystem: Environmental > Aquatic > Marine > Wetlands > Sediment ... | reverse complement strand
GAATTAATATTAATTAATTAATTAAGGGCGTATGTACAGTTTAGGGGAAGTGAATTTCATACAAGGAATGCACGATCTCGGTAATTGCAAGAACAGCGTTGGGCTTTAGCCCATAGCCGTCAGGCTAAGCAAACCCGCAGAGAGCCTCGTTCCCACGCTCTGTGTGGGAATGCATCCTGGACGCTCTGCGTCCTCTGTATTGGGCGACCGAGATAGGAGCACAGGGGACGCAGAGCGTCCCATATGCATTCACACGCAGAGCGTGGGAACGAGTGGGTTTGCTTAGCCTGACGGCTATGGGCTTTAGCCCTCCGCTGTTCTTGGGGTTGCCTAAATCGAGCATTCCTTGTATGAAATTCACTTCCCCTAAACTGTACATACGCCCATTAATTAATTAGGAATGCTCTGAAAATAACACACTCATTTTTTTTTGATCGTACAAAAAAATAAGGTCGTGTAGAGACGTAGCATGCTACGTCTCTACAGTACAATTACCTCAAAACGAACAATATCAATAATGGGGAAGTTATTTTCAGAGAATTCCTTAATAAAAACTATTAAAAAAGGAGGTCAGAAGGAATGACAAATTTCAAAATAATCCTTTGGATTATCACAATTTTTCTTGTGGGCTTTCCCAGTATTATCTTGGCCGGTCCTCTGGAAAGTACAATGTCAGCCTATTTGGTGATCAATGATAAAAATGGCAAGGAGGATCTGAAAAAAACAGATTCTGCAGCGCCAGGTGAAACAATTGAATACGTGCTGACATATCACAATACCGGCAAACAGCCATTGTCAGCACTGGCAGTCAATGGGCCAATTCCATCCAATACGAAGTTTATTCAGGGTTCAAATGCAACAAAGGTTCCCCATGAATTCAACGTAAGCATAGATCATGGAAAAACCTGGGACTCTGAACCGGTTCGGCGGAAACAAAAAGATAAGGATGGTAAAGAAATGTGGGTAATTATTCCACCTTCCAGGTACACAAATGTGCAATGGACAGCCAAGAATCCTATTAACCCGGGTGAAACCCAAACCTTTCGGTATCGGATTACCATCGAGTAGTCCATAATTAATTATTAAAAAAAAAGGAGATTAAATTAAAATGCAGAAAAAACAATTATTATTTATCGTAATTCATGCCATGTGCATTATGATGATTGGACTATCACAAACCGCCTGGTCAATAGGTACGTCTGTCAATCAACTGATACAAAACCAGGCAACAGCTACGTATGTTGATGCCAACAACAATTCTCATACAGCGCAATCCAATCTGGCAACAATTGTTGTCGGACAGGTTTATTCGGCATCAATGGGACAGGATCGCAGTTCTAGTGCTGCTGCCGGTCAACCGGTTTATTTTTCGCACTATGTGAAAAATTCGGGGAATGGCACCGATGAATACACTGTTGAATTGCTTGAATCCATTACCGGTCAGGATGATAGCAATTTTACAGCACTTAAAGTGTATCTTGATATGAATCACAATGGTGAAGTCAATGATGGTGAAGACATGGTTGCCATCGCAGGCACTCCAGGCACTGTTACCATTGAAGCCGACCAGAAGATTGGTTTGATTGTTGAAGTTCGTGTGCCCAGCGGCGCTTTGGAAAATCAAGTTTTGGGAGCAACGTTAAAAATAACCTCAGCACATAGTGAGGTTACAGACGAATCTGGAGGTAAGGGATTGGATGGCCTTGACAATACCAATGAAGATCGCGTGACTGTTACCAGTAATGCGGTTATGATTGTTACAAAGTCTGCAACCTATAGCCATAACATGACTTTAAATGATATTTCTGATGACACTGTTATTTTTACAATTACAATCAAAAACATAGGACAGAGTTCGGCATACAATGTTGATATTCAGGATGTACTTGACTTAACCAAACTGAACGTAACATCTGTGAATGATATTATTCTTGAAGAAGTCAATGGTGATTTTGTCGATGGTCCATCGGCAGATGAAGGATCTGTTGGAACTGATACGATTCAGGGATTTGCACCGGTTGCAAGCAATAATGTTAATGATGAAGTGAATGTTACGAATGTATTTGGCATAAGGGGGCATGATGATGTTTTACCGCCTGATACAACTGTTTCATTTAAATATCGAGTGTCAATCAAACCGGAGTTGATGGCAAATACCAGTATTGAAAACGAAGTTAAAGTGATTGCTGATTTGAACGATGATGGCGACAGTGATGATGAAAATGAAAATATTTTATCCAATAAAACCATCGTTCATGTGTACGCAAGTTATTCGCTTATTGTTTCAGATACTGGAGCGGGTATGAATACAGGTGTCAATGATGGCGGCGATGATGACAATATCATCAATGATGATCAGGTTGTCGATCGTGTGGCATCAGGAGAACAGGTTGTCTTTACGCATACAATAAAAAATAATGGAAATATTGAAGATACTTACGAATTGACATACCCAAATGCTGGCACGACAAACAATTCATTTCCCTCAGGCACTGTGTTCAGTTTTTGGCATGAGGGTGGAAACACTGCATTGTTAGATTCCAACAATGATGGCACAGTTGATACAGGCCCGCTGCTACCAAAAGAAATGATCACGATTGTTGTAAAAGCGCAATTGCCTGCCGGTGCTTACGACAATGATGGCACCAATGCGCCAAATTATACTGCACTTCTGACAGCAACATCAGCAGGGATGGATACAATGAACGATACAACAACTTCAACAGTTTTTCAAATATCCCCCCCAGGTGTTGATTTAACGAACAGTCCTGCAAGAGGAACTGATTCTTCTGATGGTGATCCTCTGATTAACAAGCATGCATATACTACCGGTGGTATCAATCCTACAACCACAAAAACAGGTAATCCGGGAGCCAATATTGTTTATCCATTAACCATTGAAAACGATTCAGGAGTGCCTGATGCTTTCCAGCTTGCTTGCGGCAGCTCATGGGATGGCAGTGTGTTAGGCCACCTGCCTGAAGGTTGGAGCATGGTCTTTCACGATGAAGCGGATAATGTTATTACAACCACCCCGGCACTGCCTGCACATGCGACCTTTTTGTTTCACGCCCATATAATTTTGCCCTCAGACCCAATCAAATGCAAAGCTGACTACGAAACAGACTTTGATGGTGATGGCGAAGTTGAAACCATTGATGGCAATTCCGATGGTGATGGTGATTATCCTATCTTTTTGAAAATAAAATCCATTAACACCGGTGCAACAGATATCAAACTGGATGCATTGGATGTGAACGATATTGAAAAAATTGCTCTTGTCGCCAATCAAACCGGACAAATTCAACCTGGTGGTTCAGTAACATACAATCATACATTGAGAAACGATGGCAACACAGTTGAAACACTTATTCTGAAAGGCACAAATAGCCTTGTTACATCCGGTTGGGGTAACAGCATTCTGGTAGATACAACAGGTGATGGTATCCCCAACAAGCCTTTCAATGCATTGAGCGGAACAGATAGTGTCTATTTTTTTGATATTAATGACAATTATGTATGGCAGGTTTTTGGGGGCAGTGGTATTCCAAACAGTGCGGATAAAATTCGACTGAATCCAGGTGAAAAAATGCCTGTCTCGGCCCTGGTTTTTTCACCATCAAGCGCGCCTGATGGCACATTAGATGTTTTATCTGCAGTGGCTACATATAATTATGGCGTTAGCATTTCAAAAGTCATTGATCAATCAACAGTAATTTTAGGACAATTACGATTGATCAAAACCGCTGCTCTGGATGCGGATTGTAATGGCGAGCCTGATACCAATCTACAAAAATCATCAGCTTCGACTGTCAAGCCCGAGCAATGCGTTATATGGCAAGTCGTCGTTACAAATGCCGGTACTGAAAATGTGGATATGGTAAAAGTGCATGACAATATTCCTGGTTTTACTCAATATCGTGCGGGTTCGTTAAAAAGTGGCTTTGGTAACGCCGGTACAAATAAAACATCATTGATAACTCTGTCAGGCAATACTGATGCGGATGATGATGAATCCGGTTCTCATCCGAATGGTTATAATGCAAAGCAAATTGGCACAGAAGTTATCTTTCATGTTGGCACGGGTGCTTCACAAAATGATGGTGGCAGCATTGCGCCAGGCGAATCTGTCAGTATGCGGTTTTGTACTCAGGTTGAATAGTTGATTGAATAATGGAAATCTTTGAATAAATACAGTTAAGGTAAAAAGATTTCCAAAATAGGTATCAACCGGTGAAATACTACCGCACCATATGCTGTGCGCTGATATTTCTGTTCATTTACACAACAGTTCATGCAGGCACTTCTGCATTTACAGTCATAACAAACCAGGCTACAGCCACCTATTTTGATCCAACTATTGGAACTGGCAGTGTTATTTTGTCGAACACTGCTACAATTCAGGTGGCTGCTGTCTATGAACTTAATCTGTTAAATGATCGAAATATCACTGCCAGCCCTGGTAATTATATTAACTTTTCCCATATTCTGACCAATCAGGGAAATGTAGCAGATACCTATATCCTAAATTTGACATATTCAGACAGTTCACATTTTGACTTTTTGTCTCCTCAAATTTTCATCGATCATAACAGCAATGGGCGAAGAGATCCTGGAGAAGTTGTTGTTCAAAATAAAACTGTTTCCATTGAAGCAGGGGAAACGATTTATCTAATTATCGCGGCAACAGTCCCGAGTACAGTTTTGCAGGATATGATAGGTCAGATTTCAATAGAGGCCAGATCAAAAGCAAATCCCAATCTTTTTCAGACAAATACAGATACTGCACATATTGATCTTGGCGTGCTGATTCAGATGACCAAATCCAATCAGCCCATTTGCATTGAATATGTCGAGCCCGGTGATAACATTAACTATCGTATCGACTTGATCAATACCGGCTTCAAATTACCCAATGAACGCGACATTTCTGTTATGACGCAAAATGGGATGAAAGCTATTCCAGGTATTCTACTTGAAGATACCATTCCCAGTAATACAACATTCATTTCACTCAAAGATATCCATTTCTCTCCGGTTTATGCTACACCTGTACTGATGTTATCCAAAAATATGGATATGTTCTGGATAGATATCAATTCATGGAATCAAACAGATCTGGTTGCAAAAATTGGATTGATTGTTCCTTTGGCTAATTTTGGGCGGGATACCAGCGCGCATTTTTCATTTTCTGTCAAGGTCATTGATACGGCCACAACAGGAACAATGATCTACAATAAGGCTGGTATCGACCTCGATGGTATTGGTTCAAAGGAATTTGAAACCAATGAAACCTGCAATAAAGTTTTTGGTGATCCTGCCACAATCAATTTTGTAGATTCACTGTTTAATCACACCCAGACTTTTCAATTGCAAAATTCACCCAAATATATACCATCACGTGATAATGTTTATCTGGAACTTATATCTGGCAGTCTCAATAAAAATTCCACTATTGCTGATGAAGTTATGGTTACTGTTCAGTCTGCCTCGACACGCGATACAATTGATATTTGGGTATATGAGACTGAACCCAATTCATGTGTGTTTAGAAGCCGGACACCGCTTATTCTGGTTGAAAATGATGCACAAACGCGTAAGCGTAGTCATCAGATTTGCCAGGAAGGCGGTATCTGTTATTTGAGAAGCACGAAAATTGATATCTTAACCTGTGAAGCTGTTGATCCTGTGGAAGGGCGTATCAGAGATGTCGCCAGCGTCGAACCTTTTGGATATGTTTTTGATTCAATTACATTGACCCCAATTGAAGGCGCTATAGTTTCTTTGAATCATGTCGATGGGTCGGTGGTTGAGGATATTTATGGCAATGAAATTCAGCCAGAAATGACCAATGCTGCGGGGCGGTATCAATTTTCAAACATCAATACTGATGATGGTTATTATATTTCGGTTATTCCACCAACAAACTATCAGTTTCCATCAAGCAAGCCTGCAAGGATGATGGCATACAAATATAAAGTCAGTGAGCCCTCATATGGCAGAAATGGAATGAATTTCATTCCTGATGCCGGTGTGTTTTCACTGGGCATTCGACCTGATGCCCTTGAGTTGGATATTCCCCTGGATCCCATTCATATTGATGGCAACATTTATTTGGAAAAATCTGTTGATCAAACGATCCTGTTTTATGGTCAGAGTGTTTCATATGCTTTGACCATTCATAATCAAACCGGAAGACTTTTAACAGACACGCAGATCTTTGATATTCTTCCAGATGGGTTTACATATGTTTCAGGCAGTCTTCAGAGAAAAGATAATCAAATTATTGGCAATCCTTTATTTGAAACAGAAATGGACATCCCTGGATTTACGAAACCACCCAATTTTGTTATTCCCATAGGCAACCTCGGTGTGGATAAAATTCTGGTACTGACCTACACGCTTTTGATAGGCAATCAATCTTCTGAAGGAGAACATACCAATACTGCCATTGTTCGAGGAAAACTTGATGGCGCCACACCGCTTTTTTCAAATCAGGCCACAGCAACTGTTCAGATTGGCGATGCTATCGTTATTTCAAAAACTGTTACTGATGCGCTTGTGAATATTGGTCAGACTGTTACCTATTTTATTCAAGTAAAAAATATTTCAGAAGTGGATCTTATCAATGTGCGTGTTTGGGACTGGCTGCCTCAGGGGTTCGAATACATTAAAGGCAGCACGAAAATGGATCTGGTCAGTGTTGTCGATCCTACACTTCAGATGGATGTAAATAACGATATTCAAGAAATGATCTTTTCTATTGGCAATTTTCCAAAATCTTCGACTTTACATTTATCCTATGAATTAAAACCCACCATGAGCGCATTGAATAGCGATAAAATCAATACAGCACGCGCAATTGCTGATTTACCCAATCAACAAATGATTGCATCCAATATTGCAGAAGCCTTTGTCAATTTAAACTCAGGACCACTTGTTCTTGAAAAAAGTACAGCCATCAAAACAGCATATATCGGCGACTGGGTACCATATCAAATTCATATTAAGAATAGAACTGGCATGGATTTAACAAATGTTGTCGTTTATGATCAACTTCCCTATGGTTTTACATATGAAAAGGGCAGTGCACACCTGAATGAAAATCAAGGGCCATTGCGGATCAAAGTAAATGGCAGCAATTTGCAGTTATTTTTACCAGATTTGAAAAACAATGAAGAAATCTTAGTAAAATATTTATTGCTGATTTCCCCCGGCGCATTGGATAGCGATGGTATCAATACAGCTTATGTTACAGGTAATAATCATGGAATTACAATAAAATCAAATAGTTCTCGCGAAAGAGTTGCGGTTGAACAGGAGGGACTGTTTTCTGATCGGGGTATTATTTTTGGAAAGATTTTTGTTGATGCAGATAATAACAACGTTCAAACCGATGGTGAATGGCCGGTGGGCGGTGTAAAGCTTTTTTTGGAGGATGGCACGTGGGTAATTACTGATGAAAATGGACAGTTCAGCATATATGGCATACCACCAGGGCTTCATGTTTTAAAAGTAGATCCCCTGTCTTTACCATCACACGTGCAATTGTCGGTCACTGATATTGAACAGGCCGGGGATCCGAACACGCGATTTGTTGACATGAGCGATGGTGAATTCTATCGGGCAGACTTTCTTTTGGGCTGCCCATGTAAACATCGACAAACTGTATGGGATGAGATTAGAGCCCGCAATAATAATATTCGCGGCGAATGGATGCTTGAAAAATCAATGGATTTTGGCAACGCTCAGAACTTCCAAGTTCAAACACCATCAGATAACATGGGAGATATCAGTTCAGGTCTGGTGTTTCCTGATAGTATGGATAAACAGTGGCAAAAAACTTCTGTCAGTGATAGCCAACAATTTTCCACAACAGCAAAACTTGCGTTTTCTGGTGAAGAAAAAATAAAACTTTATGCCAGTCAGGTTACCAAAGAAATGGCCAAGATAGGAACATTTTTGTGGCCAGAGTCAAATATTTCTCGTGATGGCAAATTTGTTGCTGTGGTGCGGATGGGGATTACGCCTGAATTAAAAGTTAATGGTGAAAAAACACCTGATAATCGTCTGGGCGAAAAAGCTTTCAATCATAAGGAAAATGCTCAAATTCTGTCCTGGTATGGCATCAAATTAAAGCCCGGAAAAAATATAGTTTCTCTTGAAGCAATGGATGGGTTTGGTAATCTTCGAAAATTGATTGAAAAAGAGTTCTATTTGCCAGGCGCACCCAAGCATTTAAAAATTGTTGTGCCATCCAACACCCTTTCAGCAGATGGCGGACATTCCATTTTGCCTGTGGAGATTCGACTTGAAGATAGCAATCACATGCTGGCAACTGGTATTCACTTTGTTACGCTGAATATTTCTCTGGGCCATTTTTTGGAAACAGACATTCAACCCAATGAACCCGGGCATCAAACACGCATAGAAAATGGCCATGTCTTTCTTCATCTGAGAAGTTCGGAAAGAACAGGCATTGTAAAATTAAATGCGTATCTGGGACAAGAATTGAGTCAATCAGTAGACATTCAAATGGTAACACCAAAACGCCCCATGATTGCTGTTGGTTTGGTGGATATTTCCATGCATATGAATCAGTTATCAGATAAGGATATTGCACCACCAAATCAATTGGATACGTTTGATGATGAAATCTTTTTTGAAAATCGTGTGGCAGTTTTTCTCAAAGGCAAAATTCGCGGCGATATTTTATTGACCCTGGCCTATGATTCCACAAAAAATGATGAAACCACATTATTTCGAGATATTGACCCAAATGCGTATTATCCTATTTATGGTGATGCCTCAATCAAAGGATTTGATGCCCAGAGTCAGAGTTGTTTGTATGTTAAGTTGGAAAAGGGAGATCATCAGATTATGTGGGGCGATTATGTTACAGATTCAAACCAGAGTGATCATATTCGTCTGGGAAGGTTTCATCGGACATTCACCGGCGCAAGTGCTCGATATAAAACAAAAACGAATGAACTCACAGTATTTGGAGCGCGTCCATATCATGATCATTTTGTCGAAGAAATTCCTGCCAATGGCACTGCCACATTTTATCAGATTCAGAAAGAGCGCCTGCCCATTTTGGAAAATAGTGAAACAGTTGAAATTATCACGAAAGATATAGATAATTCTGGCATGATTATCAAGACTCGACCATTGAAAAGATTTGCTGATTATACCACTGATGCCTTTTCTGGATATCTTACTTTTCATGAAGCCATTCCATCACGTGATATTGATGGCAATCGCAATTATATCCGAATTGGTTATGCCAGCGAATCGCAAACAAAGTCGTACAATGTAGCCGGTGTTCGATTATCTCAACAATTATCCGATAATTTTACATGGGGAGGTACCTTCTCGATGGATGATCGAGAAATTGAGGGCACACAACTGGCATCTGGCTTCGTTGCAGTAAAGCCATTTGCGAATCATGAAATTATTACAGAAATTGCCACGCAAAACCATGATGATGGCGCATTAGATGGACAGGCTTCTCGGATTGACTATATTGGTAAATGGCGTCACAACATTGACACCACATTGAGTTTTGCACATGCTGATGAAAGATTCACCAACCCTGATGCGACCATTGCCAATGGTCGCCAAGAAATCAAAGGTGAAGTGATTTTCAGACCTCAAACCGATACACAGATCAAATCTACTTTCATCGAAAGCAAAGGTCTGAATGCCAATGATGAACGTATATCGGCCAGTCTGGATGTTTCTAAGAGGTATGGTTCAATACAGGCAAGCGTGGGGTATCGTCATACCGAGCAAAAAAATACCGCTGATAACGATATTGTTGATAGTTTTCGCTTGAAAATTGAGAATTCTTTTACTCTTCTTGATCGTCCTGGCAAAGTATATGGAGAAATCGAGCAGGATGTCTCAGCGTCTGAACGTCAAGCCTTAAAAACAGGCGGGGAGTATTACGTTCATAATAAAACCAAAATCTATGCAGAACATGAATTAATTAACAGTCTGGATGGTATTAGCGGTTTGAGCAGCCAGGTAGAGCAGATGCATACCAAATTTGGTGTTAACTCCCAGATTGTTGGTTCTACAGAAACGTATGCAGAACATCGTATTCGGGGTAGCATGGATGCCAGAGAAATGGAGAGTGTAACCGGCTTGCGGAACAGCTTTGATATTGTACCCAAACTATCAGTTTCGCCCCAGGTAGAGTACATTCATACGTATCGGGGTGATAATCAGGGCGATGCCTTTTCATGCTCTTTAGGTATTAACGACAAACGCAACAAGAACTATCGCACATCCATACGCCTTGATACACGACTGGGAAAACAGGTGGATTATTATGGATTCAAGGGCACCCATGCCACACGTCTTAATGAAAACTGGTCCGGACTGATCCGAGAAGATTATGCGTTGGAAAATCCAGAAAACGCTGACAATCGTATGCAACATATATTCACTGTTGGGGGCGCCTTTCGTCCCAAAAGAAGTAATCAATATCATTTCTTGAGTTTTTTGAGATGGAAAGAAGAACATCATCAAAATGATATCGAGAAGCGTCGGGTTTTGATGTTTTCATCACATCATAATTACCAATTCACGGCTGACAGTATCTTATCTGGTCGTTATGCAACGAAATTCCAAATGATGACCTTTGTGCCGCTCGATTATGAATCTATAATTCATCTACTGGGTCTAAAATGGTCTACATGCTTGAACAAACGTTGGGGAATGAATATTCGGTCAGGCCTGTTGACATCATTTGCAGGAAGTGACCGATATTCATTTGGTTTGGGAGTTAACTATTTGATTAGAAAAAATATTCGTATTGCAGTGGGGTATCAGTTGACTGGATTCAGGGATCGTGATCTGGATGCTCAGCGTTATTATGGACAGGGATTGCGCCTGGGGTTGCAGTGGAAATTTGATGAAAGTTTGTTTCAGATTTTGGAGCCTTTGCTTTTCTGATTTGAATGGGTGAATGCAAAATTTGTGGAGCAAAATTTTGTGAGTACTATACCATCAAATATCGAGATTACTCATAAATTGATCTGATTAAGTAAGCGGTCATAAATTTTCGGGTAGATAAAAGTTCGTCCAACTAAAAATGTTCGACTGCCTGGGGTTGAAACCCCAGGCTATTATCTGCCGTCCCTAAAGGGACTTTAAAGTGTTATATTTAAAAGATCTGTTATAATCGAACGAAATGTGCATCTAACAAGACACTATAAGTCCCGATAGTTATTCCGGGGAAAGTCAACCACAAAATAAGCGGGTACTGTATGCCGCTTA
>Ga0272440_1003710_pt1 | contig 11286 bp, 6 predicted proteins | sample SSMMMBAug17_FD_192440 | JGI IMG/M metagenome (GOLD analysis project Ga0272440, IMG submission 192440) | Marine sediment archaeal communities from Little Sippewissett salt marsh, Falmouth, MA, United States - SSM-MMB-Aug17 | ecosystem: Environmental > Aquatic > Marine > Wetlands > Sediment ... | reverse complement strand
TAATTTTGTTCCAGGCTTAATTCAAATTTACATGACTGATTGACACATGTCAAATGTGGGCCCTTTTTCTTTGTTCTTTTTTCAACGACAAAAGGAGCGTTACATTCTGGGCATTTGCTATCAATGGGTTTATTCCATAAGGCATAGTCACATTTGGGGTATTCGCTACATCCATAAAAAACTTTTCCCCGGCGGCTCTTTTTGACCATCAGTTCACCACTACAATTCTCATTGGGACAGGCAACACCAGTAGATTCTGGCTTTTGCGGATCAACGAGAGATCGTGTATATTTACAGTCTGGATATGCTGAACATGCCATAAATTGTCCATATCGTCCTGTTTTGATCAGAAGCGGACTCTGACATTTTTCGCACTTTTCATCAGTCATTTCAGGGTCTTTGTTTTGAATGGCCTGTATAATTCCCTTTTCATTTCTTTCGTAGTTACAGCTATAGGTACAGTCTGGATAGTTGGAACAAGCGAGAAATAACCCATTTTTACCATTTTTAATACTTAAATGATGTTCATTGCATTTTGGACAAAGAATTTCGGTTGCCATGCCTGTTCGTTTCATACTTAACATTTCTACGTTAGCAACTTCCAGACTTTTTTCAAATGGTTTGTAAAAATCAGACAATGTTCCAATTAAATCCTTTTGTGCGGCCTCAATTTCATCCAGATTATTTTCCATGTTCGCAGTAAATGTAACATCCAAAATGTTAGGAAAACTTTTTAACAATAAATCATTTACAACAAATCCAATTTCAGTGGGTTTAAAATTGCGTTTATCTTTTTCAACGTATTTTTTTTCTTGAATTGTCGTAATGATTGAAGCATATGTACTTGGCCGACCAATACCATTTTCTTCAAGCTCTTTCACAAGAGAGGCCTCAGTAAAACGAGCGGGGGGCTGGGTAAAATGTTGCTGGGACGAAATTTTTTCTCGACTAAGATTTGTTTTTTCTGTGATTGGCGGAAAATTTTCACTTTGTTCCTGCTTTTTTATTTCCTCTTCTGTTGACACATAAAGTGCCATAAACCCCTTGAATTGGATCGTTGAAACACCAGCAGAGAATTGATATTGATCTGCCTTGATTGTAATGGTTAAATTGTCTATCAGGGCCTGATGCATTTGTGAGGCCACAAATCGTTTCCAAATAAGGGTATATAATGCCAATTGTTCATTTGTGAGAAAAGATTTTAAATCATCAGGGGTTTTATATACCGATGTCGGTCGTATCGCCTCATGGGCATCCTGTACTTTTTTCTTATTTTTGAAAAATCTGGGTTTATCAATGGTATATTCTGAACCATAGTTTTGATCGATCCATTGTATGGCCTCTTGCGCAGCTTCATTTGCAATTCTCGTGGAATCAGTTCTCATGTAAGTGATCAATCCAAATGGTTCACCATTAATTTCAATACCTTCATACAGTTGTTGTGCAATGACCATTGTTTTTTTGGTCGTAAATCGGAGCTTATGACTGGCCTCCTGTTGCAAGGTACTGGTGATAAAAGGCGGCAATGGATTTCTTTTAATTGTTTTGCGCAAAATTTTTGATACTTCAAATGTGGCTTTTTCCAGGTCACTGACAATTTTTTTTGCTTGCTCTCCATTGTCAATTTGCGCTTTTTTGTTTGAAATTCGGGTCAATCTCGCCTGAAATGCAGGCGGTTCATGATCTGCAATCAACATGGCTGATATTGTCCAGTATTCTTCAGGTTCAAAAGCCTGGATCGCACGTTCACGCTCAACAATTATTCTAACAGCAACAGATTGAACCCGACCTGCACTGAGGCCACGTTTAACCTTTCGCCATAAAATGGGTGATATTTGATATCCAACCAGTCGATCTAAAATGCGTCTCGCCTGCTGGGCCTCAAATTTATTTTGATTTAATTTTTCAGCCGATTTGATCGCCTCAAGAATGGCATTTTTAGTTAATTCGTGAAATAATACACGATGAAAATTTCTGTCTTTTTTCTTTAAAATATCAGCAGTGTGCCAGGCGATGGCCTCACCCTCACGATCCGGGTCAGGGGCAAGGTAAATATCGGTTGCATTACCTGCTTTTTGTTTCAGCTCACGAATCACCTTTTTTTTGTCTGGAATAGTGATATAATTGGGCGTGAATCCATTATTTATATCAATGCCAAGCTCCTTTTTGGGTAAATCCTTGATATGCCCCATGGTTGAGGTGACATTGTATTGGTTTCCCAAATATTTTTTTATTGTTTTTACTTTGGTTGGTGACTCGACAATTACCAATGGTTTATCACTCATAATTTAATCCTTTTATTGGGTATGGCATAATCTAATTTTTTGAGTGTAACCAAAATAGCCGGTGAATACAATTTGTTCATCATTTTTTTGAACCAGGATTACACTGAAGAAGATGAATAAGATGATTAAAATACTGTGTTTATTTTATCTTATTCATCTTCTTCAGTGTAATCCTGGTTCAAAAAATGGTGAGAGATAATTTAAAATCCGGCCATTTTGGTTACACTCTAATTTTTTGTCTGACTTATCCGATCAGGGTATATTTTTTTTAAGGATTCCACTAACAAATCCCTCTTGAAAATCTTTTCCCTGGATGCTGTTCAACCAGGCCTTTTATCTCCATTTGAAGCAACTGCGCTGATAGTGCACTTGTTGTCATATCCAGTTTATATTGAATATCATCTATATATTGGGGCTCCAGTGTTAATTGATCCCAAATTGTTTTTTCAAACGAATCCATTGGCGGCAAGTCATTTTCTCTTGATATCCGGGTATTGTCTGGCAATACGTGTAAATGAGCGTTTAAAAATGGCCCCAAATCTTCAAGCACATCCTGGGCATTTTCAATTAGCTTTGCGCCTTGTTTGATCAAACGATGCGTGCCTTCTGTCATTTGTGAATATACCTGACCAGGAACAGCAAAGACCTGACGATCTTGCTCCAGTGCAAGACGCGCAGTGATAAGTGAACCACTCTTATTGCCAGCTTCAACCACAATGGTTCCCATACTCATGCCACTGATTATCCTGTTGCGACTTGGAAAATGATAGGCCTCTGGCTTTGCCCCCATCGAAAACTCTGTAATGACAGCACCATTGTTTTTGGCAATAGCGTGAAACAAGGTCTTGTTTTCTCCAGGATAAACTGTTTCCAATCCACAGCCCATGACTGCCACTGTTCGACCATTGACATCCAATGCGCCTTTATGGGCTTCTGTATCAATCCCCTTTGCCATTCCACTGACAATCGTTATCTGGTTCTGTGCCAGATCTTTTGCAAGTGATCGGGTAATGGATTCTCCATAGGTTGTTGACGTGCGAGAACCCACAATGGCAACACAAATATCTGATGGTATGATTTGTCCATAGACATATAAAACTGGTGGTGGATCAGGAAGTTGCCTGAGCAATGGCGGGTATTGTTCATCATGCATGCAAAGAATTGTTATCCCAAATTTTTTTGCACGTTCGAGCTCTTTTTTGGCGTCAATTGTGGTATTTTTTTTACAGATCTCTTTTGCAACCCGTTTAGATAGTCCTTGAATGGATGATAATTCATCCAAAGATTTCTGCAAAATGATTTCCGGGGATTGCCACTGATCCAGTAATCGCTTAAAAAGATGATTTCCAATTCCTGGAATATTTTTTAATATTAACCATGGCAGGATGTGATCCATTTAAATATCCTAAATATTAGTATCGTTGCATGTCGCTTTCGAACATGCTGTAGAACCCTTTTTAAATAGTATAATTTTTTGCTCAGGTGTAAAATTTGACATGCAATTGTCCTTATGTGAAATCAGGCCTATTCATTTGTCAGGATACCTCGAATCGTAGCCTTTTTATGGGTTTGTATCGTTTTAGGGCGTTGATTCAATCTTTGATAAAATCAACATCCTCTGGTAATGCACTCTTTTACAAGGGCGCTTTACCAAAAAGTTGGATATTACTTATGTATTCAATCGTCTGAATGAATCCTTTGTCCGAAAATAATAGCAGGAGCTATTATCCTCGGACATTTTTGGAGATGCGCTCTATGAACACAAAATTCACGAAAGCATCACAAATTATTTTTGCAGTTTCCAGAGAAGCAATATCGGACTGGCCACAAAAATGGATGAATACGTACCAATCACAACACCAATGATCATGGCAAATGCAAAATCATGAATAATACCACCACCAAAAAGGAACAATGTTAAAACAACGATTAGCGTTGTCAATGATGTCAGTATTGTTCGACTCAGTGTTTCGTTGATGCTTTTATTGATTACCTGATCAAATGTATCGCGTGTTAACTTTCTGGAATTTTCACGAATACGATCAAACACAATAATTGTATCATTCAACGAATAACCAATAATGGTCAATAAAGCAGCAATAATAGGCAGGGTAAATTCTTTACCAAAAATTGAAAACATTCCTACAGTAATCATGACATCATGAATCAGTGCTGTAATTGCTCCCATTGCATATTGCAATCTTAAAAACCAAAAAAGAATCAATGACAGGAACAATGCAAAAACAATTAAAAAGGGCATGCTGATACCCAGCTTTTTGAAAAAATAAACGCCGCCCATCAGCCCGGCAGCCATTATAGCACTGACAACCCATTTAAACTCGAAACGACCGGAAATATAAATCGTGATGAATAACAAGGCAAAAAACATGGCCAATAAAGCCTTTTCACGCAAATCTTGTCCAACCTGTGGGCCAACCATTTCAATGCGTCGAACTTCAGCCGGTAAAGTGGTTTGCTCTGCCTGATCAGCACTTTCCTGCGATACAGTTTGTGTTGTTGATGTTGCTGAGGCCGATTCACTGGTTTCCATTGTTGATTCTGTTTTTGATGTTTGTGTTTCATCATTTTCTGAAACTGCCTGTATTAAAGCCTGTTGCACATGCTCAGATAAACCTTCCAGTTTTTCATAGGCCATGTCAGCGCGAACAAGATATTCATTACTGCTGGCCTCCCCATACTGTTGTATTGATGCACCTGTTATACCCAAAGGCTTAAGGGCCTCTTTTATGATATCCACTGTTGTAGGGGCATTGAACTTGATTTGTATCAACGTGCCGCCGGCAAAGTCAATTCCATACTTTGGGCCGCCATGTAAAAGCAACGACAAAAGACTGATCAATATCAATGTTGCAGAAATTGAAAAGCCAATAAATCGTTTTCCTATAATATCTAAATTAATATCTGGTTGAATGAATTGCATTATATACTCAAACTCCTTAGCTGACGATTAATCAATAATGAATCAAAGATTTGACGCGACACAATCAAGGCTGTAAACAATGATGCAATAACGCCTAAACTGAGTGTCACAGCAAATCCTTTTACCGGGCCTGTGCCAAATTGAAATAAAACGACAGCCGCTATTAAGGTGGTAACATTGGCATCAAGAATGGTTAAACTCGCTTTGTTATAACCGGCATCAACAGCAGCCAGCGGTGATTTCCCCACACGCAATTCTTCACGAATACGCTCAAAAATCAAAACATTTGCATCAACAGCCATACCAATTGTCAGGATAATTCCAGCAATGCCCGGGAGAGTCAGTGTTGCCTGAAAGCAAGCCAGTCCGGCTGCAATAAGCAGAATGTTCAATGCAAGGGCAAGATCCGCAATAAAACCCGCTACCTGATAATAAACAACCATAAATATGATAACCAGAATACCGCCTATAATCATGGATGCTATCCCTTTGCGAATGGAATCTTTTCCCAGTGATGGACCGACAGTACGTTCTTCAAGAATATGAACCGGTGCAGGCAGGGCGCCGGCACGAAGCACGATTGCCAGGTCATGGGCCTCTTCATGAGTAAAACTGCCAGTAATGCGGGCTTCACCCCCAGATATCCGCTCTTGAATCACTGGTGCGGAATGTATTTTATTGTCCAAAACAATAGCCAATCGGCGTTGCACATTGGATTCTGTAATACGTTCAAACAAACGAGCGCCCTTTTTATCAAATTTAATTGAAACATAAGGCTCATTATATTGAGAATCAATATTGACTCTCGCATCAGTTAAGTATTCACCGGTCAGGGATGTGCGCTTTTCAACCAGATAAGGCGTTTTTGACATACGTCGGGTTTGCCGATTTTCAACAACCTGGTACAGTATTTCTGTTCCCAGGGGTGTTTTCCCCTTAATGGCATCCTCAACTGAATGCTTATCATCAACCAGTTTAAATTCCAGCAATGCAGTTTTTCCAATTAAGTCTTTGGCACGACGCGGATCTTTGACACCAGGTAACTGAACCAAAATGCGACGTTCTCCCTGACGTCGAATATCCGGTTCAGAAACTCCAAATTCATCAATTCGATTTCGGATTGTTTCAAGCGCCTGTTCGGCAGCCTTTACCTTGATATCCGAAACATCACTGGCCGGTAAATCCAAAATAATGGATAACTGATCACCATCCTGTTTACGAGATGCAATTCTAAACTCTTGAAATTCATCATCAAGCACCTTGTTGAACTTGTCGATGCTTTCATTTCCAAGTACTTTAAGTTGAATTTGAAATTTTTTTCGTGTCAGGTCGGCAAATTTAATATGATTGGTTTTTAATTCGCGTCGAAGGTCATTGCCCATTCGTTCGATAGTGCTTTCGACCGCTTTTTCAGCCTCAACCTCTAAAACCAAATGCATGCCACCTTGCAGATCAAGCCCCAAATTTATTTTTTTATGCGGCCAGACATCAATGTGAAATGATGGCAGGACATACAGTAATGAAGCAAAAAGAACCAATAATATAATGATGGTTCGTGGTGATATGTTTTTCAAGGTCTTATTCCTTTCTTTTAATAAACTTGCTATTTATCAGCAGCGCGTCCGGATGCTGGCAAATTTGCCTGTTGTTCATTGATCAGCACGCTGACATTCGATCGGACACATTTGACACGAACTCTGTCAGCAATTTCCAATGTAATGGTTTCCGGATCATTTACGTTGGTTACTTTTCCATAAATACCGCCACTTGTAATCACACGATCCCCCTGTTTGAGGCGATCTATCATGGTGCGATGTTCTTTGGCCTTTTTTTGTTGGGGACGAATCAACAAAAAATAAAAAATTGCAAAAATAATAATCATTGGAAGCAGTGCGGTAAAACCACTGGCCTGTCCGGCCGAACCACCATCTGCGGCCATTGCATAAGCTGTTGCGATCAAAATTTTTCCTCCTCGTCATTTTCTAAAAAATTTAAAATTGTTATCGTTTTATTATAACATCTGATGATTCCTGGATATGATTGTCTATTATCAGTGTTACGCTGACATACTTCAAAATAATTATTTCGTCAAATATTTCTTTAACAAAAATTCTTCTTTAGGTTAAAGATTCAATAATTGCCCATAATGAAGACTAGAATCTTTTATGTTGCGTTTAATGCGATTTATCGGCATTTTTTCCCGAATCTCATAGCGATATAAGCCAGCATTTTGAATTTCACCAAAAACAGCACCCAACAATTAAATTCCATTGGCATTAAAACCAGTTGCCGGTAGCTAATATCAATAATCTTTCGATATATATCACAAATTTCCTGATTTGTATGGAAAGTGCCCATAGACACTAATGACACATCTGCCACTTGTGTGGCATTGAATTTGAACAATACTATCGGTAAATCAATTATCTTCAATAAATGTTGAAATCGTTTTAAGGTAACTCTAAGCAGACTCATTACATGCTACGTTTCTTCACCACCTAATAAAAATAAGTTCCAAAAAAATATATATAAATACAAAACGAATGAAAATATGTTTGTCAAGTTATTTTTTGCGGAAAAATATTCAACAAATAATCCTGATGACTTGGCGTAAAAAATGCATATATCAAATATGTTTCAAGATAACAAATAGTTAATTAAACATAAACATTTAAATTTAATGTATAAATATAAATTGATGAAAAAGGAAAAATTTATGAATAAACAAACAAGATATTTTTGTATAATTTTTATTATGTGCCTGATCTATAATATTGGATTTGCTGAGGATACTAAAACGAGTTTAATTATCAATGGTATCTGGAAAATTGTCAGTAATGAAAATGGGGTAAAAAAATCAGGCTTTGCATATATTTCTCGGGATTCTAAGGGTAAGATCAGGGGATTTGCTGAACTTCAGTCATTACCTGGGATGAGCAGAATATATGGAAAGGCACAGGATTTGTCTTTTAATTTATGGGCAAAATCAGAAAATCAACGATTGCAGGTTAAAGGGACTATTTCACCAGATGGAAAAAAGTTGACCGGCTCTTTTACAGCGTCACCCCATTCAAAACCAGTAAATTTTATTGGCACAAAACTTAATGTAAACATAAAGGTGGGAGAACACGCCTATAATTCAAAAACAAAGGTTTTATCAGTAAAATTACGTGATGGCACATCCCAGGAATATTTGGTGACTGAAATCACTGCAACGATGATGAAATTAAACACCGGACAAATATGGACAAGAGCGAAAGCACAATCAAATTCCATTTATGGCATCTGGAAAACAGAAATTGAAAACAGGCAGTATCAAATGGTTTTATTTGAGGATAAAACTGTTAATTTTATCATTCGTGATGAAAAAAAAGATTTGCCCTGTATTGATATGTCAGGCGTATGGTTTGTTTCCAGCGAATTAAATGGTGAAAATCGCACGGGTCGTGCATTTATTGATATGGCGCCTTCAGGACGAGTTACCGGTTTTGGCGAATTAACGTCTTTATCTGGTTTATCAACGATTATTGGAAAATTGTCAGACGACCATTTTTCGCTCACATTAAAATCCCCAAATGGCCAGATGATAGTTGAAGGTAAAACGAATGCGCTGAATCCTCAAAATGTAGATGGCATATTTTATATATCAGGTATAGATAAAAAAATTCCCTGGACAGGTAAAAAAGGAAACAGCTCAGTTAATAATGGAAAATATACGTTTAATGCTGCATCAAATATATTGACATTCTTTTTGCAAAAAGACACATCAGCGTCGTATCACATCAAAAAAATCTCTGAGCAGCAAATAACCTTTCACAAGGAAAAATCCTGGACAAGAAAATCCGGCACAAAAAATGATATAACAGGCGTCTGGGAACGATCAGGTGTTAAACATAATAAGTATATCATTTTGTTTGGAAACAACAAGATGATGATGTTAAGTATGTAAATGTATCTTTTGCTCAGTGCAAAAGAAATTTATTAAAAGGAGGAAAACATGACAACAATTTTAAAAGAAAAAATCTTATCCATTGCTCAAATGCTTGTCTTTATTTGTGTATTGACATTCAGCACAAATGTTTTTGCAATGGGCTGGATGCCAGACCAGAAACCCGAAACAGAGGTTGTTACGATTGCAACCTCGAACCTTTTGGGTAACAAAGGCGAAATTGTTCTGATCAATGCGGATGATCTCAATCAAAAAGCGTTAACGCTTTCAGGCATTAATAAACCGCAAAAGATTGTTCTGACCTCTGATGGCACCAGGGCCTTTGTGACAGGTGGCGAAGACAGTAAATTTTGCATGGTTGATTTAGTGAACAAATCAACACAAATGATTGCACTTGAATCACATTTTCTTGAAATCAGGCGTACAAGAGATATGGCACTATCTGCGGATGAATCAAAACTAATTGTACTGACATATACGCATCTGACAAACGTAAACAGCAATATAGAAATTTATGATACCAATTCACTTGAAATGATCAAAAGTTTTAAAATAAATCAAGGCTTAACCGATCTTTTTCGAGGCTTTCGCATAACAATTGATCCAAAGAAAGATGTCATTTATATGATTGCAACATCAATTGGCGGGCATATATTTGCCCAAGTCAGGGCATACACCTTTGATGGTCAATTAACTGGGGAATCACATAAAATCGACTCTGATATACTGGATTTAAATAATTATGATATCGCCATTTCACCACAAGGTGATCTGCTTATGGTTGTGAGCAATAAAATATATCCATTCAAAGTGAATGAGAATGGGCTTGAAGCGTTGAACCCAATCGGTGGCAGCGACAGTGAGCAAGATACCTGGTATGCTGGTAAAACTAAAATTTTGTTTACCCAAAATAGTGGGATGATTTATGTTAATTCTTCTGGGATTAGAATTCCAGGCGTGACAAATGTGGGGGGAAGTTCTGTTTGTTTGAGTAAGGACAGTGTATTGGAAAATGATGAAAATCCCTTTGTTTTCAGTCTTGTTGACTTTTTTAATGATGGTTTTATCAACTGGATTGTTGATCAAATGGGGGATACTGTTAATGATGTCGCAGATATTATTGATCCTGGACAATTGTATGGTATTGCCGATTCAACAATCGAAGAAAACACTTGTTATATGGTCATATCTTCTGTGACTTCGCTGGCTTCGGATGCCTCTAATATTACTGATGGCAAGTATATTTTAGTTATTTTTAAAACATTGCCCCTTGTCGGAAATGTTTGGGTTGGTGGCAGAATTCTTTCTCATTACCCAAATAGTATTGCTGTGGATCCAGGTAACGATGTTTTATCAATATCCTATTGGTGGGAAAAGAAAGTGGGGCTGTATTATCGTTATAAAGGTCTGGGATGGCTACTCTCAGAAGAAGAAATTGTTTCCCTGGAACAATATCCCAATACGATTGGCATAGAAAATGTGCCATCACCCTGGTAAAGCTTGCAAATTTTTCGTTTTATATTGCAAGATATTATATCTTCCCCCAACTTCTCCCCACCTTTGACCAGCTAAAGTCGGCATTAGCCGGCTTTAGCCTGTGGGCTTGCAAAAATCTAATACTTAATTTTACTCTGACCCCAATTTCTACATCAAATAGGCACAACAGCCAGATTTTTTTTTAAGGAAAGCTCTGAAAATAAGTTCCTCTTTATTCAATATTTGTTGATTCGTTTCTGAACCAGGATTACACTGAAGAAGATGAATAAGATGAAATAAAGACACTTTAAATTCATCTTATTCATCTTATTCAGTGTAATCCTGGTTCAAAAAATGAATGAACTGTTGGCTACGTATATGCTTGATGTTTAATTCTTGAACAGTCAAACATTATAAATGGGGAACTTATTTTCAGAGCCTTCCTAAGATCAAAATTATCATATGAAAATAGACTCTGAAAAAATCCTTTTAAGATAATCTAAATAAGTAATAATCGTCAAATTAAAATGAACGATTTCGACAATTGCAAGAACAGCGTAGGGCTAAAGCCCAACGCTGAATGGAAAAAGGACGCTAAAGCGCCCTCAATACCCATAAGCAATTTATCAAAAAAT
>Ga0272440_1003709_pt1 | contig 11287 bp, 12 predicted proteins | sample SSMMMBAug17_FD_192440 | JGI IMG/M metagenome (GOLD analysis project Ga0272440, IMG submission 192440) | Marine sediment archaeal communities from Little Sippewissett salt marsh, Falmouth, MA, United States - SSM-MMB-Aug17 | ecosystem: Environmental > Aquatic > Marine > Wetlands > Sediment ... | reverse complement strand
TTGAACTTACTACTGCCGCTATATCTTTTTCAAGACTCATCCGTAGGCTCCTTTGCTATTTTTTTAAATAGCTCTTCTATATTTTTACTTCTCTGAAGCTGCTCATCAAATTCAAAAGTAAATTTTGGACATCTGTACCAACCTTGATCTTTTAAACAATAAGTCTCAATTATTGGTCGTGCTTTATTAAGAAGTTTTATAAAGTTTCTTTTTTCTTCTGGAGTAAAAGAGTGTGGGTTAATGTAAACTTTTGCATCACTTTTACCACGTGAACACTTCACTTCCAAAACATCTAACTCATGGAGTCTTTGATCATTTAAAGAGCCAAGTGCTTGTGGAATAAGCTCTTGAAGTACCGACTCCGTGCGTTTTAGTTTAATCTCTGCTTCGGTCATATTCAGTACCTTCAAATTTTTCTATAGTTTAACTTCCTGCTCAACTTTTTTAAATGTTTCAAGTACATCACCTGGCACAACATCATCGTATCCGCTAATAACAACACCACACTCATAGCCATTACCAATTTCATCGACATCATCTTTAAAGCGTTTAAGAGATGTAAGCTCACCCTCGTATGTAACAACACCATCACGAATAACACGAACCATACCACCACGAACAAGTCTACCATCAACAACAAGACATCCAGCAACCATTCCCTTAGGAATTTTAAAGACCTCTTTAACTTCTGCTTGTCCTGTATTTTCTTCAGTGTATTTTGGAGCCATCATACCTGTAAGCATTCCAGTAATGTCATCTATCAGCTGATAAATTACCGAATAGGTTTTAATCTCTACATTTTTTTGTTTTGCAGATGCTTTAACTGTACCAGTTGGACGTACATTAAAACCAAGAAGTACACAATTTTCTGAGTTACTTACAAGTTCAACGTCATTTTCTGTAATGCCCCCAACCCCTGAAGAGATAATATTTACCTTAACTTCGTCATTTCTAAGTACTGAGATAGAAGACTTAATAGCCTCAAGTGTACCATGAACATCTGTTTTCAGTACAACTTTAAGCGATTTGAGATTACCTTCTGCAATCATACTTGTCATGTCTTCGAGAGTTGACTTCGTTGAAACAGAGAGCTCTTTATGTCTGTCATACTCATGACGTTTTTGTGCAAACTCTTTTGCCTCTTTATCGCTATTCATAACCATCATAATTTCACCTGAAGCTGGAACTTCATTGAGACCTGCAATAACTGCAGTATGTGATGGAAGTAGTGTTTTGAGACGTTTATTATTCTCATCTGTCATCGCTTTTACACGACCATAAGACGCTCCACACACCACAAAGTCGCCAACTTTAAGTGTACCGTTTTGAACGATTACAGTTGCAACAGGACCACGACCTTTTTCTAATGAAGACTCAATAACGGCAGCCTTAGCTAATGCTTTTTCATTAGCTTTTAGCTCCATAATCTCAGCAGTTGTAAGAATATTTTCTAAAAGATCATCAATTCCCATTCCAGATTTTGCTGATACAGGCACAAACTCAACATCTCCACCCCAATCAACTGGTGAAATTCCATGTTCTGCCATTTGACCTTTTACATGATCTGGTTGTGCCGTCTCTTTATCCATTTTGTTGAGTGCGACAATAATTGGTGCGCCTGATTCTTTAGCCAACTTAATAACCTCTAAAGTTTGAGGCTTTACACCATCATCAGCAGCAACAACAATAACAATAATATCTGTAATCTGTGTACCTTTTTCACGCATGTGTGAAAATGCTGCGTGACCCGGTGTATCTATAAATGTAATAGGTTTTCCATGCTGCTCAATCGTATAAGCACCAATGTGTTGTGTGATTCCACCAGCCTCTGTATCTGTTACTTTTGCTTTACGAATAGCATCAAGTAGTGAAGTTTTACCATGGTCAACATGTCCCATAATCGTAATTACAGGTGCTCTCTCTGTCGCATCTGGATCTGCTTCGATATTCTCCTCTTCATGAGTAAACTCATCTTTAGGGTCAATAATAGTTACTTCTACTCCGAACTCTTCTGAGAGAATTTCAATCTCATCATTTCCTAGGAAGTCATTTTTTGTCATCATCATGCCAAGATCAAAAAGTACTTTAATAACTTCAGCCATTGGACGCTTTAGCGCTTCTGCAAACTCATATACACGAATATCTTCTGGAATCTCTACGTGAGTAACAACCTCTTCGCTCTGTTTCTCTTTCGTGTACTTTTTACGTGTATCTTTACGTACCTTTCTTCCACGTGGTGCACTTTTTTTATTTGCATTTCTACCAATTGGCTTTGGTTGACGTGGTTTTTTTGGTTCCTCTTCAGGAATTGGCGCTCTCTCTGTTGCATTGAGGTCTAAAAGTACAACTTGATCATCCATATCCATAGAAACTTCAGCTAAAGAGCCGCCAAAGATATCAATCTTTGTTCCTTGATCTTTTTTTGCTGTTGGCGTATGTTTCGTTGCTTTTTTCTTATTTGCAAGCTCTTCAAGGACCTCTGCACTTATTTTTCCATACGTAGATACTGCAGGCGTACTCTTCTGTGGCACTTCCAAAGGCTCATTATCAAAAGCTGCTTTCTCTTCAATACCCGGTTTTTTCTTTTTTACAATCTTTAGTCCAGACTTACTTATAGTTTTAGCTGCCGGTGTAACAACTTTAAGTGGAGGCTGAGCACTACTCTCTTGAGCTTTTTGCTTCAGTTCTTCATAAACTTCAGGCTCTGTTTCTTTTTGGAGTTTTTGCGTAGCTTTACTCTCCTCTTTAAGAGCTGTAGCGCTTTGAGTATTTTTTACCTCTTGTTGAGGCGCACTCTTCTCCTCTATAGGAGTTTGCGTTTTAGCTTTTTTCACAACAACAGGCTCTGGTTTACTCACAGGCTCCAAATCTCCACCATTCATAATGAAGTTTGCAATCTCTTCAGCCTGCTCCATACTTACCTTACTCTGTGCTGCTTTTACTTCAATGCCCATGTGTTTTGCTTTTTCTAACACATCCTTTGAAGCAATTCCTAGCTCTTTTGCAATTTCGCTAACGCTTACTTTATCTGTCATCAGTGACAATCTCCTTTAGTTTGTTCATAAGTTGTTCTTTTTTACTACTTCTACATTGACGCATGAGCGCCTTAGAGAGTCTTTTCTCATCGTTTTGACAACTCCCACAAAGGTAAAAACTACGACCATTTCCCATATATGGGAAAATATCTCCATCAACACATGAGAGACGAAGCAAATTACTTTGCTGCTCTTTTTCTCTACACGAAACACACATTCTTGTTGGCTGATGAAAATTTTTCGACATTATATCCAAATCTTCTTTGATTTAATAGAGCTTAACGCTCTATCATCAGGCCATCGTTGTCAAAATCCAAAATTTTCACAGCAAACTCTGGAAACTTCTGTGAAAACTTATTTGCAACCATTGCTGCATCATTATCATATACCATTGAAAAGAAAGTTGATCCACTTCCTGAGAGTGTACTCATAAGAGCTCCACTCTCATAAGCAACTTTTTGTACGGCAAAAAGCTCAGGAAGCGTTTTCATTCTTGCTTTTTGATGAAATCTATCTTGAGCAGCAAGTTTTAACATCTCCCAATCTTCATTAAAAAATGCAGCTACAGTAACTGCCGTATGAGAAAGATTGTACACTGCATTCTCTTTTGAATAGGACTTTGGCAGTATAGTTCTAGATTTTGAGGTATTCATCTGCTTATTTGGAATAACAACTACAGCTTTAAGATACTCAGGAAGATGCTTTCTTTGTGAAAAAACTTTACTCTTTTCAATTGTCGCAGCATTAAATCCACCCATAACCGCAGGTGTAATGTTGTCTGGGTGAGGCTCATAAACAAGTGCATGATTTAATATGCGACGTTTTGAGACACGAATTCCTGCTGCTTCATGCGCTGATGCAATCGCTGAAACTATAACTGCGGATGAGCTTCCTAAACCTCTTGACATTGGAATAGAGTTGTGAAAAGTAAACTTAAAGTTCTGCTTTTTGTTTGTTAATCGAGTGTAGTGTTCGTTAAAAATGCTTATAAAAAGATTATTACCTTTGAGACGAGGATTGTTTTCGCCCTCACCTTTAATACTCACACTGAAAAATTTTGAAGGGTGAAACTCAACTCTATTTCTTAAGTCTACTGCAAGACCTAAAGAGTCAAAACCCGGCCCTAAGTTTGCACTCGTTGCTGGTACACTAATTGTCACGTATTTTATTCCTATTTATCCCACGGCACCTATAATGTAAAGTGGTGAGGCTTCTGTAGTGAACTCATCATAATCAAGTAGCTCTGGAAGCCTAAAATTTGGCTCAGGCACTACTTCTAATTTTTGAGTTTTAATTTCTGAGTCAATTTTAACAAAACATAGCTTTCCAATCGCTTTTATAGGTCTATTTTCGTTAAATTTAAAAGCATCTGCTGCAAAAAGTTTTATATTTTTTAAAATACTAAGAGATTGTAAAAAAATATATGCAACTTTTATCGCCATAAAACTACCTGGACCATTCGCATAAAAAAGAGATTTAATAGTAAACCTATTTAATAAATCTTTAAAAACAGCAGGCAGGTACTCTGAACTTTTCTCATCTGATTTTATGATCTCTATGAGCTTATTTTTTTCATAAATACCAATTAAAATAGGTGAACTTAATGCAATGACTAAAACATCAACACTTTTACGCATACGCTTTTTCTAACTCTTTTGTAGTCTCTCCCACTAGCTCAACGACTTCATAGTTTTCAGGGTCTTTTAGCAATTCAAGGGTTAATTTGTGATTTAAGTCATGACTTCCAGCCATCGCTTCATAGTTGCCTAAAAAGTTCATACCTATAAGACTCATATCACCTATGGCGTCAAGAATTTTATGACGAACAAACTCATTATCGTAACGAAGCCCTTCGGGATTTAAGATTTTTTTCTCATCCAAAACAACCGCATTCTCTAAAGAGCCTCCTAATGCCAAGCCCTTAGAGCGTAAGTACTGAACCTCATGTAAAAACCCAAATGTCCTCGCCCTTGCAATCTCATTTTTGTAAGACTCTTTTGTAAATTTAAGTACATACCCTTGTGTTTGAATCACAGGATGAGGAAACTTGATCGTAAAATCGTACTGAAGGTCTGGTGATGGGGAAAGCTTGACATATTTCTCTCCCTCTTTTACCTCAACCTCTTTTGTAATACGCATTATTCTCTTTGGTACATCTAAAGATTTCAGTCCAGCTTCGTCTAAGAGCATACAAAAACTTGCACTACTACCATCCATTACAGGTACTTCATCGGCATCAACAACCACACGAAGATTATCTATACCGTATGCATAGACAGCAGAGAGAAGATGCTCAATAGTAGAGATGACATGTCCATCTTTACCTATTACTGTAGCCATTTTTGTATCTACAACATTATCGGGAATAAGTGGGATAGAGACATCAACATCACTTCTATAAAAAACTATTCCGCTGTTTGACTCTAAAGGCTCAAGTCTAAGTTTTACTGGTGAGCCTTTATGAAGACCAATCCCTACAAGTTCCACACTCTTTTGTATAGTTGTTTGGTACATAACAGCCCCTTTTAGTTTCTATCTATAGTACGTTTTGCACTTTTTATAACATCATCAATGTTAAGCTTGATCCACTGCGAATCCATCCACTCCTGAGGTCGAACCTCTATACCTTGAACAAGTACGCCAAAATGTAAATGGTCTCCCATAGCATAACCGCTCTTACCTGTATTTGCAATAGTCTCTTTTTTAAGAGTTGTATCCCCTGTTGCAACCTTAACACTTGAGCAGTGCCCATAAAGAGTATATAGACCAAGTCCATGAGCTATCATAGGCATGTTTCCATAGAGTCCATTATAGTCACTAAAGACCACTTCTCCTCCATTTTGCGGTTTAATAGCGGCCATGGCATTACTTGCCAAGTCAAGTCCTAAGTGATAAGACTCACTAATATAATTACCATCATAAAAATATTTTCTATGATCTCCAAAGTGTGCAACCACTTGAGCATTTTTGAGTGGATACATTTTATTCATACTAAAGTTGTTTACTTTTTCATTTTTAACTTTTGAGGCAAGCTCATGAATAAGCTTCTCGTTTTTTGCTCGTACGTCTTCATTAATGATTTTAAACTGTTCTAAAGAGCCCTCTATACCTTGAGTCTGAGCGAACTCCTCAGCTAAATCTGCAATCTTTCCCTTTAAAAAGCTGTCACTGAGTTTTATATTTGAAACTTTATAGTGTTTCTCTTTGAGGTAAAGGGGTACATATGCTTTAGCAACATTACCAGCTCTGTCTGTTGCAACAACTGTAGCTTTAAAGTCATTATCTATCACAGGCCATGCGACTAGTGATATATAGTATCCATCTTTATAAAAAGGTTGTGGTTTAAACTTTTTGTCGTGGTTTCCTTCTATGTAGAGTGCATCAAGATTTGCATCATCAGCTTTAAATACTACAAGAGCAGAACCACCTCTAGCGATACTGTATGAGTTACTTACAATACTAAGCTGTGGGCGTTTTTTATCAACAACTAAATCAAGGCTTTTTCTACTAATGTTTCCTTTAAAATAGTTCCACTTACTAGTATCTTGTGCTTCAATAACAATTTTGACACTTTTATCTTTCATAGAGTAAGCACTTCTTGGAGGCTCAACTTGTAAAGAGACTCTATTTTGCGCTGTTACAAGTTTTTCATAGTGTAAATCAGTAGTGCCCTCTTGAGTTATCATTGTAACTCTATAAGCTATCACACCACTCTCATCACTAATAGTCAAAGGAAGTGGTTTTTTTAAATTCCAATAACCATTTGTCTCTAAGCTAATTTCTGGACCAACTCTTTCAAACATTGAAGAGAAATAGATAAAAAGTGCTCCCCCTACAACCAACATAAATGATAAAATTAATACGACAGCGGATCCATTTCCTTTTTTTCTCAAACTATTTCTCCTCTAAAATTGTAATTATTCTCATATTTTCATCGCTCTTTAGCAGCACAACTCTTTTAACATGTGCAATTTGCATCGCTTCATGCATAATATTTTTCGCATCTTCTAAGGCTGCACCACTACTTTTCAAGTCTTCATCACTAAGATAAAGAACTGCTTCAGTTGCACTCTTATGTAAGAGCATACTTCCAAACAGCCTTGCACGTAAACGAAAAGAGGCAAGAGACTCTGTATAAGCAAAAGAGTCCTGCATCTTTTTATACTCTGCTTTGGACTCTATAAGTGATAAAGCAGTAGCAAATACCATGCCATCAACCTCTCTACTTGTAAAATTTTTGTACTGCATTAAAAGCCCAGCATACAATGATGTTGCCATCTTTTCATTTAGCTTTATATCGTGCTCTTGAAAAAAAGTAAAATAGCCTAAAGTATCACTACTTACTTCAACAGTATAATCAGCAGAACCTGGAAAAGAACGCTTTACTTGCGTAAACCAAGGAAGGCTTACGTAAGAGTGTGGAAGCTGCTCATCTACATAGAGAGAGACACGTTTTTGCAGTGTTAAAATGTAGCTATATAAAGCATTTGCATTTGCAAAACTCTCTTTATTAGCTTTCAAAAGTATATGTTTGGCACTCTTTATACTTTGCAAATCAAGCATTTTTGTCTACTTTTTATGCAATTATATACTATTTCTTATTCATCTTATACACATATGCTAAAACCTCCGCTACAGCTCCAAAGAGTGACTCAGGAATTGTCTGCTCAAGCTCTACTTCACTGTAAAGACTTCTAGCTAAAGGTGGGTTTTGAACAATATGCACGCCATTTTCCCTCGCTATCTTTTTAATCTGCTGTGCAACGTGGTCCATACCTTTTGCTATAACAACCGGTGCATAGGACTTTTGTGCATCATACTTAATCGCTACAGCATAGTGCGTTGGATTTGTTATAACAACATCAGCTTGAGGTACCTCTGCCATCATTCTCTTACGTGCAGCCTGCATCTGAATTTGACGAATTTTTGATTTTACACGAGGATCTCCCTCCATGTTTTTCATCTCATCTTTTACCTCTTGAAGAGACATTTTAAGCCCATCAAAATACTGTTTACGTACTATTATCAAATCAATAATGGCAAAAATAAAGATAATAAAGAGCATAACAGCGGCAATCACAAGCATCTTCTCTTCAAGCCAGTCCATCTGATCTCCAAGACCAAACAGCGCTACAGTTGGTAGTTCTAAAATAAAATAAAAAAGAAAAACAAAGCCAACACCAAGTGTTATGAATGATTTGGACGTAACTTTTATTGACTCGATGAGCTTCTTAATCGAGATTAAATTTTTCAATCCTTTAATTGGGTCAATCTTTTTTAAATCAGGAACAATTGCTTTTGTAGTAAAAAGAAAACCAAATTGTGAGAGTGCAGCTAAAATACCAGCAATAGCAACTGCAATAGCTAAAGGCATCACGATAAAAAAGAACTCCCGAACAGTTACTATAGTAATGCCAAGCATCGCTTCTTTATCTATGTCACTTCCGATAAGTGAGAAGTAGTACTTGACTAAAAAAACTGTATGCTCAGACATAAAAGGGAAAAGCATCAGTGTTGCAAGTATCGCTATAAAAAGTGTAACAACACCTGATGCATCTTGAGATTTTGGGACATTTCCCTCTTTTCTAGCATCAGCTATCTTCTTGGAGGTGGGCTCTTCTGTCTTTTCCTGATCATCAGCCATTAAAACCCTCTCTTACGTAAGAGTATATCTCTACTAGTCGATTTTCATGGACAAATCTATCCAGTTTGCTTGATGAATCATTGAACCACTGCTAATGGCATCAACACCCGTTTTTGCATACGCCTCTATTGTTGCAAGTGAGATATTGCCGCTAGCTTCTAAAAGTACGTGAGGATAGTGTGCATCTCGGAACTCTACTACCTCTTTTACCTGATCTGGGGTCATATTATCACACATCACAATGTCACACGCTGCTTTCATAGCCTCTTTTGCAGCTTCAAAGGTCTCTGTTTCAACCTCTATTTTTGCTGTAAAAGGAATTTTTGTTCTTGCTGTTTCTATATACTCACTCAAGTTTTCAATAGTCTTTAAATGCGTATCTTTAATCATTAAAGAGTCATCAAGCCCCATTCTATGATTAATCGCGCCACCTTTTCTAGTTGCATACTTCTCAAATACACGTAGTTGAGGACGTGTTTTACGAGTATCTAGAAGCTTTACCCCATAAGGTTTAACTATATCTGCAAACTTGCTAGTTAGTGTTGCTATGGAACTTGCATGGAGTAAAATATCTAAAATCGTACGCTCACAACGTAGTAGCGCGTGAGAGTCAGACTGCATTGTTAAAAGGATATCCCCTTTTACAAAACGCTCACTGTCTCTTTTATGCCACTCTAAGGTGATGTTTTCCATCTGAGCAAGTACATTTATATACTTCTCACCAGCAACAACACCATCACTTTTTGCGATAATCTTTGCACTCGCAGGAACTGCCGGCTCAACTAAAGCATATAAATCTCCTCGTCCAACATCCTCATCAAGTGCTGCTTTTACAAAATCTTTAATCATAATGCCAACATTCTCTCTAGAGCAATTTTAGCCCATTTTTGTGTCTTCTCATCAACCTCTATTTCATTGATAGGTTCGCCATCATCTATAGCTTTAAGCGTTACGTAAAGGTCATAAAGTGTTGTTTCATTCATTGTAGGACACTCTGGTTTGGTTGAACTTAGTACGTATGTATTTTTAGGACGTAGACGGTTCACCATATTAAACTCAGTTCCAACAGCGACTTTTTGATCTTCTGGAAGCTCTGTAATGTACTTGATAAGCTGTGAAGTTGAGCCTACAAAATCACTTGCATCACAGATAGCCGGATCACACTCAGGGTGTGTTGCAATTAAAATGCCAGGATATTTTTTTCTGTAAAACTCTATGTCTTCAACGCTAAAGAGCTGATGCACAGAACAAAAACCGTCATAACAGAGAATATCGCACTCATTTGGATCACCCTCTTGTCCAATTACCATCGACTTTAGACCCATCTGATTGGCTATGTTTTGTCCCAAACATCTATCTGGGACAAAAAGTATTTTTTTGCCCTCTTGGAGTGCGGTTGTAATAATGTGCTTTGCATTAGAACTTGTACATACCATTCCGCCCATCTCACCTACTTTGGCTTTTACATCAGCATTTGAGTTAATGTATGTAATAGGCAAAATATTCTCGTTAGGAATTCCTGCTTTGTTTAAAAACTTCACAGAATCATCAAAATAGAGAGAATCTATCATTCGAGCCATGGCACAGCATGCAATCTTTGGCATGACAACTCTTTTTTCAGGAGAGAGAACCTTAACACTTTGTCCCATAAACCCAACACCACAAAAGAGTACAAACTCGGCATCATCAGCCTTTGTTCTCATAGCAAGTTCTAAAGAATCACCTGTAATGTCAGCCATCTCAAAGACCTCATCACGCTGATAAAAGTGTGCAACCACCGTTACATCAAGTTTCTCTTTGAGTGCTAGAATTTTTGCTTTTAACTCTTCGTTTGAATACTCCAAAGCCTTTCCTCTCATGATTTATTTGAGCGCAATTATATCGAAAAATTTTATTTGATTATAACGATAGAGAGTGTACAATCGCACATTAAAAATATCGTAAGGATATACATGGATTTTTTATTTAACATTAACGTGCAGTTTTTTATTGCAGCTTACCTTGTCGGAGGTATTCCTTTTGGATTACTGCTTGCCAAACAGTTTGCAAATGTAAACATAAAAGAGAGTGGTTCTAAAAGCATTGGGGCGACAAATGTGTTGCGAGTTGTTAAAGAGAGCAACCCTGCACTCGCGAAAAAACTTGGAATTGCAACTCTTGCACTTGATGCACTCAAGGGTGTAGCAGTTTTAATCGCTGGATATTTCGCTGGTGTGAGTGAAGCAACCCTTTGGGCAATAGCAGTTCTTGCTGTAATCGGTCACTGCTTTTCACCATATCTTAATTTTGAAGGTGGCAAAGGTATAGCAACAGGCATGGGTGTGATGATGTTTATGCTTCCTTATGAAACACTTATTGCCCTAGTTGTTTGGGGTGTTATGGCAAAAACTATTCGTATCTCTTCTATATCATCACTTACTGGTGTTTTAGCACTTTTGATAGCAAGTTTTTTTATTCATCCGCAGATGGCTCACGCTCCCGTTGTTTTCATTGTTATTATTCTCTACTACAAACATATTCCTAACATTATTCGCCTCATCAAAGGTGAAGAGAAGCGTGTTGTTTAATGCAAGTTCGTATTGAGTCTTTAGAGTTTGAAGCCATCTTA
>Ga0272440_1003708_pt1 | contig 11288 bp, 9 predicted proteins | sample SSMMMBAug17_FD_192440 | JGI IMG/M metagenome (GOLD analysis project Ga0272440, IMG submission 192440) | Marine sediment archaeal communities from Little Sippewissett salt marsh, Falmouth, MA, United States - SSM-MMB-Aug17 | ecosystem: Environmental > Aquatic > Marine > Wetlands > Sediment ... | reverse complement strand
CTCTGACCCGCCAGGTTGCTGAGTTGATCCGGTCTGTTGCTGGGCAGCTGTTTCTTTATAAATTTTTTCGGCAAATCCATGCGAAGCCTGCTCTAATTTGGTCTTAGCTTCTTTAATAGCATTAATCTCGTTTCCTTCCAAAGCTTTTTTTAGGTTGGCAATCTCTGTTTCGATTTTTCCTTTCTCAGCGTCTTCGATTTTATCTTTATTATCAATTATCATTTTTTCTAAAGAATAGATAAAATTATCACTCTCATTCTTGACTTCGATTAATTCTCTTGCTTTTTTATCCTCATCTGCGTGAGTTTTAGCTTCATTAACCATTTTATTAATTTCATCTTCAGAAAGTCCGCTGGAAGACTCAATTTTAATCTTTTGCTCTTTACCGGTTCCTAAATCTTTAGCGGAAACATGAACAATCCCATTAGCATCAATATCAAAACCTACTTCAATTTGAGGAACCCCTCTTGGAGCTGGAGGAATATCAGCTAAATCAAAACGACCTAAAGTTCTGTTCTGATTAGCTAGTTCTCTTTCTCCTTGTAAAACATGGATCGAAACTGCTGGCTGGTTGTCAGCGGCTGTTGAAAAAGTCTGACTTTTTTTAGTAGGAATGGTAGTGTTTCTTTCGATCAACTTAGTCATTACTCCTCCTAGAGTCTCTATCCCTAAGGACAAAGGAGTAACATCAAGTAAAAGAACATCATTAACATCTCCCGCTAAAACTCCTCCCTGAATAGCGGCTCCAATAGCTACAACCTCGTCAGGATTAACCCCTTTGTGAGGATCTTTCCCAAAAACTTTTTTTACTAATTCTTGGACCGCTGGAATTCTGGTTGTTCCACCTACTAAAATAACTTCATCGATTTCAGTTTGGGATAAACCAGCGTCTTCTAAAGCCTTAAGACAAGGTTCTTCTGTAGCACTGACTAAATCTTGGACCAACTGTTCAAATTTAGCTCTAGTTAGGCTTAAAACTAGGTGTTTAGGGCCATTCTGGTCAGCTGTTAAAAAAGGGATATTGATTTCGGTTTGCACTTTTCCTGACAATTCTATTTTAGCTTTTTCTGCTCCTTCTTTTAAACGCTGCAAAGCCATTTTGTCAGCCGAAACATCTATCCCAGACTGTTTTTTGAACTCTTCCATCATCCAAGTCATGATTCTCTGATCAAAATCATCTCCCCCTAAGTTGGTATTTCCATTAGTGGACTTAACTTCAAAAACACCATCACCTAGTTCTAAAATAGAGATGTCGAAAGTTCCACCTCCAAAATCATAAACCGCAATTTTTTCATTTTCTTTTTTCTTATCTAGTCCATAGGCTAAAGCAGCTGCGGTTGGTTCGTTAATAATTCTTTCTACCTCTAATCCGGCTATTCGACCTGCATCCTTTGTGGCTTGCCTTTGAGAATCATTAAAATAAGCTGGAACCGTGATAACAGCTTTAGAGATAGTCTCTCCTAAAAAATCTTCAGCTGTCTGTTTCATCTTTTGCAAAATTCTGGCCGAAATCTCCTGAGGCGTAAATTCTCCTCCCACAGTTTTAATTAAAACTTCTTTTTTATTATCTTCAGCTATTTCAAAAGGAACCATTTTTTTTTCTGAGTCTGCTTCCGTAAATTTTTTTCCAATAAATCTTTTAACAGAACGGATTGTATTTTCTGGATTAGTTATTATTTGGTTCTTAGCCACTTGACCAACTAGTCTTTCTCCTTTATCATTAAAAGCTACAATTGAAGGGGTTGTTCTTTGTCCTTCTGAATTAGAAATAACACTAGGTTCTCCACCGCTCATTACGGCCACACACGAATTAGTTGTCCCTAAATCAATTCCTATTATTTTACTCATCTTTTTCTCCTCCTTACTTATAATAAGTTTATCTTTAAATTATTTTTTTCCCTCTTTTTTTTGATCTTTATTTTCTTCTAAATTTTGTTTAGCTTTAGGTTTAGTTACTTTAACTTTAGAGCTTCTGATCGCTAAATCATCAATCTTAAATCCTTTCTGATGAACTTTAGTCACCATTTCGGATTCTATTTCTTCACTCTCCTCAATCTCTATCGCTTCATGAAAATTAGGATTAAATTCTTCTCCCAAAGCTTCTATTTCTAATATCGAAAAATTTTCTAAAGTTGTTTCAATTCGTTTCGATATCATTGAAATTCCTTCTACAAAAGAATTATAACTATCCTCGTTTGTATTCTCTTCAGCCGAGTCGATTGCTCTTAAAAGATCATCATTAATCATAATTATTTCTAAAGCAAAATCTTTGATAGCCATTTTTTTTAAGTCTTCTTGAAGTTTAATAGTTCTCTTTTTGTAATTTTCAAAATCAGCTTGTCGTCTTTGCGATAGATCTTTTAAAGAATCTAGATCTTTCTCTAACTTAGAAATCTGTTCATCCTTAAGCTTGATTTCAGAATTATGCTTTTTTTCAAGTTCCTTAATTCGATTTTCTTGTTTAAGATCTATAGAATCTTTTTTGCTTGAATCTTTTTTGCTATCCATCTCTGTCCCTGAATTTTTTTTTATTTTAGTCATTTTTTCCTCCAAGCTTACTTTGAAATCTTACTTAAAAGATCTGAAATAAGTTTACCTGCGTAATCAATTAAAGGGACATTCTTTTTATAATCCATTCTGGTTGGTCCGATTACCCCTAAAGCCCCAACCTTTTTTGTCCCAATTTTATAAGTGGTGGTAATCATGCTACAATCAACAATATCTTCATAAGGGAGTTCTTCTCCAATTAGAGCAAAAATTCCATCTTTATCAAGCATCTCAACCATTAAATCAGCTAAAATTTCTTTTTTTTCTATAAATTGAAGGAGACTGTTTATTTTTTTCTGTTCGACCATCTCTGGAATTTTTAAAAGATTTTCTATCCCCTGCATCTCTAACCTGGGTTCTTCAATATTACCAAAAGCAAGCTCAGCAATATCAAAAGCCATTTCAGCTTCAGAAAAATCGTTTTTAAATTTTTCTTTAGTATCTTTACGAAGTTTATCAAGGAGTTCGTTTTTAATTTCAAAAAGAGAATAACCGGATAACTCACTAGTAAGATAATTAGAATGTTTACCAAGATTTTCCTGAGTTATGTAGGTTGACAAAGTTATTCTTTTATTAATAATCATTCCAGTTCGAGTTACTAAAACCATTAAAATAGCGTTATCATCTAAAGGGACCAGCTCTATCCTTTTAACGACCGTATAATCTAGTTTTGGAGTTAACATTACACTGGCGTAATTAGATTCCTTGCTAAGCATTTTAAGAAGAGAGTTAAAAACATCCTCAAGCTCCAGCTCTTTTTTTATTTGCCGGTCAGGTCCAGGAAGTTCTTCGTTTAAATCATAGTTATAATCATTCAACAAAGAATCGACGTAAAAACGATATCCTTTGTAAGTGGGGAGTCTCCCCGCCGAAGTATGAGGTTGAGCTAAATAACCCATTTTCTCTAAATCAGACATTATATTTCTCATTGTGGCCGGTGAAATTGAAAAAGCATATTTTTGCACAAAAGAACGAGATCCAACTGGCTTACCCGTTATAATGTAATCATAGATTATAGATTTAAGAATTTGAGCTTCTTTACTATTAGAGTCAATGTTAAAATTTTCAAACATCATTTTAAAAAATAAAGCACCTTTTTATTAGCACTCATTTCTTTTGAGTGCTAATAAAAAGGTAGCAATTTTAGGTTGAAAAGTCAAGTGGAAAATTAATTTTTCGGTGCCAGAGGTTAATTTTTAAAAGAAATATATTTTCTAGAAGTATAATTAAGAAAATTTAAATTTAAAATTTACCTTTTCTACCTCTTCTTGCTTTTCGTTAAAAGTTTTCTCCCAAAAGCTAATCCTTTTCTGTTTATCAAATAAAATTATGGTTGAAGCTCTAGTTCCATAAACAGGGTTAGCTACAAAAATTGGGGCTAAAATTTTTTCCCATTCTAAGGTTAGACCAGTTTGAGGTAAATCTTTTTCGATTGGGTCAGATTTATCTTTTAAAAGAAAAAAAAGAGACTCGGGTAAATTTTTAGAAGTAGCCATAGAGATTATTTGAGATAATTTTTCTTTACCGCTAACTACTTTTGGCCAGGGCGTATCTATAAAGTGATTACTCAAGCCATAAATTCCTGGATTTAATTTTTCTCCCTTTCCCCTCAAACTAGAATAGTAATAAAATTCTTCTTGTTCTTTTAAAAGCAGATTAAAGTCATTATATTGCTCTATTTTTTTTGTTAATTGATCCATAAAAGGTTGAGACTTAGTTTGATTCTCTAAAAAATTTTTAAGAATTTCTCCTCGAGAAGAAGCAGATTTTTTTCTTTTTTTAGGATTTCGAAAATTAGTTAAACCAGCTAAACGGCCTGTTTTGGTTACTCCTAACCAAGTTCCGCCCTCTTTCAAGTCTCTCCCGGCTAAAATATCAGGGGCGTCTGACCAAAAGCTGGCTTTTCCCGCTGGTCGATCAAAAAATTCATCCCGATTAGCTGCTAAAATTAAATCATACTTTGAATGAACTTTATAAGCAAAAAAAATAACACACATTTAATTTTAAGAATGTTATAAATATTTATTAACTAAAAAATCGGTCTGTAAAGGGTTTAGGTCAAATTTCTGGCTGACTAATTCAATTAACCTAGCTTTATCAAATTTAGGGTCATCTTTTAAGACACCACTAATAAATTTAACGGCTTTAGTCAAAGATTCATCCATATTTCAATCTCCATTTTTAATTAATTATAAAGCTCTCATGTTTTCTGGTCTTAAAATCGTTTCATCTCGATTAACCAAAACTTGATCAATCATTTTTAAAACCTTTTTTTGTTCATCAGGAAATTTGGCTCTAATAGGTAAATAATTAGAAGCATGATTAGAAGCAAAAATACATTTTCGGGTAACATTCATATTTTTGATCATATCTTTTAATTCTTGCAGCAGACCAAATTTATCTGGCAACTTAAATTTACCTAAACGGTAATCCTGATAAAGAGGCGTATTCGGTAAAATCATAACCGTTAAAGCCGAAATATAATCAGCCGAAATTAAACCTAACATCTTGCCGGTCTCTTTAGCATGCTCTCGGCTAAGCTCTGTTCCCCCAATTCCTAAAAGAACGGTCTGAGAAAGTAAAAGGCCCGAGTCCATAACTTTTCGAGCAGTCTCGATCATTCTTTCTGGAAAAGCACCTTTCTTTATTTTTCGCAAAACTTCTTTATGTCCACTCTCGATTCCTTGGTAAACTATTCCTAAACCTGCTTCTTTTAGCTTTTTTAATTCAGTCGGTTTTTTTCTAATAATGGCTTTCGTGTTTCCATAGACCCCAATCCTTTCAATTTTAGGATTTTTTTGGCGGATATAATGAATTAAATCTAAAATAGTATCTGTCGGAAGAATAAGAACATCTCCATCAGCCAAAAAAGCTTTTTTGAAAGGATAGCCAGACCCTGAAGCTTCATCAATATCCCTTTTAACTAAATCTAGATCCTTAATTCTAAATTTTTGCTCTTTATAGGCTCCACAAAAAGTACACATATTATGAGAACAACCGACCGTAACCTGAATAATCATACTATAAGCCTCGCTAGGAGGTCGAATTACATGACCAACATAATCCATTTTGAAACCCTATCCTTTTTTTATTTTAAAAATTTTTAATTAGCAAAGCCCCAGAGATTTATGCATCTGAAGATTTAATCGAACCTTAAGTTTATCTTCTAAAATCATTTTGGCTAATTTAACCGGATCAATCAATTGTTCTACAGGAGAAAAATTAATAATTGTCTCCGTTTTAGTCAAATGCTTCTTAATAAAATTTTTAGAAAAAATATAATCTTCTTTTGTTGCTATAACAAATTTAATTTCGTCATTTTTCGTTAAATAATCTAAATTCTCAAGCAAAAAAGAATCTCTCTCTTGGCTAGAAGGAGTTTTAACATCAACAATTTTTCTAATTACCTCTGGCACTCTTTTTAAGTTTAAACTACCATTAGTTTCTAGTTGAATTTTATAATCCTTTTTAAGGAGCTCTTCAAAAAGAAGATAAACATTTTTTTGCCAAAGAGGCTCTCCTCCGGTAATCGTTAAGTGATCGCTTCCCTGATAGTGACTCACTTGTTCTATAATAGAAACGATACTCATTTTATGATTCTGTTCGTAAGCCTCTTTAGTATCACAATAAGCACATCTTAAATTACATCCGGCTAATCTAATAAAAACCGAAGGGAACCCAGAGAGAGACGATTCCCCTTGAAGAGAAAAAAAAATTTTATGGATAAACAGATCCACTCTATTGCCCCTTAATTAAAGTCTGAACAAGGTTTCCAAAATAATTAATAGTATCTTTAATCGGTTCGGTTGAATTCATGTTAACACCAGCTTTCTTTAATTGATCTAAAGGAAAAAGCGTTCCTCCTAAAGTAAGAAAATTTAAATATTTATCCCGCGCGTTTGAGCCTTTTTGCAAAACCTTTTCGGCTAAAGCAATAGCTGCTGAAATTCCGGTAGCATATTTATAAACATAAAAAGCGGAATAAAAATGAGGAATTCTTAAACATTCTAAAGATAATTCCTGATCAAGATAAAGTTCAGGCCCAAGGTAAATCTGTAGTAACCGTTGATATTCTTGAAGTAAAACCTCTAAAGTCAGGGGTTGGTTTTTTTCCACTAAATCATGGGTCTTTTTTTCAAACTCAGCAAACATGGTTTGTCGAAAAAGAGTTCCTCTGATATTATCGATCTCTCGGTTTAAAATATATTTAGCCATTTTAGGATTATCTTGATAATAAGTAAGTAGATATCTGGTTAAAAGAGTTTCGTTAAAAGTAGAGGCAACCTCTGCGACAAAGATAGTGTAATTATGATTAAGATAGGATTGGTTTTTTTTAGCATAATAAGAATGCATAGAATGACCCGCTTCATGAATTAGAGTATAAAGACTGTTGATATTATCCTCTTCGTAATTTAATAAAATATAAGGAGGGGAGTCATAGCACCCCGAGGAATAAGCTCCGCTTCTTTTCCCTCGATTTTCGTACCGGTCAACCCATCCTGACAACAATCCTTTTTCTAAAATAGCTAAATACTCTTCCCCTAAAGGGCGAAGAGCTTTTAAACAAACGGCTACGGCCTCTTTATAAGGCATTTTAAAATTAACTTTTTTGACCAAAGGAACGTAAGTGTCGTAAAAATGGAGTTCTTTTAAACCTAAAACCTTTTTTCTAAATTTTAAATATTTAAAAAAAGGCTTTAAATTATCTTTAACAGTTTTTAGTAAGTTGTCATAAACTTTTAGATTAATATTATCTTTAAATAAAGAAGCTTCTCGACAGGTTGAAAAATTTCTGACCTTAGCGTAAAAATAATCTTTTTTAACAGAAGATCCTAAAGCGGAGGCAATGGTATTTTTGTGATCATCATAAACTTGATAATATTGCTGAAAAGCTTTCTTTCTTATGGCTCGAGATTCATTAATTAAAAAAGTATTAAAATTAGCATGACTTAATTCTACCAACTCTTTCTTGTCATTTTTAATAAAACCAAATTTTAAATCAACATTATCAAGCTGACTAAAAAGGCTAGAAGCAGCTCCAGAAAGGTCAGTAGTTAAAGAAAGGATCCTTTCTGTTTTTTGATCATGAGTATGTGGTCTAAATCTTAAAATTTTTTTTAAATAAAATTGATAATCCTTTAGCTCTGTACTCTTTAAATATTTCTCCATAATTTTTGGGGGTAGAGCTTGAATTTCAGGCGTAATAAAGCTAGCTAATTCCGAAGCTCGGGTATAAAGGCTAATTGCTTTTTCATATAAACCAAGATAAAGTTGATTCGATTTATCTTCATCATTTTTTAAATGAGCGTAAGTATATAAAGCCTCTATCTGACGTGAGATATCTAAATCAAAATCTAAAACTTTTTTAAAATGTTTAAGAGATTTGGTTAAAGTGCCAGAGAAATTAGAGTAACCTGAAATTTTTTTTTCTATTTCTAAATAATTTTTTAGCCAAGCTTGATCGTTTTTAAAAAGAGGGCTCAAATCCCATTTATCTTTATCCGGAACCTCTTTTCTGAATAAAATTTTTCTGGTGGTCATTTTATAAAATCCTTAAGTTATTTTTTTTAGAGCTCTAATTTCGTTTGGTTTTAAAGAACGATAAGATCCTCGATTAACTCCTGTTAATTGCAAAGGTCCAAAAGTAACTCGTTTTAATTTTTTTATTTTATAATTAAGATTAAAAAAAGAATAGCGAATTTGACGTTTTTTCCCCTCATAAATAGTCATTTTGATAAGAGTTTTTGTTTCGTTCAAATTTTTGATAATAGCCGGTCTCGTTTTAAGCTTAAGTTGATGAAGATAAATTCCTTTTTCTAATCTTTTCTGATCAATTGAACTTAAAGGTTTATCTAATTCCAGCAAATACTCTTTAGCAATTTTAAAACGAGGTTTCATAAGATGTTGGGCTAAATCCCCATCATTAGTAAATAGTAGCAAACCCTCAGTATCTTTATCTAAGCGTCCTACTGGATTTAAGCCTAACTTTTTATATCTTTCCGGAAGAAGGTTCATTACAATCGGACGGTCTTTTTCATCCTTTAAAGTTGTAATGTAGCCTTTAGGTTTATTTAACATTAAATAAGCAAAATTATCTGGTGGTTTCAATTTTAAATTGTCAAATTCAACTACATCTTGGTCAATAAGAACGGTTTGAGCTAAATTTTTAACAATTCGATTATTTATTTTAACTCGGCCAGTTAAAATAAAATCTTCTACTTTTCTTCGAGATCCTAAGCCACAGAGGGCTAAAAATTTATTTAATCTTACCGGTCGCTTTTCTGCTGAAATTATCATTTTATCCTTTTAAACCTTAAAGGTTTTTTTTTAGAATCCTTATATAAAATATAAACTTGACCTCGAGCTGAAAAAGAGAGTTCATTCCCAAAAGAGGCTCCTGCTAAAAAAATTATTTGGCTATTATTAAAATTAAAATTATAATTGCCTTTAAAGCATTCCTCTTCTTGTTTATCTTTTAAATAAGAACGATATTTTCCCTGAGGAGAAATCTCTAAACAATGCTGGGTAAATTCTCCCTTATTATTTATGCTCCACCATTTTCCTGCTAAATCTTTTCTTCTTTCCTCAATCTTTTTTTCTAAAGAACTGATAATTTTTTGGCCTTTTCTTTTGGTAATAAGTTTTTGACCCGAAAGAATTTTTAAATTCTGACCAAAAATCCAACCGGTCATTCCTTCCGATGTTTTAATTCTATACCAAAAATCTTCTTTTTGAGCAATCCAGCTCTTTTTTTTAGAACAAGCGAGAATATCAACTACGGCCCCTTTCTCTAATTGATCAACCCTAGCGGAAAAGATATAAGGGTCGATCCTAACGGCAGAATTGTTATTTAAAATTTTTCCCTGTTTATTCAGAAGAAGATTTTTTTTGCTAATTTTATCTTTACAACTTAATTGAAAAAGAAGTAAGCCAATAAATAATAAGAGATAAATATTTTTTTTTATCAATGAAGGTGTCCTCTGCTAAAATAGCTTATAAATTAAAAACTAAAGTGTCAAGCAAGAAGATTTCTTAATTTATAAACTGGTAAGACTATAAAAAAAACAGGCAAATTTAATCTAAAAGAGCCTAGCTATCCTCTTTTTTATGTTTAGCAATCTCTTTTAAAATCCCTTCTTGGATAGAAGCACTCACTGGAGAGTACTTGCTAAATTCCATGGAATAATTGGCCCTTCCACTAGTTATGTTTCTAAGTTGGGTTGAGTAGCCGAACATTTCTTTTAAGGGGATAAAACCATTAAGTTTTTGAGATCCTTTCCGATGTCTCCTCATCGACTCAATCTTTCCTCTCCTTTTGTTGAGGTCTCCCATAACATCACCAATATATTCGTCAGGAGTATTAACCTCTATTTTCATAATCGGCTCTAAAATGACCGGTTTAGCTTTTAAGAAAGCCTCTTTAAAACAGATAGAGCCACAAGTTTGAAAAGCCATATCAGAAGAATCAACTGGGTGAAAACTTCCATCTAAAAGAGTGACTTTTACATCTACTACAGGGAATTTAGTAAGAATTCCATTATTAATTGTTTTTTGAATCCCTTTTTTAACAGAAGGAATATATTCAGCCGGGATATTTCCCCCTTTAATTTCACTAACATATTCAAAACCATTACCACTGTTTGGCTCTATTTTCATAATAGCGTGAGCGTATTGTCCTTTACCACCGGTCTGCTTAACATGTTTATAGTCTTTTTCACTTTCAATCGTAATAGTCTCTCGGTAAGCAACAGCTGGTTCTCCTGTTTCACATTCTATGGAAAATTCTTCTTTAAGACGACTCATAATGATTTCCAAATGAAGTTCTCCCATCCCAGCTATTACCGTCTCATTAGTCTCATCATCAAATCTAACTCTAAAAGAAGGGTCCTCCATCGCTAATTTTCTTAAAGCCGCTCCTAATTTCTCTTGCTCTTTTCGGTTAGGGGGGATGACTTTCTGTTCAATAACCGTAGGTGGAATAAAAATTGATTCTAGCAACATCTGACCTGTTGGTAAACATAAAGTATCTCCAGTTTTAGTCGATTTCATTCCGATTAAAGCTACAATATCTCCGGGTCCAGCTTGCTGAACCTCTTCTCTATCTTTAGCGTGAATTTTTAAAATTCGACCAATCCTTTCATTTTTTTTCTTAGTAGAATTTATAACCCCTAGGCCACTTTTTAATTCACCAGAATAAATCCTGACAAAGGTTTGCTGACCCACAAAAGGATCAAAGATTATTTTAAAAGCTAAAGCACATAAAGGTTCATCCACAGAAGGTTTTCTGACCTGTTTTTTTTCTGGATCATCAATATCAAAACCCTCTGTTTCACCAATATCTAAAGGGGAGGGCAGATAATCAACCACCGCATCAAGAAGAGCTTGAACTCCTTTATTTTTATAAGCCGAACCTGTAAAAACTGGGGTTATTTTTTGAGACAAAACTGCTTTTCGAGCTGCTTTTTTTAAAAGTTCCTCAGGAATATCTTTTTCTTCTAAAAAATATTCCATAACTTCATCATCAAAATCAGCTACTTTCTCTATTAAAAAAGAGCGTGCTTTTTCGGCTTGCTCTTGATATTCGGTTGGTATATCGATATCTTCAAATTCAAATTCTTTAAAAACTCGGGCTTTTTTAGTAATAAGATTTATGGCTCCAACAAACTGTTCTTCTGCTCCCATCGGGATGCTAAAAGGGACAGGGTGAGCGTCTAAATATTTATCCATCTGATTAATAACTT
>Ga0272440_1003707_pt1 | contig 11289 bp, 4 predicted proteins | sample SSMMMBAug17_FD_192440 | JGI IMG/M metagenome (GOLD analysis project Ga0272440, IMG submission 192440) | Marine sediment archaeal communities from Little Sippewissett salt marsh, Falmouth, MA, United States - SSM-MMB-Aug17 | ecosystem: Environmental > Aquatic > Marine > Wetlands > Sediment ... | reverse complement strand
GTGATGGTTCAGGCACAATTTCTTATCCAGATGGGTCCATTGCAACAATTGATGGCTGGGGCGGAACCTATACTTATACAGATGTGGATGGCAATACTGTCACATTAAATGAATACGACATTGGATCATTTCATAATCCAGATGGATCAATAGAAACATTTAACGAGGATGGGACAGCCACATTTATCACCCGAAATGGTGATGAATTTACCTATAACGAAGATGGCTCAGGCAGTGCGAAATTCATTGATGGCTCGACCGAGATTCATAATGCGGATGGTTCAGGTCAATGGAATGCAGCTGATGGCTCTTATTCAACATGGGAGGCTGATGGTTCAGGAACCATGCACGATTCCTATGGTTACGACAGTCAATGGGATGCTGAAGGCAATAGTGTCTGGTCGAATCCAGATGGTTCATCTGGCTGGTATAAATCAGATGCTAGCAGTAGTTTAACCTTTTCTGATGGTTTTACGCAACAATGGGATAGTCAAGGACAACTTGTGTATGAAGGACCAGCTGAAAACGCGCCCATGAATCCACCAACATTTGATGAAACAGAGCCACCACCTGAAGAGCCACCACCTGAAGAACCACCACCTGAAGAGGAACCAACCATTATCAATACCACTGAAAACCCTGATGGTTCTACTACCGAAGAATACCATGATGGAACAATCGTAACAACATCTCCAGATGGATTTACTGAAACCATTCATCCTGATGGCAGCATGACATGGACCGATCCAATGGGGGGCAGTAGTTCAATGAGCGCAGATGGTATGTCTGGGGCATGGACATCACCTGATGGATCCACTGGTACATGGGGGCCTGAAGGTTCAGAAACAAACTATGCAAATGGAGCAACTGCCTCATGGGCTGCAGATGGAACCAGTACCTGGACAAATGCACAAGGTACGATCGGTTCATTCAATGCCGATGGTTCCGGCACAATTACCTATTCGGATGGAACTGTTGAATCTTTTGATTCCTGGGAGAATATGCCTCCCCCTTCAGATATGGAATATGGGGAATATACGAACCCGGATGGTTCCACCGATACCTTTAACGAAGATGGTACCTCAACCCATACCGACAGATATGGTAATGTCCATGTCTATAATGTCGATGGTTCCGGCTCTGTAACTTATATGGATGGTTCGGTCGATACGTTCTATCCTGATGGCTCAGGCGAATGGACAGGTGCGGATGGCTCCCATTCAACCTGGAATGCCGATGGCTCCGGAACCTGGGTCGGTGCAGATGGTTCACAATCACAATGGGATGGACAGGGAAATGGCACATGGTCTAACTCAGATGGTACATCAGGTACTTATCATTCTGATGGATCAGGCAGTATTACCTATCCAGATGGAACAACCGAAACCTGGTAAAAAGTTTACCTGGTTCCCTTTTTTTTTATAACTTTTTATGAAAGGAGAATTAACAATGGAAGAAAGACAATCAGGACGTACAGAAGCAATGAAAAGAATTGCCCAAATTAAACGTGAACAAGCAAGAATTCGTTCGAGCAGAATGCAATTTGTCATGAATAAACCCAAACCTCGGGTAAAAGAAGGCTAAAATAAACATTGAAAGCCCTTTCAAACAATTTGAAAGGGCTTTCATATTTTGATTTAACATCAAACAACTTTTTGAGAATGCGTCCTAATCCACCCATCGTGCCATCCACATTTGAAACATCAATAATTGCCACAATTTTTCAACATTCTCCGAATGTCCATTTAAATAACGATCTCGTAAACTCACAACAAATTTGTCGTTAAATAAACCTTGATTTCTCAAGCGGGTTTGATCCAGGTAATGCAAAAAATAAAATTTCAATTCCTTGCGAAACCAAAAATCAATCGGCACGCTGAATCCTTTTTTGGGGCGATCCAACAAGGATTTGGGGCAATATTGATAAACCAACATTTTTAGCAGATGTTTGGGGCCTGCATCGCTATATTTGAAATGTTCTGGCAATCGGGCGACAAATGCCAGAATATGATTGTCCAATAATGGCTCCCGACCTTCAAGGCCAACTGACATGGTTGCACGATCAACTTTCATCAGAATATCATCAGGCAAATACGTTTGATAATCTGTTGCAAGCATTGCATTAATTAAACCTGTTTGCTTTGTATTTCTAATTTTATGATCAAATGATGTTGGCAAAATTTTTATTTGTTCTAACATCATTTTCTGTCGATCCTGATGTGTAATTAACTGACTTGTAATATTCATAAAATCGACGATGTGATCATGTCTTAACATCTGCTGAATTTTTTGTGTCCGCGTTTCAAGGTTATACGCCGAAAGCAGTCGCTGTATCATTTGAAAAGGAATATATTGTAAACATTTATCAAACAGTTTTTTTGTTGAAGGCGTTAAATGTTTGAGGATATTCCAAAGTCGAATGGCAGTTTGATATTTTGTGTAACCGGCAAATAATTCATCTCCCGCATCCGCTGAAAGAGCAACTGTAACCGCCTGTCGTGCCTTTTCACTGACAAGAATAGTTGGGATAGCTGAGCTGTCGCCAAATGGTTCATCATATATATCTGGTAATTTGGGAATAATTAATCGAGCGTCTTGTGGGGTACAGATATATTCGGTATGATCACATCCCAGATAATTTGCAATTTGTTTTGCAAAAGGTGCTTCGTTATATGCATGTTCTTCAAATCCAATGGTAAAGGTCTTTAGTTGTTTTGATCGATGGTTTTGTAAAATGGCTGCAACAGCAACACTATCAAATCCACCGCTTAAAAAAACGCCCACCGGTACATCAGAAACCATTCGATATCCAAAAGATTGTATGAACAGCCGCTCCAGTTCTCTTTTGGCTTCATCAAATGAGATATCCAGTATCGGCTGGTTGTAGCAGTCCATTGCATTCCAGTATTGCGTTTCAGTTAGCTTGCGATGCTTGATATCTAAAACCAGGCAATGCCCTGGACGTAATTTGTATGTGTGATTAAATATGGTATGTGGGGCAGGTATATATCCCCATTTGAGATAGGCATGGATGCCCTGTAAATTTAAATTTTTTGAAAATGATGCGTGTTCATGCAATGATTTCAACTCTGATGAAAAAAGAAAACAATTATTATGCCAATAATAATAAAGGGGTTTTACGCCAGCACGATCTCTGCATAAAAACAATCGCTTTTCTTTGTTGTCAAAAATGACAAAGGCAAACATACCGCGAAAACGATGGACGGCTTCAATTCCCCATTGTTGATAGGCATGAACAATGACCTCAGTATCAGACTGGGATTGAAACGTGATACCAAATTGTTTAATCAGGTCTTTCTGAATTTCAGTATAATTATACACTTCACCATTGTAAACAATATGATATCGATTGTCAGGGGTACGCATGGGTTGTCGACCCAATGTTGATAAATCAAGTATAGACAGACGTCGATGTCCCAATCCGATGATAGCGTTGGCGTCCTGAAAGACTTGATAACCATGATCATCAGGTCCACGATGCGCCAGTGTATCTGTCATGTTTTTCAATGTTGAATAATCTGAGCGTGATGTAAAATCACAAAATCCGGCAATTCCACACATAATGAATATTCCTGAAGCGCGCTTGAAAGATAATTTTCCACATTATCGTATTCAGACAGGTCAGGCGCATGTCCGACCTGTCTAAATTAGTTATCCGAGAGTATCACTGCATTGAATAACTGATGTATTGTATACGCATTTGCACTGCTCTTTCAGTAATGGAGAGTACTTCAAAATATACACCCGATCCGAGTGCTTTTGCCGCAAGCCCACCACGAACACCTTCAAAAATTTGTACAATGCCACCTTGCGTCAATTCGAGCCGGCCGTTTTCAGGCTTATGCGCAGATTCCCAGATTTCTTCCGGATTTTGAGATTTAAGAAATTGATTTGACTTTATTCTATTTACTTCTGTTTGATTCTCCGGGATGAATCCACTTACCAGTATGCGCATTAATGCAATATTTTCATATCCTTGCTTTTGATAATCCAGGTATCGCAACTGAAGTGCCACATCTGCATCATTAACAGTTTGATCACGATTAATCAGAATATCTTTCTGATTAATCGGTTTGCAACTAAATATTTTTGTTTTGTATCCCAAATTAAATGTTCGCCCGGATATTAAAATGAGCCGACCAAACACCACATCCGAGGGCACTGCTGTTTCCGATACAGGTTTGAACAGGAAGGTGATATCATTACCTTTCGCATCTTTGATCGCAACTGACATACCAGCAGCGGTCAGAACCTCAGTAATCATTTCCATCTGATAATTATTGCATTGTCCGGTAGGAACCAGCTCGGTCAATTGGATTGAAGACATATCTCGCACAGTTAGTATTGCCTGTTTGGCCTGAAAAAAATTGCCGGTTATTGGTGTTCTGGTCACATCCTGAAGCAATTTTTTTATCTTTTCACTGCCTTCAATAATTTGTGACTGGGGTTTTTCAACAAGGGGAATGGATGTTGTCCGGTTTGCAATACAAGGATTAATAACACGTATGTTGTCTTGAATAATATGCCCCATAATTGGCGTTTCCCGATAATCCGGCGCAAAAACAAAGCCCTTTTTTGCGACCCATCCTTCAAGTCCAGTGCTGCAACTTGAAAACAAAAGTAAGCAACTGAAACATCCCATGACTAAAATAATTTTTTTAAAAGACATAATAAACACTCCTATCGTTGAATTTTTTTCATCAATACAGCTTTTTCATACAATACATCAGGTAATTGACCATTGGAAATACTTGGTGATTTCAACTTTCGTGGAAGCACAAATATAGAAATCGCTTGTGCTTGATGATCATATGGTCCTTTGGTGATATCACACGACCAGCAACCATCTGATGATAGTGAAGCTGGATTGCACATCGTATGCCACAATCCCTTTGGATTTGAATAGACATCCACACGTAGCTGAGATGAATCCAATCCAGTCACACATCCTTTTAAATCTTGGATTCGATTACCCATAGGTGGGATTTGTGTCATTATTAATTGTGGTGTTTGAGAAATGACTTGTGTTTGAGAAATGACTTGTGTGTTTTCAGATGCCAGCGCATCTCTGAAATCATACACATAAACAGCACCGGACTGGGTCCCATAATCATCATCACCATAGGCGCCGATCAACGCATAATGACCGGAAATCGCAACTGAATAAGCAAAATAATCATTGGAATCTCCATCCCCGGCTGAAATTTTTTTCATTTCAGTCCAGGTTTCCTGAATCCTCTGAAAAATATAAGCAGATCCGGATCGACTCCCATTATCATCATCACCATACGCCCCAACAATAATATTATTTCCACTGATCGCAACACTCCAACCAAAGAAATCCTCACGTGTACCATCTGATGGGATTAGCTTGGCGACTTGCTGCCACGTGCCATCGACATTTTCAAAAACATAGGCAGAACCCGACTTGCTTCCCTTGGAATCATCTGCATAAGCGCCAATTACTGCAAAATGATCAGATATGGCAACATCATATCCAAAACGATCATATTTACTACCATCGTTGGGCGTCAGTTTTGTCAATTGTATCCAATTATCCAGTTCGCGTTTAAAAATATATGCTGCGCCTGATGTACTTCCATAATCATCATCACAATCCGCACCAACAATGGCATAATCTCCAGAAATATCAACCGAACAGGCAAAATTATCATATGATTCTCCATCAGATGCCTGAAGTTTTGTTTGTTCTTTCCATTGTTCAGAATTGGAGTCATATGTATAAATATATGCCGATCCGCTGTTGCTCCCCAAATCATCATCTTCATTGGCACCCACAATGATATAACTTGCCGAAACAGCAACTGTATTACCAAAATTATCATTCAGATAGCCATCACTGGCAACAATTTTGGATTCCTCTATCCATGAGGATTTATTATACCTGAAAACATATGCAGAACCGGATTGGCTGAGATTATCATCATTACCATAAGCACCCACAACAGCAATATTACCAGAAATATCTACAGCACAACCAAAATAGTCGTATTGTTCGGCATCACTTGATGTGATATGTGCTTCCAGTTGCCATTGATTATCTTTATATCGCCAGATGTAAGCTTTACCGGCATTGGAACCACGATCATCGTTCATGCTTGCGCCGGCGATGATCAGATTTGGTGCCAGACCGACCTGTTCACCCATTCGATCAGAGGCTTTCCCCAATATTAATTTTTGTTCGCGAACTTCACCAAATGTGCGTTGCTGAATTTGAGCAGACATCCTCTGATTTTCGGCATCAGGGGATGTTACAGTAATTGTTCCGATACGAACGTCATCAATATTTTTCTCATATGCAACAGTAATAACCCCCGCATTCGTTCCAGACTTGCCTGATAGAATATTTAGCCAGTTATGATCGGCAGTTGCCGTCCAGTTCATATTGCCGCCACCGGCATTTTTAACCTGGAATTCAACAGAACCATTAACACCAGAAACCTCAACTGATTTTGGTTCGATATCAATTATTGCTGAAGGACATTGCTCCTGTTTGATTTGAACAAGAATTGTAGGAGGGATAGATTCTGCGCAGGCGATAATTATTTCTCCGGATCGTTCGGGGCCAAAGTTTTGTCTACAATTAACTGTAACTGTTCCTTTATCAATACCTGTATGACCTGAAATAATTGTCAACCATGATGTTTCTGTTTTGGAATGCCAGAACATTTGTCCCTCACCCTGATTGGAAACATTGAAAGTCAGCCTGCCGCCAATCTCAGAAAGGGTTAACAGCGTTGGATCTACGTAAAGAATTGGTGTGGGTACATGACCTTCCTCTTGAGTAAATACAATGTTTACAGGACTATTTTTCGCGCCTGGTGCTGTAACATGCACAGATCCCTTTCGGGTCGCTCCTGTATTGGTCAGATATTGAACAATGATTTGACCGGCATTGACACCATTATCACCAGCAGTAATAATGAGCCAATCCACATTTGCGCGCGCTTGCCAGACCATGTTGCCCGGGCCTGAGTTTTCTACATATAAAGTTGATTTATTTTCATCATATCCGACAAAAAATTCTGTGGGCGTCACATTCAATATTGGCGATTCTACGCTTCCCTTTTCTTGAACAATAGGTATGATCATTTGAGAATTTTGCGCATCCGGTGCCATGACAATCAGGTTTGCTGTTCTGGCTGCCTGATTGGGATTGGTATCATATTGAAGTCTTATTGTTCCAAAATTGGTACCCGCCTGACCACTGATTACGCGAATCCATGTTTGACTGCATACAGCGGTCCAGGCCATGTTCCCCTGGCCTTTGTTTTGAACCTGAAAATCAAATGTGCCGCTTTGCGATGGCAGTTGGGCAGATTCTGGTGTAACCATCAGGAGCGGGCCAACATCATTGTCTGCAACCTCAATAATTACTTCGGTTGGAAGCCATCCCATCGCATTAACAGAAATTGTAACATTTTGAAACCCATCTGGCTCTGTGTCATCAATAACGAAAAATTGTATCATTCGTTCATTTTCCCCAGCATGCAATGTTACGATGCTTAATGCGCATTGCATTTCTGAAGTATCACTGGATTGAATGTATACATCAAGATCCTGAGTAAGGATTTCAGGAACTGATAATTTGCCTGTGATTGTGCCCTCGCCCTCAATCACTTTTTCAGGAACAGACAATATCAATTTTTTATCGGTCACGATAGAAACGTGTACTTTTGCCGAATGGGTCCCCCCCTTCTGATCACTGAGAGAATAGGTAAATGTATCATTTCCAACAAACATTTTTTCAGGCGTGTACGTAATTGTTTTGTCGAAGTTTGTAATCACAGAGCCATGCTGAGGTGTAGAAATCTCGGTGACAGTAATTCTGTCCATGTTGGGATCATAGTCATTTGCCAGAATATCGATAATAAGAGGTTGATTCATTTCTGTTTGAACGTAGTCATTTGTTGCAACTGGTGGTTGTTCTCCAATGGACATGGATACATCATCCAACATAAAGACAGTGTCGCCATTTCCTGACTGAATGGTTGCCTGAAATTTAATATTATGTGAGTGTCCATCAGCAAACCCATCCAAATTGACAACAACAGGTCGCCAGCTAGCATATTCATTATGATTTATCTGGCTGATTGTAAAAATAAAAAACTCGCCATCCACAACAACATTTAAATGGCCATATACATCAGCAGCTGGAATTTTCATCCAAAAAGTCAGGCTTGCATGGGAGGCCGTCGGCATGATGACATCCTGATCACAGGTCGCCACTTCTTTACCATCGCGCCCACCTTTAAATTGCACAAGGTATTTTCCAGAATGTGCCAGATTCGGGGCTGCAATAATCACAGAATCATACTGTTTTGAGCTTTCAATCCAAAAAGGATTGGGAGATCCTTTTTCAAATCCAGGATCATTGATAATGACTGTTGAAATATAAACAGTGGCCGTATCAACACCGCCACGACCATCTGATATTGTATATTGAAACTGATCTTTCCCCAAAAAGTTATCATCAGGCGTATAAGTAATGGTTTGATCGGCATTTTTAATGACTGTACCGGATGTTGGAGTTGTAAGTTCAATTATTTGTAAATTGTCACCATTGGGGTCAAAGTCATTATCAATAACATTAATGGTAACAGGTGTGTTAATTGCAGTGGTTACTTGATCATCTCTGGCCATTGGGGGTAATGGACCAATTTCGCCATTTAAATGTAAGATCAATTCCCATGAAATCAACGTACCGGTATGTCCGCCCTGATTGTCAACAACAGAGAGTTGCCAGTCGCCTTGAATGGCTTCACCCCAATTTTGGACCGTCATAAATTTCCATGATGCATAGTTTTCACCGGCATCTGCATGGGCTTCGGCCAATACACTTTTCGTTCCAGATGGCGAGGTCAATACAATTTCCAGTTGTCCACGATATTCATGTCTGGCATTGAGGATCACTTCTACATGTTCAATTTTGTAGTCTGTGGATGCATTCACATTTATTGTTGAGGAAATACCTGTGGGCGTTTTGTCTGGGATTGACTCATCCACTTGTTTTTTATAAGGAATAAACGATGAGGGGTTTACTGAATTCCAGGATATTGATTTTTGAACCGCTGTTTCTGCATTCACCAGGCCAAAGCCATATTTGGGATTGAAATGCAAGCCCGCCGAATTTTGAATCCATTGATCATCATCAGGGTCATTTTTATCTGTACTTTGAATTAATATATGTTGGACATCACGCCAGGATAAGTTTGGGTTGGCTTCAATCATAAGCGCAATAACACCGGCAACCTGTGCAGCAGATGCGGATGTCCCTTGAATATGATCCTGACAATCGCCACAACTTTCGCCATGTAATCCTTGAAGATCAGTACCTGAGATAAAAATACCATCGCCACTACCTGGTGCAACAAGCATCAGTGCGGCCCCTGGCTCGCTGTATGCCGAATGCTTACCATTATGATCAACAGATCCAACCGCAATGGTAAAACGTGAATTGGCAAGTCCATCATAGTTGACATTATCCCCCTTGCCATTGCCATTTCCGGCTGCTGTAACATAAATATTTCCCAGGCTGTTCCGACCTTGAGCAGTATTTAAGGAAAGCGCTTGCATGGTTAAAGGGCCTGGTTTTTCTAAAATCTGACCATTATCTTCCGGTCCCCAGGTGTACGTATAGACATCAATGGATTGACGTTGATAGGAAATTGCAATCGCTTCTTCAGCATCAGAAATAGGTTGTGATGTCAGGCGAATACCTGCAATCCCTGCGCGATAGGCAACGCCCAATCCACAGTAAAAATTGTCTCTCGCTGCTGCCAATCCTGCAATTGTGGTACCATGAGCAGTATCCTTTCCAAGATCCGGGCTGGGATCAGCATCATTATCAACAAAATCCCAGGAATCTGATGCAACAAAATTGAAAGACAAATCCGGATGCGTGTGTTGAACACCATTATCAACAATACCAATAACAACACCTGTGCCGAGTATATTCATATTTTGCCAGACATTCCTTACATGAATGTCCAGATCGGGTGTTCCGCCGCTTTGTCCGGTATTTTCCAGATGCCATTGATAGGGAAAAATGGGATCTGAATAAACCAGATCATATTCGATTTCTCTGGGAAATTTTTGTTTCTTTACCTGAGGCGCAAACCATTCTATATCCTGGTTTCTGATCAAAATCGCCTGCGCCTGATCAGCATTGGCAGAGGGGAACGATATCAACCATGTCCGCTCAATATGTGCAACAGTTCCCATAAGAGTTGCGCCTGTCGCTTGTACGACATTTTCGATGGTTACCTTTGATTTCACCCGAATGGCCCACTCCAGAACCGGAGGTTCGGGGTCTGATGCTGCACTTGCATAAGGCAGCATGATGAATAAGACAATCAATACAAACCATACATTCCATAGATGCTTTTTAAACATAATTTTTCTCCTTAAAATACGTATTCAGGGGTATAATCCATACCTGAGTAAAAGTAGCTATCGTCAGTCAGTTATGGCTATACCCATTATAATGTTTACTGAAAAATTCAGATTTGGCTTTCAATTAACCCTATTAATTAACACTTTGTATATATCCTTTTCAAGGAAAATATAAAATATTCTTTTCTTAAAATCCGAAAACGAAAGAATCGTTTCTACCAGTATGTCATCAAATTTTCAAATTTATATTTTGCAATCCAGTAATACCTTGATAATACTTTTGCAGGGGTAATATCATTTCAGGACGAGTCATAATTTTTTGTGAATCAATGGAATCGCATCATCGTTTTGGCAATTTTTCTTGCTCTTACTCCAAAATAAATAGATCAAGAGCAAGCGCAAGAATAAGTAAGCGATCATAAGTTTTCGGGTTAGATAAAAGTATCACCTTCCGGGCTATGTTCGACCACCTGGTATTGAAAAATTTCGGTTCCAGCATGACCGCCTCGGGTTTCAACCCTAGGCGGTCAAACATCTTCAGTGGGACGAACTTTTTTCTACCCGAAAACTTATGACCGCTTACTTATGTATTTTCGATATTTTATATTCAGCGTCAGTTTATTATCTGGACTAAAACGATCATTTCGTATTTATGCTCCAATGATCATGCATTTTCAATTGAAGAAATATATAATTGAATGTATAATTCAATTATTCAATATCATAAAAAAATGCTTCAACAATTCTTGAAATAATGACCACAATAACCAGGGAGTAAATCATGAAAAATAAACTCACCCCAGCACCTTTACCCATTAATCAATTTGCTTTTGAAAAAATCAGATCCAAAAA
>Ga0272440_1003706_pt1 | contig 11292 bp, 8 predicted proteins | sample SSMMMBAug17_FD_192440 | JGI IMG/M metagenome (GOLD analysis project Ga0272440, IMG submission 192440) | Marine sediment archaeal communities from Little Sippewissett salt marsh, Falmouth, MA, United States - SSM-MMB-Aug17 | ecosystem: Environmental > Aquatic > Marine > Wetlands > Sediment ... | reverse complement strand
GAGGGCGCTTTAGCGTCCTTTTTCCATTCAGCGTTGGGCTTTAGCCCTACGCTGTTCTTGGATTTGCCGAAATTCATCATTTTTCAATGATCATCAATGAATGTCCGACTTTTTTGGAATGCGCCCTTATCAGAGCTTTCCTTAGTTTATTATTGTTATTTTTTTAAAACTTTATTACGTATTCTAAATAAAATGAATCTTGAGGCATGAATGTTATTAAACAATAATAAAAAATATATAAAAAATCCAATCAAAATATCGCTCATCTATACCATATTAACCATCATTTTTGGTTCATTATGGCTTATGCTTCTGGCAATAAAGGATTTTTTAAGTACCTTATCCATGATTCATCTACCATTACATTCAACATTAGAAACAATTGGCGGGCTATCAGCGATCTGGATTGCTGTGGTATTATTTCATCATAAACAGGAAGATGCGGATATTTGTTTTCTGGTTGGTAATGGGTTTATTTGCAAGGGAATTCTTGATATTTTTCATGCAGTGTGTATGCCGGGTGAATCCTTTATATTCTTGAACAGTACATCAAATTTGTCGGCAGCAATACTTTTCTCCTTAATTTGGCTGCCACGACATACAATCAAAAGATATGCAATGGAACAGCGATGGTTATCAATTGGCTTTATTATCATTTCTGTATCAGTTGGATTTCGTGCAGTGCTTTTTCCTGAAGGCGTACCGAATATTATTCATTTGTACAACAATCGCTTCACGCTTGTATCAATTACCATGAACAACCTGGCTGCAATATTATATTTAATAACCATTCCACGATGGGTCACATTGTACCAGAAAAGTGGGCATCATTATTTTTTACTTTTTTTGGCTATTTGCTTTTTGTTTGGCATATCGGAAGTTTTTTTTCAATACTCTGATTTATGGAATGGTATATGGTGGAGTTGGCATTTGATCCAACTATCCGCCAATGTCATCACGCTGTTTTTTTTATTTCAAAACTATTTATTGTTAAATAACGAGGTACACAATAAGTACCAAAAAAAATAAAACAGGTCAGATTTAAATGACGCCAACTGTCTGAACATAGTTCTATAAACAATATCTGGGAAAACAAATGATAAATAAATTGTCAAAAATGTCTGAATATCTCGTTTTCTGGATTGCAATGGATATGATTTATATTTTACTGATTTGGATCGTGTTGGATATTCAACTGTCACCAGTACACATTTTTTTTATTGCGCATATTTTTGGCATTATGGTTGCTACACTTGTTATGTTCACAGGCGTAGGTGCTGGTGTACTCTGGTTACCTTTGCTGACTTTTTCAGGGGTTCCACCATCAGAAGCGATTTCTTTATCCATATTTACACAGATTGCAGGGAAAGGAATTGGCACGATAAATTTTATTCGTGATGGTATCGCAAATCTTCGTGTCATTCGACATTTTTTGCCATATGCGTTTATTGGCATATCAATTGGTTTTATGGCAGGTTATTTTATGTCAATGAGAAGTGAACGTCTGCTTTTGTACATTTTTGTAGGCGTTGCTTTTTATTTGTTAATTCAAATGCTTCAGTCCTTGTATTATGAAAATCGTAACTCTTGTCTTCCATTGGATAATACAGCCATGAAGAAAAGCTGGCTGATTGTAATTGGTTCCTCTTTTTTTACAGGTCTTTTATCAATTGGGAACTCTGACTGGCTTATCCCGCACATGAGACAAAAATTGAGAATGTCAACGCCGGAATCTGTGGCAACAGGAATTGTTATCATGTTTTTTTCTGTTGTCTTTTATCTGATGTTAACGACAGTTAGTGTTATTTTAGGATTTAAGACGTGGCCGGAGCATTCGTCAGTATTATTTTCTACATGCAGTGGTGTTATGATGGGCGGTCAAATTGGAACGCGGTTAACACGATTTGAATGGCTTCGCAAAACACAGCAGCATGCGTTTATTATTTTATTGGCTTTATCTATTATTCATTTATTATGGTAAATGAATAAAAAAAAATGGATGATTCATTTATTTTATCAGTTGCAAATGTCTTAAATGTGGGCACTTGCAAAAATTACAAGGGGGTTTATTTATGAATACTTTTACAAAAAAGGTATGTGTATTTTTTATTGGAATGTTTATCCTTACACCATCGCTATCATTTGCATTAAAATTTAAAAACATTGTAACGTTTGGAGACAGCCTTTCGGATCATGGCAATCTGAAAAGTCAAATTCTCGATCAACCGGAAACCAAGTCCAATGGAGATGTCTGGGTCGATTATCTGAAAAAGGAGTTAAATGCAGAGCTGACAAATTATGCAGTGATTGGTGCAATGACCAGTAAACATCTAAAGGATGACTATCAGGCCATGTCTGATGCTGGTGCGATATCCCAATTGGGATTCGTTTCACAAGTTAACCAGTTCATTGAAAATCCCATTGATTTTGAACCTTCTGAAACCCTTTTTACAATCTGGATCGGTGCAAACAATTTCATCAAGTTTGGATATGGTGAATTGGGATCTGATCCTGCTGTAATGATTCAAAATGCGATGTTTGATATTTCCAATGCGCTCACAAAACTTATTAATAATAATGCCAGGCACATTGTCGTTTTAACACTGCCTGATATTGGAAAATCACCCTGGTATAACAAGCGATCTGCGCCTGAAATTCAAGCTGCAACTGAGTTAGCATCAACATACAATTACTATTTGATGGCAACAGTGGATCAGATAACTATGCCACATCCTGAAGTTACTGTATATAAGTTTGAACTATTTCAAATCATGGATGAGTTATTAACAAAAAATATCTTTCCCAACGTAACTGACTCCTATATGAAACTCGACGCCTGGGGGTATGCCTTAACTGAAACGAATGGTCCGCCTGAAAACTATCTTTTCTACGATGCTGTCCATCCAACAACCAGAGCGCATGAATATTTTTCAGAAATCGTTGCTGAGCGGGTTATCTATCATGGATACGTCACCCAGCAAGAGCTGGATAACGCTGTTCTTGACGAACGTATGAAGTGGGATATCAACAATGATAATCGTATTGGCATTGAGGAAGCCATTCATGCACTCAAGACATGTTCGAAAATAAAATAAAACTAAAAAAGGTCGTGTAGAGACGTAGCATGCTACGTCTCTACAGTACAATTACCTCAACACGAACAATATCAATAAATGGGGACGTTATTTTCAGAGTTTTCCTTAATTAATTAAATTAATAAAGATGTTCGCCGACGATATGTTTATGTTATTTTTAGAGCATGTCTTAATTCTCAGCTTTTGAAAATAACATAAACAAACAGGGAATCAATACAATAGAAATAAACGTAGATGCGAAAAGACCAAATATAATTGCGTTGCATAATGGCATCCACATTGGATTGGACAGGGCAAGAGGAATTAAGCCCACAATTGTTGTCAAGGATGTACAAATAATTGGTCTTAATCGATCTGATGCCCCTTTAGCGGATGCTTCTCTAACAGAAAACCCATTTTTGATATAATTATTCATTGTTTCAATCATGACGATGGCATCATTAACAACAATGCCGGTTAAGGATATAATGCCAATCATTGCAGGGAATGAAACAGGAATCCAGGCCAGGAAAAAGCCGCCTAAAGTGCCGATAAGTGCAAAACAAACACTAAACATAATGATAAAAGGCTGTAAAAATGAATTAAACAGCATTGCAAGGATTGAAAATATCATAAATAAACCCAGTACAAACACCTGACCGGCAGAGCCATAAGTTTCTTCACTGGATTCATGTTCACCCGCAAACACATATTGATAACCCTCTGGTAATTTTTTTTTATCAAGATATTGTTTTAAATCATCAAGAATTTCACTGGCAGTTCTGTTATTTGTTCTTGCCTTTACAATGACAGTTCGTTTTCCATTTTTATGCGAAATTGACATATTGGCTTCATCAATAAAGTAATCCACAACAGATAACAATGGAATTCTCTGGCCATCAGCATTGATAACATGAAGTAATGACAGTTCATCCCATTTTTTCGGGCCACCAATTTCGCCATTTCTACTGGCCCACGACGTGCCAATGATAATATTGAGATCATCCATTGTGCCAGGCATTTTAAATTTTCCAATTTCCTCAATATCCATTGCCATACGAATTTGAAAGGCCATATCAGTTTGACTGATATTATAAAAATCAAGGGCTTCTCTTTTTGGTATGAGTTTCGTATCCATGCGTCTTAACCCCAGATTATCTCTAACATCAGTTGTTCCAGGTATTTGTTTTAGTTTCTCTTGAATCTCTCTTGATATTAAACGAAGCGTTTCCATGTCATCGCCTGATAGTTCAATTTGAATCGGGTCATTCGATGTTGAACCGCCAAGTTGAGGTGTTATCACCAAACTTGATGATGGTTCTGTTGATAAGATTTTTTCAATCTCTTTTCTCAACTCAGGCACATACTCAAAAGCCATCATTTGTCTTTGATGTTTGGGGATAAAAAAACAAGAAAACCCAACAATATGTGATGAAACAGTCTCTTCTAATAATTCATCAATCACCATCAATGAAAAAGGACTTTTCCTTCCAACATATTTTGTAATACATTTGAAATATTTTTTTTGGGCCAGCAATGCCCCGATTTTATCTGCAATCACTTGAGATTTATCCAGAGATGTTTCTGGAGCAAGCGAAATTGTTATGCCAAGGTTTAGGCCATCTTCTTTGGGGTACAATTGCGAGGGAAGCATACCTGCCAGATTCAAACTTATGATAAACAGAATGATCGTTGCCAGAAACCATAATGATGCCTGTTTTTTCGTTTTTACAGCATATTGTCTTAACCAGTTATATACAACCCGAGATAATTTTTCGGTAATGATATCAATTTTTCCCTTTTGACTGTTTGTGTTACCTTTTTTTAACAAAATATTGGATAAAGGAAGATCAATAAATATAGAAATAAAATATGAAAGCACAAGGCAAATGATTGCTGTCACAGGAATAAGTCGAATAAATTTTCCATCGATACCACCAATAGCCATCATGGGCAAAAGCACCATTATCGTTGTAAGAGAGCCAGACAAAGAGGGGATTGCATAAGTCTTGACAGTATCTTTGACAGACTGAATATAACTATTGTTTTTAACGAATATACCATCATGCATGCCTTCCATCATAAGAATAAAATCATCAACTAAAAGTCCAAGCGCGAGAACCATTCCAACAATAATCATTTCATTGACTGTGTGTCCCAAAAGCCAGAGGAATAATAACGCTCCTAAAAATGTAACAGGTATTGACAGGCCGGCAATGATTGCTTCACGCCAGGTTAACATAAAAAATAATATAAGAAAAACTGCAAGCATTGCCTGCCAGCAATTGTTGAACACAGAAATCAGATTGTCCCAAATTTTTGTGGAATCATCAAAAACAATTTGATAGTTTAGTGTAAGAGGCCAGGTAGATGATAGTCTTACCGATTCAAATTCTTCTTTAACTTTTTGTGTAAGCTCAATCGAATCTTTTCCCGGTAATTTATACACCCACAAGGCAATACATTTTTTAAAATCGCCGCCCTGATTACTTAAAAAGGCGCGATTGATTTCAATATCTAAATCTCTTCGAATGGTGGCGATTTCACCTAATCGGACAACACGCCCTCTATCCAAGCGAATAATTGGCAATTTTTCAAGGTCTTGCAGGGTTGTGAATCGTCCAACAAGTCTAAAAGAAATGATAAAATCATCATTTTCAAATTCCCCCCAAGGCACATCATTATTTGCTTCTACAATTTTTTCTTTTACCCAAAGCGGGGATATTGCCATTTCTCTAAGTCGATCAGGTATGAGTTGAATTCTAACAATTTCTTTTCGATTTCCACCCAGTTCAACTTTTTTAATGCCCTGAATTCTTTCAATGCGCTGTTTTAAATCCTGGCATGTCTTGCTAAGAATGGCTTCGTCGAGATCGCCATACATCATAAACGTGATAATCGGTTCGTCACTGATAGAAATGGGCTCGATAGCAGACTTTTTTGCATCTTTTGGAAAATTTGAATAGGATTCATTGACTTTGGTTCGTAACAGCTGCATGGATTCTTGAAAATCAGAATCAGCTTCAAACTCAACAGAGATAATGGACATTGAATTCTGGCTATTACTTCGATAACGCTTTAACCCCTTGAGCGATTTAATCTTTGATTCAATTTTATTGGTAATTTCTTTTTCAACCAGTTCAGGACTGGCACCTGGCCACTCAGTATATATGAGCGCCTGAGGGATTTCTAAATCCGGATATGTCTCTTTGATCATTGATTGATATGCAATCAAACCACCCATAATAAAAAAAACGAGCACCAACATACTGAAAACCGATTTTCCAAAAAAAAACTGAAATAATACAGAATCATTATTTTTACGCATTATCAGCTCCTCTAATTATCCAAAATTTTAACAGTTGTACCATTAACAAGCATGTGTCTGCCATCAGTTACAATCATATCTCCAGGTTGAACACCCTGTAGAATTTCCACAATTTTTACATCTTCAATGCCAGTAATGACACTGCATTTTTTGGCTGAATTTGTCTCTTTATCAATTACAAAAACATGCGCCTGATTGTTTCTATAAATAAGACTGTTTGATGGTGCTAAAACAGCATCCTTTTTTTCTTTGACTGCAATCCAGCATGAAACATACTGACCATCCCAAATATGTTCGGCGCCAGATTCTGTTCTTATTTTAACAAGGATTGATCTTCCGCCAGGGCTTATTGAAGGACTTACCGAGTATACAATTCCGGTTGCATAATGTGTTGTATGTTCATTCTCTTCAATATTTGATGGAAGTGTTTTGCCCCATGTAATGATTGCAAATTGACCTCGTTCAACCAATTTACCATCAAAAGAAGGCAAATTAATTGTAATTTCGTAAGTACTGGGATCAATCACAACAATTGGGCTTGTTTTGATAAGAGTTGATTCACTCGACTTATCAATATATTCCGGGCCAGAATAGTCTCCAATTTTTATATTAATATATGTAATGATCCCATCAAAAGGTGCAAAGATACTTGTTTTTTCCAGATTGATTTTTGCCTGATTTAATTGAGCAATAGCGCTTTTCACTTGAGATTGCGCTGCATTTAACTGTGCTTTTGCATTTTTTTTTGCTGTTTGAGAGTTTAAATAATTTATTTTATCTGTATCAAATCCGACCTTTGGTTTAAGCCCTTTTTTAAACAATTGTTTTGATCGCTCAAAATTAGTTTGCGCAAATTTATACTCATTTTCGCATTGATCCAAAGCAGCTTTTAACGCCTTGACATTTTGTCGTGCCTGAGCCAGTGTTGCTTCATGAATGCGAAGACTTTCAATTTGTTCCCTTTTATCAATGCGCGCCAACAACTGTCCAAATTTTTCTCCTGGCAGCGGCCCTCTTACAGTAGATCCTTCACGAAGGTCTTTTCCATCGTTATCTTGATTAATAAAAACAACTTTTCCAGATCGTTCAAAATTGAGAAACTCTCTTCTAACTGCCAGCGCTGTGCCCTCTCCAATGACCCATTGTTGAATTTTGCCTTTGTAAGCCTTTACAATCCTGACAGGCATGTGGGCTTTTTCTTTTTGCTGAACATGTTTTGATGATTCATAGTTAGAGAGTTGCTTTTCTCCAATAAATAAAACCATACATATTACAAAAAGAACAAAAATATAAATGGCTATTTTAAGATATTTTTTCATTATTTCGTCTCCCTCTTATTTATCTAAGGAAATCTTGGAAAATAAGTTCCCCATTTGAATTCCTATTTTTGAACCTGGATTACGCTGAAGAAGATGAATAAGATGAATTAAAAGTGTTTGATTTCATCTTATTCATCTTCTTCAGCGTAATCCAGGTTCAAAATGAATAGAATTAACTCTTTCAGAAATGAGGAACTTATTTTCAGAGCATTCCTAAGGAATGATCTGAAAATAACTTCCCCATTTCAAAATGCTTGACTGTTCAACAATTTAAAATCAAGCATATGCGTACCAAACTTTTCATTTTTGTTTTTGAACCAGGATTACACTGAAGAAGATGAATAAGATGAAATAAAACACTTTTAAGTAAGCGATCATAAATTTTCGGGTAGATAAAAGTAAAATCAACTAAAAATGTTCGCCCGCCTGGAGTTGAAACTCCAGGCTATTCCTGTGTCGTCCCTAAAGGGACTTGAAGTGTTTAATTAAAAAGACACTATAAGTCCCTTTAGGGACGACACATAAATAGCCTGGAGCTTCAGCTCCAGGCGGGCGAGCTTTGAAAGGCGGACGAACATTCTACTTTTATCTACCCGAAAAGTTATAATCGCTTACTTAATTCATCTTATTCATCTTCTTCAGTGTAATCCTGGTTCAAAAACAAAATAAACAATTATTAAATGAGGAACTTATTTTCAGAGATTTCCTAAATCCATTTGAGAAATTCTAAACGATATCTGATGCATATCTTTTTTCCAGGAAACCATCCAGGGTTATTATTTTTCAAAGGATTCAATTTCATTGTCATGCGTAGATCTCCAACAAGGACTGTCATAAATATCTGGCCAGAAATTCTTTCCAGACTGAGTCGGTATACAGTGCCGTGCAAATCAACATCACCTTCTCCGCCATCTACAATATTATCTGTAATGGGCAATGCATTGATCACAGCTATCGCATCCTTATGCGGCGGTTCTGTGACATAAAATATTTGTCCATCAGATAAATATTTTCCCCATTTTCCAGCTTCCATGTTTTGCCATGGACCATAAACAAAGGTTTCCTGGCCTGATCCAAGAATTTTTCCCTGGAAAAGATGCAAAACTTCGTCGCATATCTCATAAAGCCATTGTAAGTCATGGCTGGCAATAATGAGGGTTGTACCGGATGTTTTGCGAGCTTTCAGGGATGTTTCCTTTATAAGTTGTGCGCTGTGGGCATCAACATTGGCTGTTGGTTCATCCAGAAGCAGGACTTGTGGTTTCAGTGTCAGCCTTGAAGCCAGGGCAACACGTTGCATCTCACCGCCTGAAAGGGCATACCAGGGCCTTTGCGCATACTCATCGTATGATAAGCCAACTGTAAACAATGCTTCTTTCACCCGAGATGGAATATCACTGACATTGCCTCTCAATTTCAGGCCATAAGACACATTGTTATATACGCTTCGTTTCATCAGAAAAGGTTCCTGGGGCAGTAATGAAACTAAAAATCTGGCTTTTGATGAAAAAGGTTCTACAGGGTATCCATTAAAGAAAATTTTGCCTTCAGTGGGTTTTTCAATAAGCCCAAGAATTCTCAATAAGGTGCTTTTACCACTGCCATTTGGACCAAAAAGTCCAATTATGGATGATTTCTTAATGCAAAGATGGTCAATGAAAAGAACTGTTCTGTTGACATATGTATGTTTTAAAGAACAGATTTCATAGATCGGATAAGACAATTCTGATTACCTCCGGCGTAAAAATGAAACAGAAACATTGACACAGAAAGCGATGATGAGCAATACCAGCCCGAGCGAAATGCCCATTTCGAACTGGCCCTTGTTGGTTTCCAATGCAATTGCTGTAGTAATTGTGCGGGTATGCCATTTTATATTTCCACCCACCATCATGGAAATGCCGACTTCAGTCAAGACACGTCCATAAGCTGCAATCGCACTGGCCAGCAAACCATGTCGGGCTTCCCACAACGTGCTAAAAAAAAGCTGCCTTCGATTGGCTCCCATTGATATGATCATAATGCGAAGCTTTTGATCCAGGCTTTCAACCGAAGTTGCACTTAAACCAATTACAATTGGCAACGCTAAAATGGTTTGACCAATCGCTATTCCCGGTACTGTGAAAAGCAAACCCATATGCCCCAGTGGGCCACGATAGGTAAAAAAAGAATAAACAAGAAGACCAATAAATACAGTTGGTAAAGCCATCAACGTGTCTACAATAATTCGTATCGGTTGTTTCCATTTAAAATTAAAATAACCAAGGCTAAACCCTATTGGAATTCCTGTTATTAATGCGCAAACAATAGAATATGTTGAAATTCGCAAAGTTGCCCATATGGCCGAGTAAGTTTCAGCATCCCCAATAATCAGCAGGTGAAATGCCTGGATAAAACCATCTAATAGGAAGTTCATTTTTTTGGCCGGATAGTTATAAGTGCGACTACATGATCTATGATGATTGCATAATTTTGCATGCAGTCGCATCGTTGATTGTTGTCAAAAAAACAGCAAATACTATTTGGCATTGGGTGTGAACAATTGTTTACCCAACAATTTAAAGTCCTTAATCATTATCTGCGCATCTTTTCCAGTAATCCATTCGATAAATTTTCTGGCCATGTCATAACGCGCATTGGCACAATGTTTTTTATTAATAGCGATCACGCTATACTGATTCAGCAAAACAGCATCACCTTCCACCAGTATTTTAAGGGGTGGATTTCCTTTCATATTCGCTTCATACTTAATGTAAGTTCCCCGATCAGACATTGAGTAGCCATTACGTTCTGTCGCAACATTGATAGTTGCCAGCATCCCCTGACCGGTCTGGATATACCATTTTTCTTTTTCTGGCACAGGCAAATTTGAAGATTTCCACAAAGAAATCTCCTTTTTATGTGTCCCAGAATTATCACCACGGCTGACAAAAATACCTTTTTTAGCCTTGATTAACTGCAGGGCTTCCTTGATTGATTTTCCCTTTATTCCTGCACTGTCTTTTGCTGGCCCGATAATGACAAAATCATTATACATTATTTCCCGACGATCAGTGCCAAAACCATTGTTCACAAATTTTTTTTCGGATGCCGGTGCATGAACCATTAAAATGTCTACATCACAATTTTCACCCATTTTAAGTGCTTTACCCGTCCCTGTTGCTGTCCATTTTAATTCAATACCAGTTTTTTCAATAAATTTTGGAATCAGATAATCCAGCAAACCAGTATTGTCAGTGCTGGTGGTCGTTGCCATCATTAATTGATTGTTCCGAGCCATTCCGCCTGCAGGAATTATGCAGACAACTAACGCGATACAAATTACAGTAAACAATAATCGTTTCATTTTTTCTCCTTATATAGGTAGTTATTAAAAAAATATATAATAATTATTTTATATTGCATAATAAAAATTATGTCAATAATGTTATAAAGAATCTGATTATTAAGGAATGCTCGGAAAATAAGTTCCCCATTTAAAAATGCTTGACTGTTCAACAATATAAAATCAAGCATATGCGTACCAAACTTTTCATTTTTGTTTTTGAACCAGGATTACACTGAAGAAGAT
>Ga0272440_1003705_pt1 | contig 11293 bp, 7 predicted proteins | sample SSMMMBAug17_FD_192440 | JGI IMG/M metagenome (GOLD analysis project Ga0272440, IMG submission 192440) | Marine sediment archaeal communities from Little Sippewissett salt marsh, Falmouth, MA, United States - SSM-MMB-Aug17 | ecosystem: Environmental > Aquatic > Marine > Wetlands > Sediment ... | reverse complement strand
CTTGTAAAAAAACAACCACTCTGACGCCTGGACCATTAGTCAATGAACCATTATAATCTATTTTTTTAGATATTCTTATTGTTAAAAAATCTTTTAATCTCATTTCGTTTTGCCAAAAATTTATAATAAGCGGCTTTCAGTCCGCTTGATTGTTTGGTTATTGAAAATTTGCAATTTAATTTATGCTGAAACAACTGGTGTAATTGACTTTTAAACTTAGTTGAATATCCAAACTAAGGCAGAGTGAGCTATTGCTTCCTCTTATCTTTACGTACTTGATTGAAGGTCTAAATTTAAACCAATTACATAATTGCTTTTTTAATTTAAAAAAATTCAAATTTCATTAAACTATTTAGTAATAGCAGTTAGTTGTGCTTTTCAATCAACATCCTTCGGGCTTTTGTATGTTGAGTACTGATATTCTCTTGCTTCTCTTCCAGTCGTATGTTCATATGCTTCTATATGCCGTTTTCTCTGTTTTTCGTATTTATCAACAAGCTTTTTCTCGTTCTCATCTTTTGACAATGATTTTCGGTCTGTTATTTTATCGTTTTCATAGTCTACATAATCCAATCTTACTTTCCTACCATCTGGATGGCGAAGTACAGCCTCAGTGTCATATTCAACCCCTTTTTTTCTTCCCTCTTTATTCTCTTTTTCTATCATTTCCCTTTCCCATCGTTTATGTTCTTCTCTGCCGGCATCAGAACAGAATTTGCGGCGTGCATCTCCATCTTTCTGAAAAATTTTTTCAGCATCTGCTGTTCTCTTATCTGCTTCTTTCCAATGGGAATCTGTTTGTTCAATATATTTATGCAATTTTATCTGCAAATTTTTTCTTTCCCCCCCAGAAAGCTCTTTGGAATTAGCGAGTCTATCAAGTTCAGAGTGCTTGGAATTTTTATTTTCAGATTCATGTTTACGGTGTTCAACAATTTCAGAAGGGCTGAGACATTTTTTATTTCTAAATTTTTCAGAAGCTTGAGTTATATTGTCACGTTCATAATGTTTCCCATGCCAACCTTCTGATTTATCATTTGTATTACTCAGTTTTTTGACTTCATAACTTTTGTTAATATTTTCTCTACTGCCAAGTCGTTTTTTGACTGCGTTTCTTCTCTCCAATTGTTCTTTTGCCTCTGAGAATTTATTTTTATCTTCTTTTTCAATATTTTTTTCATGATTTTCGATTGTTATGCTCCTTAAATTTTTACTAAGGTTTCTGACATTAATTCAGCCATTTCAATTTGTTTGTTTCCATTAAAACCTGAATCGCTAAACTGTTGGATACAAAAACATAAGGCGGCCCCTCTCCGAGAGCGGATATCATTTATTGGGAAACTTTTTGATGTAATTTCATAGCATAATCTTGCCACTTCTTCAATATCAATATCAGGATTAAAAAACATATCCTTAAAGATAATTGAATTGGGGGCAGTCCCTGCATAAGTCGAATCAAAGTGATAATAACACGGTTCATTGCAAAGACGACAAGCAGGATACGGCAACATATTAACTTTATGGATACGCTTCAAATAATTGGACAATGAGGTCAGCTTTTTTCCAATATTGGATAGAAGAGTTTTCTTCTCCACATTTCCATATTCAATGCACAATGATGATAGAATATAGGAAATAAAAACGATTAACTCGTCTATATCTGAATGATTCCATAAATAAAATTCACCTCTCCGTTCAATATCTTTTTCTGCAAGTATAGAAAACAAACAATAGATATGATAGGTTAATTCTTCAGTTTTGCATAATCTTCTACATGCAAAATCAAAATCTGAATAAGCATCAAGAATTAAAGTCCTATTGAGTCTTATCGCATTAAATAACCTCGTGTATGATTCAATCAACAGTGAGTTGTCCTGAACTTCATTCTTATTGATGCTGCAAACCGATGGATATTTTTTCTTTATCGGGCACTTTTCACAAAATAGCATAGCATTAAATAAATGGCTATTTTTGTCCCAAAAATTTGACATGATTTTCTTTATATTCATAGATTGTGATAGAATACGATGTTCAATATCTGATTTTTTAACTTTTATGAAAACGGCTTTACTCAGTCCTTCGCTGTATAGGACAGCTTCACCCGTTTGTAAGGTGGACAACTTTCTTATTTGATATTTATCTAAATTCATTGTATTACCGACCATTTCCCGATCATCTTTTGCCACAAGTCTATGAATAATTTTAAGATTGGTGTTTTTAATTGCATCAGGAGTTAGTTTTGTCGGTATCTGTTCTGCTATAAGGATTCCTTCCCCGTATGCTCTTATTTCAGATAAAATATTTGCAAATACTTCTATAGCTTTGCCTTTTGGATTTGCGGTTACTTCACCCCCCTGATCCATCGAAACATTTCTTAATAATCGGTGAGCCTCCTCAATCAATGTCACATGGTTTAACTGGCCGGTTTCAGGTGAAAGTTTACCTTCATAATATTCATACAAACGTATTAGAATTAATCCAATAATAAAAGCTTTTTCATCATCACTTACTATTTGTTTAAGCTCTAATAAACATGGCTTTTCAAACAACACACGAACATCAATTGATTTTTTTGAAGTGAACATCTGGCCTTTACCGCCCCCTATTCGAAGTTGATTAATCCTCGCCAATAGGCCGGCCTTAACATCCATCGTGATTTTTTCATCGTAGCCCATACGACCAACGACTATCGGAATTTTTGCAGCTAAGTCTGATAATGTTGGAAATTTTCTGATAGACTCTTCACCTCGTACATTTATATTTGAAGTTAAATTCCACCCGCGATCTTCGTATATATCATGAATACATTGCTCCAGAACATATGGCATAGGCGGATACAAAACAAAAGCTGCCGAGAAGAGCGATTTAAGATAATCAATATGAGTCTGGACTAAAACATTGTCGGGTACTTCAAATGGATTTAAACGAAGAGGGGAAATAGTTTCATCTCCTACTGTGAACACATGTAATCCTCTAAATCTCTGATCGTTAATTAAAGATCTATATTCAGATTTAGCTGATTCAATTACAAGGAAAGGAACTCCTTGCCCATTTTTCCATATTTGGCTTAATATCTCAAAACATGTGTTGGTTTTTCCACTACCCGTTACACCAACAATGAGGGCGTGTTTCGACAAATCATTATAGGAAAGCTTAAATTTATTGCCTGTTTTTCTTCCTCTATCGTAAATCTCACCAATTGAAATTGAGGCTGAGTCCGAACTTTGTTCACACAAGCTTACACCAAATCGTGTGTATTCAATTATTTCATATCCAGGATATTCTTCTTTCGGCAAACGTGCGATGATAGCAACCTCAGTATTATTAATCGGTTCAATATGAGGCATTTCAACATTATTAGCAGAGCAAGAATGCAATCGGATAGGTTCCGGTATTGATTTTTCCCCTGAAAATGCTCCATAAAGTAATGAACAGGCTTTATTAAGCGTTGAAGCATCTTCAACAAGAACCATCACGTTTGCTTTCCACATTCCGCATAATTGCCCCTTCTCAAAGCGTTTCAACTGCATTTCAAGCATTTCAACATATCGTAGTGCAAACCTATTCCGTTCATCTGTTGCACTTAATTTTAGTAAATATCGTGAGTGAATATCCTTTATTTCTCTCGTCAGAGCATCTCGTTTATCATTTATATATTTAAAAGAAAGCGGTTCGGCATATACTGCATATAGCCATAGAGTCCCATATAAACCGCGACAAATTCTTTCAATCTGATCATTTTCTGAGTTTTGATTGTAATTTGATTTTGAAGTGGGTATGCCTGTCAATACTGCCGAATTTTTAACACTGCTTATTACCTCTATAAGAGAGTTCGTCTGGAAATCAAGCCGAATATCAGGGAAAACACTATGAAAAATGTAATCTATGGATGAAATATCAGCAATATTTTTGGATAAACCGTAATAGAAATCTATTCGATTTACATTGCCGGCAGCAATAAAAACAAATGGCTGTCTTTGATTGTATATACTTGAAAAAAAGTCTTCTGTGCTTTGTTCAAGAGAAGGTTTTGATGAGTTATTTATTTTTTCCCAAAAGTTAGAAATTTGAGTCAACCGTGCAAAGTTGAACGAATTTAAGCAAGGTTTTAAATTAGGGGGGGGAAAGTGTACATTCGTCAGGTCATCTCGTGAGATATCATTTATCCGCCTTAGAAGTTCGGAATCAATAGTCATCTATACCTCACATTTATCGCTGAGTTTGTTCGATAATTCCAACCCCTTCTTGCTATTAATGTCCCATTACGATTAAAACCTTCCACCATAATATGATCCCCCACATTAATGTTTCCGCTAATCAATTCACCTCTTATTCGAATAAGATGTTCGCCACCGCTGTTTATATCTCTGAGCCTGAAATCCCTCACTGGCACTTGCTCCTTGGGTTGAAAAAAAAATCGCGTCAGCGAAAAACCGAGTATTTGCTTAATCATGCCAGTTAAACAACCGCTTCCCTTTATAGCTGAGGGAGAAAAAAAAATTGATGATAAAATCGAAACCACAATAATTACAACTGCAAAAGCAAAGAAAAAATATAATAACATTATTCCAATAGTCATTTTAATAAATACTGCTAACCAATTTATTTCAGGTCGTGCCATATATTGCTGATCAATAGAAATAACTGTTCCATTTAAACTTTCCCAATCAAAAAATTTGAAAAATCCGGAATCAGAGTCCTGTATGATATCTTCCTGCAATGGTGTGGCAGTTACTGGAACCGAATATTTTTCATCATGTGTTATTGGTAAATCTTGTCTTTTTCTTCGTTTATGTGAGTTTGAAAAGGGAGATTGATGATTTGTATCCGAATTGTTTTCAAAGGGTTGATCATGGGTTGAATTGGGAAATGGATTTGAGGATGCTCTGTTTCGATAGTTTTTATGATTTGGTGGAGTTTCTCTCTCGACAATATTTCCAGAATGTTTAAAATTATAATTGCATACCGGACAAAATTGAGAAGAACCAACACGACGTCTAATTCCACATTTAGGACATTTCGGAACATTTTTCCTCTTTTCCACTTCTTTTAACAGAGATTGATCATACTTCTTCCTTTTCTCAGGATTTAGGAGAAGTAATTGAGCTTCCTCCAATGTTTTCAACATTCTTTCCGCTTTTTGTCGACGTTCCAAATGTGGACTGTTACATCGAGTGGACCAAATTCTAGTTTTATAGCTAATTGAATCTTTAATATCATCATCACTTGATGAAATCGGTATATTCAATAGTTTATAATAATTAAAAGTCATTTGATATATACTTCTTCCAATTCAATCTGCTGACAAAGCGTATGAAACAATTGACAATATAATATTGAACAAATTTCCTAAGTAGTGGCTAATACCGAGACATTATTCGGCGATATAATTATCATAAAGTAAGTATAAACAATTAAATGGAGAAAAACCAATAATAAGGCACCATACTACAAATCGAGGCAGAGAGTAAGCAGCCCATTTAAGACCCGGTGGCAATGCACTATAATAAAAACCTGCTTCTCCCTCTACTAATAATTCTGTTTTGCCTAATTCAATGAGGTCATAAATATCCCTATTTATTTTATAGCGAGGGCGTCTATTGACAAACCACCAAACTAAACCGGGAACGACATAACAAAGGCCAAGAATAATAACCATAATCCATGAACCCATAAATTCTCGTTCTTCCATGCTTAGAACATGTTTTTCAGTGTCATTAATTTGTGCTTTTAGTTTATTGTCATCATATTCCAATTCTTTTGCCCGTTTTATCATTGTAATAGAATTGTCTAACTGCACCTTATTAATACAGTAAAATTTGCCATCGTTAGGATTCTTCCACCATGAACTAATCATTCCATCGTGATAAGCAATTGCTAAATACCATTGATAGATTTCGTTTTGAGATTCTTCCTTTACGCATTGTTCTAAAATCTCAATTCCTTCTTTATAGTTTTCAGTGCGTACAAATAATGCTCCGGTTGCAGCTTTATACATAGTTATATTTGGATCAATTTGAGCTGCACGTTGATATTGTTGCAACGCGTCTCCCCATCTTTCTATCGATTCATATACAGTTCCAAGATCAAAGTAGTAGCTTGATTCATTGGGTTTCAACCGAATAGCACTTTTATATTCATAGATAGCATCTTCGGTTTCCCCCCATCTAAATTTTGCCTGAGCTAAGAGAGCCCATGCTTCCGGATTTTTAGCTTGTTGCTCTGTGGCTTTCGTTGCAACATAAATTGCATCTGGAATGTTGCCCATGATAAGCAGATTCCAGCCTTCTTTAACCAAGTCATCTTCTTCATGAATGTCATCTTCATCAACGATTTGCTCAGAATGATATTCTGTTTGTAATTTTCTATCGTACTCTTTACGTTTTTCCGGATCAAGTAATATTTTTTCAGCCTCCTCAATTACTTTCACCATTCTTTCAGCTTCTTGCCTTCTTTCCAAACTTGGCGAATTTGTTCGGTTACTCCAAACACGAAGTTCATGATTAATGTCTTTTTTAATATCTTCAGTTGAAGCATTTTGAGATATATTTAATATTTGATAAAAATTTACAAAAGAATCTGATGTATTCGGAATTCTTGATGAAAGGGGTTTTGGGGAAGCACCTCTTCCCGTCTTTTTCTTATTTTGTGTTGGAGTTTGTTTTGGTTTCTTCTTATTTGAATGGGATGTCTTAGCTTTGGATTGTTTTGTCTTTTCCCTTTCCACAGCTTTCGGTTTATGAGTGATAGATTGTTTTTTTACCAAGAAACGATGGTTACATTTTTTGCACCTGGCATATGCGCCCTTTTCTGGTATTTTTGCTTCATTTATATTGTGAACAGTCTTACATTCAGGACATTTTATTTTCATCTGCTTCTCCTTATTGGAAAAATTACTATGTTATCATAAATAATGAAAATTTAAACTTAATTTGTCAGAGCATGTTTACCAGAACATACTGAGATCGTTATGATATTACTAAGAACCAGTTAACTAACATTCATATTCATTATTTTGTTTAATTTATTTGTTATTTCCTCTTCGGAAAGATTCGCTTTACGCCCAATTTTCATTTCACCAAGCGATTTTTGTGCGGTTAAGTCGAAGACAGACACATGTATAAGCCCGTCATTATCATATTCAAAAAAAACTTCAATGGGCGATCCTTTAGGGTATGGAGGAATCGTCATTAACGATTCTCCTATAATCGTTATATAATTGACATCTGTATCTTCGCCTTGTGTTACCTGAACTTTTAACTTGGTCTGATTATCAATAACCGTCGAAAAAATGTCGCTGACTTTACATGGCAGTTGCGTATCTTTTCTCAAAACAATTGAATTTATATCTTCCCCTCTTTCATCAATTGAAACGACACCCAAACTGTGAGAACAGACATCTTTTATTTCCACCAATGGAAAATCTTTTTTTTCGACCAAATCCGATTTGCCATCTGCAATTTCTAATAAAGCACCTTGAAGTGCTGCACCCATCGCAACGACTTCATCCGGGTGAACTTCCATCGAAGGTTTTTTCCCGGTTACTTCGTTAACAAGCGAAGATACTGCCTTCATTCGAGTTGAACCACCGACAAGAAGTATTTTATCAATATCTTTCCATTCAAGCTTAGCATCTTCCAATACAAACATCATGATTCTTTCTGTCCTGCTTAACAAGGATTCAGTGAGAGATTCAAAATCAGAAAGTGTTAAGTTTATTTGAGCATTTAAACCACCGGCAGATAGGAAAACTTTGGTTTTTTCCATACCTGGGGTTGAAAGTGTTTTTTTTGCTATCTCAGATTTATCGCGCAAGTCTTGTTCAAGTGAGGGGTCATCAAATAAGTCTGGCCCACCTTGATTTACGAATTCTTCATTAAGGTGAACCATCAACGCATTATCCCAATCAAAACCACCAAGATTTTTATCACCACCTGTTGCAATTACATTAATCTTATTTTTGTCAACTTGCATGATCGTAACGTCAAATGTGCCGCCACCAAGATCATATACTAAAACAGTCTGTTTCTCATTAACCTTGTCAATGCCATAAGATAGTGCAGCCGCAGTGGGTTCATTGATAATTCTTAGTACATTTAAGCCTGCAATTTTACCTGCATCTTGTGTTGATTTTCTTTGAGCATCATCAAAATATGCAGGCACAGTAATAACGGCATCCGTTATTTTTTCATCAAGCATAATCTCTGCATCTTCTTTTAGCCGTTTGATAATTAAAGCAGATAGTTCCTCTGGTGTAAATTCTTCATCTTCTTCAGTACGAAATTTCCATGAAGAATTTCCCATTTGTCTTTTTACAAATTGAACAAAATTAAGAGGATTAGCAATGGCGGCTCTCTTTGCCATATTTCCGATAATAGGTACGCCACCTTCGAATAAGATAACAGAAGGTGTTATTCTGTCCCCCTCTCTGTTAGACAATATCTCAGATCTTCCGTGATTGTTTACTACAGCAATGGCAGAATATGTAGTACCAAGATCAATTCCAACCACTTTTCCCATTATACCCTCCTTATATATACAGTTGTTTTAAAACTTCTTTTTTTTCACTAACAATGTCTTGTGAAAGCAATTGTGATTTATGCATAAGGGTTTCACGAATTGCCACACCGCTTTTAAGCTCTTTTGCTATAACATCAATAACACCGTCTATTGTATAACCAAGAGTAACTTCAATAACTAATTCTCCGGCTTTATGCTGAGGTAAATCCTTTAGTAATACTTTACCGATTTGATGTACTTCAGGTGAACTCGGATTTTCATCTTCTCCTTGAATAACTATAACTTCAACTTTTTTTTGATTATCTTCACCTGTATAATATTTCCTCGTTTTCATGCAAGGAACATTCGTAAATTTTGGGATAATAATGCTATTAATATACCCTCTTCCATCATGAGATAGTGCTTTGACACCAAGGCTATGTGATGCAATATCCTTTATTATTATGTCATTGCCACCATCTAAAAGAGGTACTTGCGTCGTATTTTCATCATCTTCTTCCGACACGGCAATAATACTTTGAATGGCAGCTCCAAGTGCAACACACTCATCAGGGTTCATATCCTTTTGCACATTTTTACCAGTAACCCGCTTTATCATTTCTTTGACTGCCGGGATTCTGCTGGACCCTCCGGCTAACAGAACGATATCAATATCTGCCCATGTACTATTTGCTGATTCAACAACGCGCTTCATACATTCTTCAGTTTGAAAAATTATATCATAAATTTGTTCCTCGAACGAATCTCTATCAAGGTCGATTCGCATAGTTTTTTCTCCGGCAGATAATGTTACCATAACTTGATTTCTGAAAGATAAATCTTTTTTAGCAATTTCAGCTTTATCCCATAAATCTTGATGTGTATGAGGTTCAATGCGCAAATCTATACCATGTTCGTTCTGAAATTCTTCGGAGAGATAATCAACCAGCTGTGCGTCAATATCTTTCCCGCCTATTTGAGCATCACCATCTGTTGCTAAAATCGTAAATGTCTTTCCTTCTATCTTCATAATAGTTACATCAAATGTTCCGCCTCCAAAATCATAAACAAGAATTACTTGATTATCAATGGATTTATCTAAGCCATAAGCAAGTGCTGCTGCCGTTGGTTCATTAATGATTCTAATAACCTCAAGTCCTGCAATTTCTCCAGATTGACGTGTAGCCTCCCTTTGAGCATCTTTAAAATATGCCGGTACACTGATAACTACCTTTTTAATTTCTTGACCAAGAAAGGATTCTGCGTCGCTTTTCAGTTTTTTTAAAATTATCGCCGATAGGTCTTCAGGGAAAAAATCTTCCCCATCAATATTAAACCGGTAAGAGGGGTTGCCCATTTCTCTTTTTATAAAACGAACTGTTCGTCGAGGTACCACTATGGCTTGATTTCGAGCCACTTTACCAACTACGGATACGCCTTCATCTTCAAAAAATATCACAGATGGTGTTGTACGATCACCTTCTCTATTCGGTATTATTTCCGGTTTACCATAGTCATTTACATATGCAATGGCAGAAAATGTCGTACCCAAATCAATTGCTAATATCTTTTCTTCACTCATTTTCTTTGATTATTCCTTTTGGTTCATTGTCTGTGTATACAGGCGATTTATCTTTTCCGTTACTAAGCTTTTTTTTTACAATGACTTCTTCTGGTCTCAAAATATATTCCATATAACGAAAACCTCTTCGAATAATGGAATGTACTTGGTTTTCTTCTGCTTCAACTGAAGTCGATTCAACACCTATTGCATGTTGATATGAAGGGTCGAAAACAGAAGTTCGAGAGGGAATAATCTCTATTCCTCTTCTTCTCATAATTTCTAGAAGTTCTTTTATAATTGTTTCTATTATGTTGGAGAATTCTGTTGAGGTATATAAATTATTGGATGCGTTATTGTATATATTATCAAGACGGTCATAAAACAAAATTATGTCTATAAACAAAGGGCGGATATGTTGAAACGCGGTTTTTCTTTTTAACTCATCCAATTCGTTATAAAGGCGTTCAAAGGCATTTTCTTTTGTCACATCGTATGCCAATCTTTTCTCTATTAGTTCTTTTATTTCAGATTGGAAATCACACAATTGAGTCAACAATGAATATATATCCTTTAATTTTTTTTCATCAATAGAACCAAGAGTTTTTTCTTGGGACTGTTGATGTGATTGTTCATCATTCTCACAATGACAAGTGGGGCATAATTTATTTAATTCATCAAAAGAAACTTCATATTTTTTATCTGACATTTAGTACCTCAAAATCTCAATAGGTTGCATCTTGTCGGGTAAAGAAGCGGACGTCAGTCCGCTTGATTGATTTGTTGGTGAAAATTTGTAAATTTACACTTAAATTTATGCTGAAATTACTGGTGTAAGAAATTTTGAACTTTGATTCATTTTTTAAACCATAACCAGCTGTGTTATTGTTAAGCCTGTCAACACTCATTTAGTTCGATGTCTGAAAAATTAATTAATTGTGGTGTTGGTCAACGTTTCCTTCCAATGTTCTTGTGTAATTATCTGGCATTTAACCGATTGCTACATTGACCATTTAAAATTTGTTTTCAATCAAACTTATAATACAATCTATATTTGTTACATAGTTTAAACGTACAAAATTGGGAGTATAACAATTACATAAGCGATTTTTTTATCATAACAAACTCAAATTCTCGTATTAGCCGACAAACATGAATGTATATTTACTAATCAAAAAATCAATAGTCAAGTATTTTTTTTAACCACTTTAAAATAAATTAAAATTGACTGCT
>Ga0272440_1003704_pt1 | contig 11294 bp, 8 predicted proteins | sample SSMMMBAug17_FD_192440 | JGI IMG/M metagenome (GOLD analysis project Ga0272440, IMG submission 192440) | Marine sediment archaeal communities from Little Sippewissett salt marsh, Falmouth, MA, United States - SSM-MMB-Aug17 | ecosystem: Environmental > Aquatic > Marine > Wetlands > Sediment ... | reverse complement strand
AAAATAAAGAAGATGTATAAAAAAGGCTACCGACATAAAGCAGGACATTTCATCTTAGCCCCGATAGGAATGATCTGACAGGTCGAAATAAAAAAGTTATTTTTCGATTTCATCTGAATAAACACTGACAGCCATGGACTTACAGTTCTGTTGATTGGAAAAAACAAAATTGGATGATCATAATAAAAATAATTAACATCAATTAAGACAATAATGGTATGACAGATCAATTATTACCCTATGCCTGGCCCTGCAAACAACTACATGAAGCCTTTCATGTTCTCATTCAAAAAGCAGATCTTGTTTTATTGCCCATATCAACAATTGCCCCACCTTCAAAAACTGATGATCAGTCTTTGGATATGTGGTTTGAAAATGTTACTTTTCAGTCAGGTCTTGAATCTGTTTCAGTTGAATCCACCTATGCACAACTTGAAAATATGCTTTTAAATGCTGGCCCTGCCATCATTCGGCTATATGATCCAGATAATCAGCCCTATTTTCTTGTCATTCTCAAAGGTGGAAGAAAATATATTTCAATCATAACACCTGAATCAACAGTGATCAAAATTGATGTTGATCGTGTAAAAAAGAATCTGTGCAAACCTATTGAAAGCCCGGTCAATCAATCTATTAAAAAAATTCTAAGTAATTCAGGTCTCTCTGATTTTCAACAATCTGCCGCTGAAAAAGCAATGTTGCATCAACAATTGAGTTCAGAAATTATTGATGGGTGCTGGTTGATTAATCTGTCTCCTGGAGCTGATTTTTTTAAATGGCTAAGACACTTGCGAATTCCAGATTATTTTGGATCGATGCTTTTTTGTGAATCCATGAGTCATTTATTGATGATTCTTTCCTGGCTGGTAATAGGAAAAATAATATTTCAGTTTTCATATGATTTGGGAATGTTTACAGTTTGGGCGCTCCTTTTATTGTCGGTTATTCCTTTTAAACTTTTCTCTCAATGGTTTCAATGTCAAATCTCAATGAATACAGGCCTGTTTTTTAAACAACGTTTGCTTTTTGGAGCAATGCATTTAAAACAAGATACGATCCGAAATCAGGGCCCTGGTCAATTTATGGGCAGAGTAATGGAATCAGAAGCCTTTGAATCCCTTGCACTTGATGGTGGATTTGATGTTATCATTTTTACCATTAATTTTGGAATAACCTTATGGTTACTGATGATTGCCTGTGGATGGCAAATCAGCCTTGTTCTTATATTATGGTTAATCTGCTGTTTTGTTTTTTGTGCAATGAACTATTTTGCAACAAATAACTGGATTAAACATTTTAGAAATATGACCCATAATATTATTGAACGAATGACTGGATATCGTACACGAATGGTTCAAGAACATATGAACAAATGGCATGACGATGAAGATAGTGAACTTAATGAATATCATCAATTATCAGATCAAATGGATAAAACGTCATTAATATTAAATCCTGTTCTTACGAGAGGATGGATGATTATTGGCATTGCCAGTATATCTTTTTTTAAGCCTGAATCCTTAGAACTTTTATTCATTAGCCTTGGTGGTATTTTTTTGGGGTATCAATCGTTCAGCCTCTTAATTTCTGGTTTTTCATCTTTTGCAGTTCTTCTTTGTTCATGGCAGCAGGTTCAACCCCTTTTTAATGCAGCCACACACTATATAGATAATATTCCCAAAAATTCTATTTCGATCAATAAAAACAATCAAGGTCCATTGGTTGTCATGCGAGATATGACTTATCAGTATATTAAAGATGCTGATTTTAAACTGATGATAACTGAATTGACCCTATCCAAAGGGGATAGAATCCTACTTGAGGGTCCATCCGGGGGCGGTAAATCAACATTGTCTGCACTTATCGCCGGTGAAAGAAATCCTGATACTGGAATTATTCTGTTAAGAGGTTGTAATGCCAGTCAAGTTGGTTCATTGAAATGGCGAAAATCTATCGTGCTGTCACCTCAATTTCATGAAAATTATATTTTTTCCGGAAGTTTTGCCTTTAATCTTCTAATGGGACGAAACTGGCCCCCAAAACAAGATGATATTGCAGCCGCAAAGCAAGTTTGTCTTGAGCTTGGACTGAATGACTTATTACAAAAAATGCCTGAAGGTCTTGGACAAATGTTGGGTGAAACAGGATGGCAGCTCTCACATGGCGAACAAAGCAGAATTTTTATGGCAAGAGCTTTACTCCAATCTCCTGAATTCATTATTTTTGATGAAAGCTTTATGCCTCTTGACTCGGAAAATTTTCAAAAAGTGCTTCAATGTGTTTTGGATAATGATACAGGTGTTATGATTATCGCACATTTATAAAAGGAAAATAAATATGCCTCGTCCATTTCCACTAACCATTCGATCAATGGAAAAAGATCATCCCAAAACAGTGATGATTATTCTTTTTATTGCATCTTTTATATTGGCAGCATGGAATATCTGGTTCTTTTTTGCACAGATCAGTCTGTTTGAGTGTAGTATTCATGCAGAGGTCGCTGAAAAACCCAAAAAAATTGTTCCAAGCTTCTCAGGACCGGGACGAGTTAGACATCACAAACAACATATTATCCTGGCATCATTCCCTTTACAAATGGAAAAAAAAATCTATCAGGGGCAAAAAGGCATTTTTTTTCCATCATCCAATATGGGAAATTTGTTAGAAGGTATCACAGCTATAGTGACTCATAAAACCGCTCATTTGAAAGACAGCAACCTTAGTGTTCGATTAAAAACAATAGAATCAGTACATTCACCAATGCAGCTAAAGTCAAAAACCACTGGTTTGATTAAATTAGAAATTACGCGAGTTTCTCCTTTTGAACTGATGTTAATGAAGCTTAGCAAAAATTGATTTGTCATTTTTTTGCAGCAAACATTTTGTTTTTTTAATGTCTAAGGAGTACTCGAAAAATAACTTTCCCATTATTGATATTGTTCGTTTCGGGGTTTTTGTCTGTAGAGACGTAGCATGCTACGTCTCTACACGAACTTACTTTTTTGAACGATCTACATGAAATGAGGAAGTTATTATCAGAGCTTTCCTAAGAAGGAATAAAAGTTGTTTAAACGATTTTCAACACATCAACGTTTTTTTATTCCACAGGTCATTCAAACATCATCAATGGACTGCGGCCCAGCAGTTTTAAAAGCTGTTCTTGAAGGATTTCGTATATCTGTCAATTATGATAGCTTGAGGAAAGCTTGTCTGACAGATATTTCTGGGACATCCATTGATGTTCTTGAAGATATTGCCTGCCAACAGGGACTTGATGCTGAACAAGTTGTTATACAAAACGATCATCTGCTATTACCTGAAACAAATGCTTTACCTGCCATTGTTGTTATTAGACTGGCAAATGGTTTTACACATCTTGTTGTTGCATGGCGAACCTATGGCAACATGGTTCAAATTATGGACCCTTCTGTAGGCAGAATGTGGATACCTCAAGCGAAACTCCTTAATATGCTATATCCTTATTCCTATGAGTTGCATACTGAAATTTGGAAAGAATATACTCAAACAGATATTTTTTGCTATCCCTTATACCGAAGAATGTCTGATTTACATATCAGTCATACAGAAATTAAGCGCATGATACATGAGGCTCAAAAAGATAAAGACTGGCGAGCGATGGCAACGCTTGATGCCGCGGTTCGCATTTTAACAACAATTGCAGCATCTGGGTCTGTATTAAACAATGATAGTGCTGAAAAAATATTAAAAACCTATTATGAATCAGCAATGAACAATCCTTTGGGAGAAATAATTCCTGAAGAATATTTTTCGGTGTACCCTTCAGAACATAAAAAAAATGATGACCAAACCTTAAATGTAAAAGGTGCCCTGTTAATTCATATTGCTGGAAAAAATAAAAATGCTTCTGCACAACAATCAACATCGTCAAAAACATCAATAATCAGTGATACGAATGTTCAACCTGAAAAAGAATTTTATCAACATGTATTTTTGGAAAATCGTTTTTTGCCTGTAATTTTGATCATTGCGCTATCACTTGCAAGCTTTAACATATCTATTGAAGCGCTTATACTTATGGGGTTTATAACAATCAGTTCAGGGATAACCCCTCATATGGATTATCACTCTTTCAGCCTGTTAAGCATCTTCATTTTTTTTGCCGCAGTGTTATTTCTCGAATGTCCCATAAATGCAGCAAAATTAAAAATTGGACGACGATTTGAAATATCTACCCGATTGAAATTTCTATTAAAAATACCCACATTAGAATCCCAGTATTTTCAGACGAGAACCAATGCAGACATTGCTCAGCGAATTCATGACATGAGACTGATCCGAAAAATGCCTGAAATTTTGATATCTATCTTTAAATCTGTGTTTCAAATCATGATCACTGTGATGGGAATCATCTGGTTAATGCCAACAAGCCCTGTGTTTCCGATTATTATTGGATTGATTGCTGTATCGATTCCTATTTTGTCCATACCTTTTTTAAAAGAAAAAGATCTCCAATTTCGAATTTTTACAGGCGCTCTTGCTCAATTTTGTCTGGATGCTTTAACAGGCCTGACACCCCTTCGAAGTCATCATGCAGAAAATGCCATTCGCTATGAACAAGAAAGCATTTTATGCAAGTGGAAAAAGAGCGGAATAGATTATTTTCTGTTAAAATTGAGCATTATTGGATGTGGAATAATGATCAATTGTATGTTGTCCATTGCCTTGATTTACGAATACATTGTAAATGCTGGCAACAATCAATGTATCCTTCTTCTGGTTTACTGGGTTTTAAATGTATCTGATTTAGGTCTACAACTGGCCAATTCAGCAGGACAATATCCTGGAATTCGCAATCGAATTCTTAGAATTCTTGACCCCATACACAAACCCATCAATACAAATAAATGTGACAGCAATGATCAACAGACTGAAGTTTCAAGAAACACTAAACCATCAGGTATGGCCATTGATTTAAAAAACGTATCTGTAATTATTGGAGATCAGGCTGTTCTTTCTCATATTCATCTTTCAGTGAAATCTGGAGAACATGTGGCCATCGTAGGCCAATCAGGTGCAGGGAAATCTACACTTATGAGACTATTGTTGGGATTTTATTCTGCCAGCATCGGTGATGTAACAATTGATAACAAAAATTTATCCGAGAATATCCAATTTTTCAGACGTGAAATGGCTTGGATTGATCCATCTGTTTATATCTGGAATCAAACGCTTTTTGACAACATTGTTTATGGAAGTACTACACATGATTATTCTCAATATGGATTAATCCTTGATCAGGCTGGTTTGGTAAAAATTCTGAATCATCTTCCAGACAAAGATAAAACTCGTCTTGGTGAAGCCGGAAAACTCGTGTCTGGCGGTGAGGGCCAACGCGTTCGCCTGGGAAGAGCAATGTATAAAGACAATGTTCGATGTGTCATTTTGGATGAACCTTTTAGAGGGCTTAGTCGGCATGAAAGACATTCATTGCTCAATAAAGCCCTTGATCATTGGAAATCAAGTACATTGTTTTTTATTTCTCATGATGTCTCTGAAACAAAAAACTTTAAAAGAGTTCTGGTCATAGAAAATGGTAACATTATTGAAGATGGTTCTCCTGAACACTTACTGACCACTGAAAATTCAAAATATAAATCCATTATAGATAAAGAAAATAATGTGAAACAACTATTTCAAAGAGTACAGTGGAAAAAATTGTGGATTGAAAAGGGGAGATTACAGTTTTAATGAACATGAAAAGCATATTGGCTGTCAGGTCCATTTTTTTCTCATCTAATAATGGGCTAATAATTGGCTAATAATTGGCTAATAATTGGCTAAGGTAATTTCCGAAAAAATAAATATTCCCAAAATCCCAAACCCCATATTAAGACGATCGGTCGGGTATATTTATTTCCGGAAATCACCTAATTATTGTTATTCAAAACAAAGGAATAAAAAATTGCATGCATTGGACATCACAAGATTGATGCAAATATCAATACCTGTCAGCACTGCATGGCTGATGGGATCATGTATGGAATATCGTGGCAAACAAGATTTTTGGATTCAGCAAAAACCAGAGGTGCTCAGTGCTTTAAGGGAGCAATCCATTATTCAAAGTGTTGAATCGTCAAATCGAATTGAAGGTGTAACAATATCTTCTCATCGCTTGCGCCCAATCATTGTAGAAAAAGCAAAACCAAAGGATCGCCCGGAAGAAGAACTTGCGGGTTATAGACGTGCACTTGACTGGATTTCAAATAGTGAGTCTGATCTTAAATTAACCCCATCAACAATTCTAAAGCTGCATGAATTTTCACAGGGTGGTTTTTCCGGAGATGCTGGTAAGTGGAAAAGTAAAAACAATGAAATCATTGAAATTCTGCCAAATGGAGATCAAAAAATCAGGTTTATTCCAATATCTCCACAAGAAACACCTAAAGCGATGCATACATTGTGCAAGAACTATCATTTAATTGATGAAGATGGACAAATCCCCATATTATTAAATATAGCGACATTAATTTTTGATTTTTTATGCATTCATCCTTTTCGAGATGGAAATGGCAGAGTGTCTCGACTTGTTACAAATTTACTATTAAAAAACAATAATTTTATTGTTGGCAATTATATCAGCCTTGAACGTCTGGTGGAACAAACCAAAGTTGAATATTATGAAATTTTAGAAAAATGCTCACAAGGATGGCATGAAAATAAAAACGATATTATTCCATGGTGGAATTACTTTTTAAGTACTTTACGTCGCGCATATAAAGAATTAGAGCAAAAGGTGGATTCACTCAGTCAACAAACCAGAGAATTCGAGCAAAAAGGGGATTGGGAAAATATAAAACCTGTTAAAACAAAAATTATCAAAAAAATGATTTTACAACAGACAGGGCGGTTTACATTGGCTGAATTATCAACTCACTTGCCTTCAACAAGCAGGCAATTGATCAAAAAAGTATTATCCGATTTAAAAAAATCAGGTAAAGTTTGTCTAAGTGGTAAAGGGCGAGGCGCATATTGGGAGGTCTTTAACCACAAGGAAAATCTATCATGAATTGGGAGCTAAAGAGATTTTTTTGAATGATGGATATCTTTCTGCAAGTTTATTTGTAATCATATGGGTAACCTGATTTATATCAACATCCATCATACATTTTGTAATCAATCTGGTTGGCAACAATGGATCTTTTTCAAAATGACTGCAATGATAAATAGAATCTGGATAACAAGGGGCTTTAGTACAATGACCGCAAAAGGTGATCACATGCTTACCAACCGGGCCTGTAATCTCAGGATTTGTGGGGCCAAAAATGGCAAGCACATGTGTATTAACAGCAGCAGCCAGATGGGAAAGACCAGAATCAGCAGCGATCAACATATCAACCTGTTGTAGAATAGATGCTGTTTGTAGAATATTTGACCGGCCAATAAAATTGTGGATATCATCACTTTTTGATAGATGTTTTTTCAGGGCCTGGTATAATATTTCTTCTCTTTTTCCGCCAACAAAAACCCAGAATACTTTTGACTTAAAATACTTAATTAACTTTATAAAAAAGGATAATGGTAATTCTTTGAACGTTTCTACTGAGAAATTAAACCTTTCTTTGGCAATTAATCGTCCTGTACCCAATTGAATTGCAACAACAGGACGTTTTTTTATGTTTGAAAAAGATAGATGAAACTGGCAGGATTGAGGAATATTCACCTGTGGGAAACGATTATGTATTGGACATTTAAGAATCTTTGCAATTTCAAGATTGTTATCCACTTTATGGGGATGATCGAATGGCACTTTTATTGAGTAGCAATTGTTTTTATAATTATGCCCCACACGATGTTTTATAAAACAAAATTTACCCAGAATATTTGCGCCTCGATGATTGATGTTTGAGGTTGCAATCAGCATCTTATATTGCCCCACCAGTTTAGCTAAAAAGACAATATAATCTTTGAACCGCATGGATTCTCTATAAAACAAAAGCGTTTTATCAATATCAGTAGATGCCATGACTATATCTGATTCTAATGTAGACTTTACAACGACATCGATCTGATCGTTTTTAAACCCCTCTCTCAGGCTATTCAGCAAAGGCAGGGTTAATATGACATCTCCAATGCCATGCGTATTAAGTATTAGAATTTTTGACATAATGAATTATGTATGACTATCGTTGTATTGACCTTACAGCTCGAACAAAATTTTCATTTTCTGGTAAGGAATAATATACATTTCCATAATTAAAAAAAACAACCCAAACTCTCTTTTGATTGGTATTTATCGTCCAACAAATGTTTTGGTGATCGGAAAACATGTTATTAATATAAAGACCTTGTTGATTTTTTCTATGTTCAATCAGGCTAACGAGTTCTTCAGCAGTAGGCAATCGCCAGTCTGAATAATGGGCAAATTTTTTTTGATTTAATGTTTTAACATATTGTTGTGTTTCATCCCAGTTTAATACCTTTTGTGAACCACCTCTTTGCCACATCAAATGTGTTTTCATATCAATGATCGTTTCATTGCGGGCAGCTTTAAATAAATTTCTAAATTTTCCACTTTCATGACTCAAATGAACATTCCAGGGCCATTTTTTAACGTAGTAATCGTTTTTTGCAAGACATTGTTTAAGTTGTTTTACTGAAAGATCTGTTTTGGAAATGTTCTTTATTGAGGAAACATGATGTTTTTGGGATAAGGCTTTGAATTGTTTTTCAGCTTGCTTTTTGTTGACATTGACAGGGGGTGGTAAAATATCAGGTATTATCTCAACACGTCTATTCAAGCGTTTGTTAAATTGAGACGTATTTGGAACCAGTGGCTTACTTTCACCCAGGCCAGTAACACTAAGATTGGAACCAGGAATAGAAAAATATTGACCTAAATAAATTTTAATAGAAAAGGCTCGCTTTAAACTAAGCGTCATATTTTGATCATCACTGCCATCATTATCAGTATGACCTTGAATAATAAATCGTTTGTTCTTCAATGATGGATGACTCAGCGCATTTCCCAGTTCATTCAATAATTGAGCAGATGAATTTTGAATCTCAAAAGAGCCTTGCTTAAAACGAATGGCTAGAAGAATTCCAGGATCTCCAAACTGCCAATCTTTCAAGGCTCTGATTATTTCAGGAGCAGTTTCTTTAAAATTAAGTTGTAACTGTTGTTCCGCACAAATCAGTCGTATATGAAAAGTGACAGAAAGCAATATCATAACAAATGGAAATAAAATGAATTTCTGCATCAAGGCCTGCTATTGGTAATATAATTTGCATTATGTCTGTTAGATTTAGAAATTAGCGTAACGCTACATGGATACCATACATATTATTGAGATGATTAATTTGAAAGGTGTATCACCAATTTGTCCAATGATTTTTCTACAGGATATTGACGAAGTTTACCTTTTCCAAGACCAGCTTTTGCTTTGCCATCATAATCATATAATGTTTTTCCAATACTACAGCATTGAATGGTCTTTGTTCCTGGAACAGGATCTATACGCCGTCCCATGTGTGTACATTTATTATTAAAAGCATAGTATTTGTCATCAGTTCCATGAAAAACAAGAATTTTTGCCGGAAGTTCTTTACTTTCAATACGAATTGCCCCACCGGCATTACCAAGTTCTTTTGCACTGTTAAGATCAATTTCTAATTTAGAATCTGAAAATTTCCAACAATCCTCATTAAGTGGTTTAGAGGTTGCTGGTAATCCCAACAACCTTTGAAAAAAATTTCGATTTAAAGATTGTTCCATGTGTTTCTCCACATTGCTTGTTATTTTTTTTCAATAACTTTTTTATCAAAGTTTTTTACTTTACCCAATCGAACCTGATCAATCAGGGCAATGCGTTGTTTTCGATAAGTTATATTGTCTGGATTCTCGGTTATCAATTCACACAAATGATGAACAGTATCATACCAATAACCTTCTTTGGAATATTCGAAAACAAGACGATCTTTTGGGGCTTGAGCGATGCGATTTTGAAATTCTTCAGATGGAGGCGTATACATAATGGTTGCACTTCCTAAAAAATCAGCAGAACGTTCAGCAGGAAGCGGAACGATTACAATAAACCATTCATATTCAGTATTCGGTTTAAGAGTTACATCGTATTCTTTTAAATCTATTCGGCTGAATCCTTCTTCAGGAGGACCAATTACGTGAGTTTCAAGGACTGGCTCTATAACTCCATATTCATTTATGGTCAATTCCACTTTACTGGTATAACCACTTGAAATATACCACCATAATGTTGGTTGAGGGTTCGTTGTATAACCGGTTTGTAGACTGGCAAAAGGCGCCATTAAATCAGGTGTTGCCGGGCCACCATGAACAGGGTCAATATCGCCACCGCCATGACCATGCCCACCACCTTTTTCTGCTTTACCATGATCATCCTTTTTTTCATCACTGGCATCATGGATTTGTGACAGTAAGACCTTATTGCTTAAGCCATCGCTAATCGCACCTCTGCTTAAGCCTCGACTAAGACCACGACTTAAGCCTCGACTTAAGCCTCGACTAAGACCACGACTTAAACCACGACTAAGACCTCTACTAAGGCCACGACTTAATCCACGACTAAGGCCACGACTTAAGCCTCGACTTAATCCACGACTAAGGCCACGACTTAAGCCTCGACTGAGTCCACGACTTAACCCGCGACTCGTCCCCGCACTTCCAGCACCAGTGTCACCGCCTTCACGACGTCTGATTTCAGCATCTTTATTTGGAACATTATATAAAGGAACATTTTTAGATGTCAGTTGAGAATCAGAATCACCTGCTGCATATAAAGTGTTTTGTGAAAAACTCACAACACAAATAACAGCCATAAAAGAGAAAACAATGGTCATAAGAATTTTTTTCAAAAAAAGATATAAAATATTCATACGTTCCTCCTTTTATTGATTAAATGGTTAAAAAAAAAATGAATATGGTTATACTGTCCAGGTCAGAAAATAGGGTAGGTTGATGTCATCTGTCATTATAGTTCGGAATTTTGTCAAATTTCTTCAATATCTAATCGGTAAGATAGTTATTGTCAATGCTTTTTTTAGATTACTCATGATCTGTACTTGTTGCTCCTGTTTCAATATCAGTTGAGTCTGATGGTGTTCGTTCATATTCGTCAGGAATGCCCTTGACCAAAGAACGTTCAATAGCTTTTAACAAAGCTTTACTCGTGGTCGTTGCACCAGTATGTGCATCAACATTAGGACTTTGAGCTTCTATGACACGTGGAATAATATCTTCAGCTCGTTTGGCATGATTTGTATTTCTATTTTTC
>Ga0272440_1003703_pt1 | contig 11298 bp, 16 predicted proteins | sample SSMMMBAug17_FD_192440 | JGI IMG/M metagenome (GOLD analysis project Ga0272440, IMG submission 192440) | Marine sediment archaeal communities from Little Sippewissett salt marsh, Falmouth, MA, United States - SSM-MMB-Aug17 | ecosystem: Environmental > Aquatic > Marine > Wetlands > Sediment ... | reverse complement strand
GAGGACTATTGTTGGGTTTAGGATGAAGTATTGGCTGATTTAAAATAATATTGTATAGTATTAATACTGGTTATTTCTTAGATTGCAAACTGGTATTAGTTTGGGGAAAAATTAATTGTTAGATTTGAATATAATCAAGGATAAAGAATTGTTAGGATATTGTAAAAAAGTATTAGATGTTAACTTGGCGTTATCTGATTTCCAAGAAGATATTGTTTTAGACTTTTTAACTAATATTTATTCTGGGTATCAGCAATTAGCAGATGCTTTATGTGATAAGCTATTAAAAAACAGAATCGTTAAAGGGATTCCTGTTCCTATTGACAATGTAAAAAGCAGTTATCACAACTTTTACAATACTAGATACAACACCAATACCAATTTTTTTGACGAATTTGAAGATGTAGAGGTTTTAAAAGAAGCCTTTGTTTATCGTTGGAAGGAAAAGAATGCAGGCTCTGATTTGAAGACTTTCGATGAGATTGCACCTATACGCGAACCAAAAGGAGAATAGATTAATGGGAAGTGTTAAAAAGAAAAAAAGAAAAAAGATGAACAAACATAAGCAAAAGAAATATGGAAAAAAGATGCACACCTAAAGTTATTCGAATATGTCTGCACAAATAATAAATGGCAAATCTATAGCACAAGGCATTAAAAAAGATCTAAAAACAATCATAGAAAAACTACCCTTAAAGCCAGGACTGGCGGTTGTTTTGGTTGGTGATAATCCTGCATCCCAGGTATACGTACGAATGAAGAAAAAAGCTTGTCAGGAGGTAGGAATAGAGTCTTTTAGCTACTATCTTGATAACACTACAACAGAATCTGATCTTTTAAGCCTTTTATCAAAACTAAACAAAAACAAGAATATTCATGGCATATTAGTGCAGTTACCATTACCAAAACATATAAATGCTAGCAATATAATAAAAGCTATTCTACCTGAAAAGGATGTTGATGGTTTTCACCCTTTGTCTCCTCACATTCCTTGTACCCCTGCAGGAATAATAAAATTAATTAAAAGTACGAAAGTAAATATAGCATCAAAAAAGGCTGTTGTTTTAGGCCGCAGCAATATAGTAGGCAGGCCAGTTGCTAACTTACTAATAAAAGAAAATGCTACTGTTACTATATGTCATTCTTATACCAGAGAGCTACAAAAAGAGACATTACAGGCTGATATTTTAGTTAGCGCTGTAGGTCGCCCTAAAATAATTACAGAAAATATGGTAAAACAAGGGGCTATCGTGATTGATGTTGGGACTAACAGAGTAGATGATAGATTAGTTGGCGATGTGGATTTTGATAATGTTAAAAATAGAGCCGCATACTTAACTCCAGTTCCTGGAGGAGTAGGGCCTATGACTATAACTATGCTATTGAAAAACACTATTGATTCTGCTGCAAATCAATATGATTTTAAATATAAATAAACCTTTAGGTCTCACTTCTTTTGATGTAGTAAATTATATAAAAAAATCGACCAGCATCAAGAAAGTAGGGCATGCTGGTACACTTGATCCTATGGCAACAGGGGTTTTGATAGTAGGAGTAGGAAGAGATTCTACTAAAAAATTACATTTCATAACTTCAGAAGGAAAAGAATATATTGCGGATATCGTATTGGGAGCAGAGACAGACACTCTAGACAGAGAAGGCAAGATATTAAAAATCAATAATAAAAATAAAAGATTAACCCTCAAAGAACTATTGGAGGTAGTAAAATCATTTGAGGGAGAAATAGAGCAGTTTCCTCCTTTGTTCTCTGCTATTCATTATAAAGGGAAAAGATTATACAAGATAGCAGCTAGTAATTCTCAAGAGAAGATTAAAATTCCTAGTAGAATTGTAAATATAAAAAAGATAGAGCTAATATCACATTCCCTTGAAGCCCCCCTTTTTCCAAAAATAAAAATAAAGGTTACTTGTAGTAAAGGTACATATATTCGTAGCCTTGCAAGAGATATTGGAGATGCCTTGAAAACTAAAGCCTTTTTAGGGTCTTTGGTAAGGACAAAAGTTGGCAATTATAAATTAGAGGATAGCCTGTCTTTAGAATCTGCTCCATTAAAAAAGCTTTCTCTTTTTGCGATGAAAAGAAATGGCAAACCTATGAGCTTCGTCTCTGATATGTCTTAGCAATAAAAGACCATCATTGTCTTTAGGTAGTTTTAATGGGTTTTCTTGATTTTCTAAATATATTTCTTCCTCTTTTTTAGCAAGGCCAATAAAAGGGATATTGCTAAAGCCTTCTTCCTCTCTAGCCTTGAGTGCAGCATTTAACTGACCTTTCCCTCCATCAACAAGTATTAGGTGGGGGATCTTTTCTTTCTTATTATTTAACCTATGCAATCTTCTTTTTACGATTTCATACATGGAAGCAAAATCATCTGAAGAATATGCCACAGTTCTAATATTATACTTTCTATATCCGGATTTGTGAGGAAGTCCATTAACAAAAGATACTTTGCTTCCTACAATATATTTGCCAGACAAGTTAGAGATATCAAAAGCTTCTATATGTTTAGGTGGAATTTTTAACATCAGAGTGTTTTTTAAGGAAGTTAATTGTTTTTCTATCTTATTGTTTCTAGCATCCATATTTCTCAAAATCTCTTGGGCATTAATTATGGCCATTTGAACAACTTTAGCTTTTTGGCCACGTTTGGGTACAGTTATCTTGACTTGATAACCAGCTAAATGAAACAACCATTTCTCTAATAAGTCTAAATTGGAAACTGGTTCCTGAATGCATATAATAGGTGGAATATATACCCCTTTGTGATAAGCCTGACCTAAAACTGTTTCCAAGGTTTTTTCTAAGGAAAAAGAATCTATATTAAAAGAGAAGTGTCTTATATCATTTAATATCCCTTCTCTAATGTGCAAAATGACTACACATGTTTTTGTTCCTTCTTTAAATATTCCTATGATGTCATTTTGTATTTTCTGTTTAAATAATACTTTCTGAGAATGTTGAATACTTGTTAGACTTTTAACCTTATCTCTACAAATAGCAGCTTTTTCATAAAGTTTTCTAGAAACAAAATATTTCATTTCTTTTATGAGAAGGTTTTGTAACTTTTGGGTCCGGCCTGTTAAAAGGAGAGTAACTTCTTGGACAGCTTTCTGGTATTCCCTTTTTTTGTTAGAGATACAAGGAGCAAGACACCTATTCATGTGATAATTTAAGCAAGGAATACTTTTGTTTTTAGTAGGATCACTGACCTTGCAAGTCCTTAGTTTAAAATGGTCTTTCATTGTTTTCAAGGCTTTACGTACTTCACTGGCAACAGAAAATGGTCCGAAGTATTTTGCTTTGTCGTTATCAACTTTACGTGCAAAAATTAATCTAGGATAAGTTTCATTTGTAAGCTTGATGAAGGGGTATTGCTTATCATCCCTTAATTTTACATTGTATAAGGGCTGATATTCTTTTATAAGATTTTTTTCTAAGATAAAGGCATCTAATTCTTCAGATGTTACTATATGTTCTATAGTATTTACTTTTTTTAAAAGAGTGTTGATGTTTGCAGAGTGATGGTTTTTTGCTTGAAAATAAGAAGATACCCGATTCTTAAGATTTTTGGCTTTACCAACGTATAATACCTTCCCTTTAGAACTTTTCATTATATAAACACCTGGCTCTAAAGGGAGATCTTCAAGAAAGTGGTGTTGTTTTATTTTTCTTTCCCCTTTTCTTCTTCTGGTTTTTCCTCCAGTTTTTGGTCATCTTCACTAGCCGTTTTAACCTTTTTCTTTTTTGTAGGTGTTGCCTGCTTCTTGGTTTTTTCTTGCTTGTCAGCAACAATTAATTTTAAAGTAGCATCTACTCCAGTAAATACTTTAATGGGGATAAGAAAAGTCCCCGTTGTTTTGATAGGATGATTAAGTGCTATTCTTTTTTTATCTATTTGTACGTCAATAGATTGCTTTAAGGCATCGATAACTTGTTGTTTTGTTATTGAACCGAATAATTTTTCATTTTCACCGACCTCTGTTCTTATAACCAGTTCAGTCGAATCTATTTTATCTGCAACTTTTTTCATTTCTAGCTGTTTTTGTTTTAATTTTTTCTCAGAAGCTTTTTTGATAACTTCATTTTGCTTTATAACGGCTTTGGTTGCTCTAATAGCTATTTTTTGTGGTATTAGATAATTTCTTGCATAACCGTCTGCTACGTCGATTATGGTCCCGGTATCTCCCAAATGCACATCATCTTCGATAAGTAAAACTCTTGCCATAATAGTACCTGCCTCCTAATTATTAATCTAGTTTATAAGGAACGAACCCCAAAGTCCTGGCACGTTTGATCATAGACTTGAGTTTTCTTTGATGTTTAGCACATACAGAACTGTTTCTTCTAGGGATAATTTTTCCTCTATCAGTTAAGAAACGCCACAGAGTATCTTCGTCTTTATAATTAATTTCTTTTAATTTATCTAGACAAAAAGGACATGGCCTCTTTTTTTTCTTACGAACAACTTTTACATCTCTTTTTGTTTTCAATACAAAATCCTCCTTTAAAAAGACTTTTCTTTTATGTAATTAGAAAGGGACTTCTTCTTTTCCTGTATTTGAAATCTGGTCGGCCTTAACATTACTGGGAGCTGAGCTAGCTTTCTTGTCTAGCATTTGCATATTTTCAGCAATTATTTCAGTCATTGTTATTTTTTTGCCGTCTTTCTCAAAGGAGTCAAATTGCAATCTCCCTTCGATAAAAACCATCATCCCTTTTTTCAAATACTCACCACAGATTTCGGCTAGCTTTCGCCAAGCAACAATCCTTAAAAAATCTACTTCTGTTTCTCCCTCACGATTTTTAAATGTCCTATTTACTGCTATGGTGAATTTGGCAACAGCAATACCACTTGTTGTATATCTTAATTCTGCATCTTTTGTCAAATTACCAATAAGAAAAACTCTATTAAACAAAACAAATCCCTTTTTTTATATTTTAAAACGGAATATCATCCTCTGTATAAAAAGGTTCCTGATCTCCCATATCAAGAACAATTTTCTCTTTTTGTTGTGGTTGATCTTCAATAGAAGAAATATCCTTTTGATGAGAACCGACTTCATTTTGTTGAGAAGGGTCCTCTTTTTTTACTTCATTTTTTGTATCATTTGAAGGATTATAATCTCTCAAGTTCCCGTTATGATTTTCTATAGGATATGCATCATTGTTATTATTTCCTTCTTTAGATTTTGAAAGACTCTCTAGCATTCGCATACTTTGGCCAATGACTTCTGTTACATAACGTCTTTCTCCATCTGAATCATCATAAGTTCTAACCTGTATACGACCTTCTACTAGTACCAAACGTCCTTTTTTAAGGTATTCAGAAGATATTTCTGCTAATCGTTTCCACATTACAATAGATATAAAATCTGTCTTTTGCTCTCCATCTGACCTCTTAGGGCGATCAACTGCTATCCTAAACTTTGAAAAGGCAGTGCCTTCTGTTGTATACTTCAACTCGACTTCCGATGCTACCCTGCCAACGAGGACTATTTTATTAAATTTTGACATATATAACTACTTATTTATTATTTATTTATCTTTGTTAACGATCATGTAACGGATAATATCTTCTAATAAATTCATTTTGGTTTCTATGTTTTTTATTTTAGATTTATTTCCGTTAAACTCTGCCATAACAAAATATCCTTTGTCGAATTTTTTAAAAATGACAGAAAGTTCCCTTCTGCCTATTTTGTCGGTATGAAGTTCTTTTACATCTTCTTTATTGAGAATAGCTTCAACTTTTTCGATAACCGCATCTATTTGTTCTTCTTGGTAATTAGGGTTAATAATATAGATCATTTCATAATTGCTATGCATTGTAATGTTACTCTCCTCTTTATTATTAATAATATTATATTTTTTTCTTCCTCTTAGCAAAACCTTGTTTTGATTGAACATTTTTTTTAATATCTAATAGTTTCTCATCACTTTTTTTAATAAAATAGTTTAATTTATCTTCTAGGGATTGTAAGCTCGGTTTTGATTTTAACTTAGGGAAATAATCTTCGGGATTTCTTACAACTCTTTTTTTTGAAAGTTTGCTTTTTTCTTCAGGTTTTAATTGAGCGAAATCGGGATCAATTTGCTTTATAGAGAGATCTAACTTGCCCTTTTTGTTTTTACCAAGAATTTTTACTTTTATGGCTTGGCCTGTTTGCAAATAATCACTTACATTTCTAACAAATGAATTAGAAATTTCTGAAATATGAACAAGACCTTCTTGTCCATCATTTAGTTTTATGAATGCTCCAAAATTTGTAACACCAGTTACTACTCCTTCTACAGCTATATTTTCTTTTTCTTCCATCTAATTAATTTTTCACACCTACCTTATTTTAATAAATATTGCTATTTTCCAATAATCTTGTAAACAACTTCTCCTGGTTTGACTAAACCGAGCTTTTTTCTTGCTATAGATTCCAAGTAAGCGTCTTTAGCAAGGTGATTTTTTCTTTCCTTTAGAAATTTGTTCTTGTTTTTAAATACATTAATTTTTTTTAATAAAAACTTTTCTTCTTTCTCTGTTTTCTTTACGTTAATCAATGTTTGCGTAAAATTAATAAACACATATATAAATATTATTATGACTACGTAAAAAAAAGGAGGTATTTTATAAAAACCTTTATTACGAGTTGTCTTCATTTAATAAATAATCATTACAACTAGAATAGATTATAAAAAACTTCTTTCCCTTTATAAAGAGCCAAGCTGCCAAGTTCTTCTTCTATTCTTAGAAGTTGATTATACTTTGCAATTCGGTCAGTACGACATAATGATCCTGTTTTTATCTGACCAGCATTAGTAGCAACAACGATATCCGCAATGGTTGTATCTTCTGTTTCTCCTGATCTATGGGAAATAACGGCTGTGTAATTTTTCTTTTTAGCTGTTTCTATGGCGTCCAGAGTTTCTGTAAGTGTTCCTATTTGGTTTACTTTTATTAGTATAGAATTGCCTATATTTTGGTTTATACCTTTTACTAGACGTTCAGTGTTGGTAACAAATAAGTCGTCTCCTACTAGCTGGACTTTAGAGCCTAGCTTATCAGTTAGTAACTTCCAGCCGTCCCAGTCATCTTCAAATAGACCGTCTTCAATAGATATAATAGGATATTTGGAAACTAAGTTTTCATAAAAAGAAACTAACTCTGCAGGAGATAAAGTTTTCCCCTCTCCTGATAAGTGATATTTCCCATCTTTAAAAAACTCGCTGGAAGCAGCATCAAGAGCAATATAAATGTCCTTGCCAGGTTTGTAGCCAGCTTTTTCAATAGCTTCAATGATGACTTTTATAGCTTCTTCGTTGGAGCTAAGGTTAGGAGCGAAGCCGCCTTCATCTCCGACTGCTGTGTTTAATTTTCTAGAGGATAGGACCTTTTTCAAGGTATGGAAAGTCTCTGCTCCCATTCTTAATGCTTGTGAAAAAGAATTAGCACCAACAGGCATTATCATAAATTCTTGAATGTCTACGTTGTTATCAGCGTGCTCTCCGCCGTTTAAAATATTCATCATAGGAACAGGTAATTCTCTAGCGAAAACACCACCAATGTACTGATAAAGAGGTAAGCTAAGTTCTGCAGCGGCAGCTTTAGCGCAAGCCAAGGATACTCCCAAAATAGCATTTGCGCCTAATTTGCTTTTATTTGGAGTGCCATCAAGATCTATAAGGGTTTGGTCTATTTCCAGCTGACAAGTAGCGTCAAGCCCTTCTAATTTTTTTGCGATAATATTATTTACGTTTTCTACAGCTTTTTTAACCCCTTTGCCTAGATATCTTTTATTATCTCCATCTCGGAGTTCAACAGCCTCATGGCTGCCAGTAGATGCACCAGAAGGGACAATAGCACTGCCTACAACTCCTGATTCTAAACAAACTTCTACTTCTACAGTAGGGTTACCTCTGGAATCGAGGACTTCTCTTCCATGAACGTCAAAAATTAATGTCATTTCAATAAATTCCTTTCATAGTTATTATCCCACAAGATATTAACATGGCAGGTATTCTCAATCAAGTTTTTATTCTTGCGTACATGGTTACCTCCCAGGTAAAAATATCATGATATTTTTACTTAGGGAGTACAATTAACGTAAAAGAAATTCAAAGTTTAGTAAGAAGATATTACTATCCAATTTTAAGTTTTACTCTTTTAATAGGTGGTGGTTTTTTCCAGTAAAAAGAAATCTTGTATCTTGTTCCCCCTTTGTTATCAATTTCTTCAGTATTAGTACGAATTTCATCGATATCTGATAAATTTAAATCAATTTCACAAACTTTAGAAAAACTATGAAGTACAATTTCTGTTGCTTGTTTTTTATATAAAGGATTCTCTATTTTATCAATTACCAGGAAAATAGCCATTGCTCTTTTGCTGTAATTTTCTATTTTCCAGATAGAACTAATAGAAACGGGAGTAATAGTAAAAGCATCCTGAAATCTTCTATATTTTTTTGTAAGCATTTCATAAAGGGGTGCGAGGTGAGTTAATATATTATTCATATCATCATTTATTTGTATATTATCTGGAATATCAAAAATATCGTAAATATTTTGAGGTGCATTAACAGTCGGCCGAGTTATTAAATCCAATAAAGCTGCAAGCGTCATTAAATCAATAAGATTTAAGAAAGCTCGAAAATGAATATCAGAATGCTTGTTTTTAGTATGAGTAATAGCTACCGAAGGCTCAGGTTCAGTAGGCTCTATCTGATGCACAACAGTCGTAATAGGAACTGTACTGGGGCTGTACTTATTTTCAGGGGTTTTTATGCCTAAAGCTTCTAAAACTAAAGACAAAAGAATAATCCGTGGTTTTTTAGGATTAATACTAAGCTCTGTTTGGAATTGAGAAATTGGCAATTCATAATTATCCTTTGGTTGAGAAAAAAGATTTATTCTATAAGCAAAATATTCTTCTAAAATGTAAGCATGAAAAGGATTTTCAACATAAAGGGTGACAACTGGAATTTTTCCCCAAGTTATTGCATCCATTAAAAGATCAGGGATTGCGTATTGGTTAGTAATTATTATTTTTTGGTTCAACTCAAGAATTCCTCAGATAATATTCTTTATTTTATATCGACTCCTGTAGTCAAAAATAGCAAAAAAAATTCAAGAAAAAAATATTATCTATGAGAACTGGTATTACTTTGTCTTTAGCATATCTCGTATCTCTGAAGAAGATAAGCTTGATATATCTTTATCTTGCTTTTTAAGATCTTTTTCTAGGTGGTTGAGCTGTCCTGTGAACTGGCCCATGATTGTCCTCAGTGCTTCCTCGGCATCTATGTCTAATTTTCTAGCAATGCTAACAATATTAAAAAGCAAGTTGCCTATTTCTTTTTTATCAGTAGAAATATCATCAGGTTTAGATTCTTTTCGGAGTTTGTTTAAAGAGGCCGTTGCCTTATCAAAAGGGTCCCCATTTATGCTTTCTAGATCAAGACCATGGTTAGCAACTATTTTTTGGAGCTTTTGAGCTCTATATAAAGAGGGCATTTCTTTGGGGACATTATTTAATATAGAAGACACATGTTCAGAGTCAGTTTGCTGATTTTTCTTTTCTTCCTTTTTGGTTTTTTCCCAATTTTTCCATACTTCTTCAACAGAGGAAACTTTTTCATCTTTGAAGACATGAGGGTGTCTTCGGATCATTTTGAGGATAATACCCTTAACTACATCTTTGAAAGAAAAGGCTTTTTTTTCTTTTGCTAGCTGAGAATGAAAAGTTACATGTAATAAAACGTCTCCTAGCTCTTCGCAGAGTAATTCAGAGTTGTTGTGATCGATAGCGTCTATAACTTCGTAAGTTTCTTCTATAAAATAAGGTTTTAGGGATTCGTGGGTTTGTTCTCTATCCCAAGGACAGCCATCTGGAGCACGAAGTTGTGCTACTATATCTAATAGACGATCAATAGAATAATCATTTTTCATATTTATCCATCTAATATTGACTCTGAAAAACTAGGGATCATATCAGAAGTAGGAACAAAGATATCATCTATGGCAATTTCATAGTAATGTTTAAGAGTTGGGTGGATAGAAATCTGTGCTGTTTCCTTTTTTTGCACGAGCCATTTATTTAAGATCTCTTCTCCTTTTTCTACTAACAAATAATCCATTATAGCTTTTTTCTTGTCTTTATCTAATAGCAAATACTCTCCTGCTTTAAAAAGATAGTATTCATTATTGATTTTCAATATCTTACTGATTTCTCCAGGTTTTAAGTTTTGCATTTCTAATTTTGCTTTATCTGGCAATTGGTTTAAATTGATATAACCTAAATCACCGCCAATTTCATTAGTTTCAGCATCAATTGAAAACTTTTTAGCAAGCTCAGAAAAATCTTGGCCATTGTTTAAAAAAGAGGTTATCTCTTGTGCTTTCTGTTTGCTAGGAACAATGATCTGACTTACCTGTCGTTTTTTATAATTAATAAAGAAACTAGGATGGTTTACAAAAAAATCGTACATGTCATGATCAGTTATTTCGAGTTCTTCGACTAGAGCCTTTCTCATTTTGTTTTTTAGCAATTGATAATATATGGTGTCTTTTAGCTGTTCTAGGGGAACGCCTATTGCTTCTATTTCATCAAAAAAGCCGTCTTTATTGAGATATCCTTTTTGTAATTCTGACAACTTTTTATTAACATCTTCTGGGGTGACTGCAATCTTTCTCTCTTTTGCACCAACTAGCAGTAATTTATTGTTAATTAGCTCATTTAGAACGGTTTTTTTAGTCATAATGACAATAGTTTCCCATTCTTTTGAGCCTTTCTCCACAAAATGAACAAATTCAATGTTTTTCAGGGCCTTATCAATTGCCGAATCGAAATCTTGTATAGAAATAATATTTTCATCAATGATAACAGCATAGTCTGCAGCAGGAGGGTTCGCATGAAGGTCAGCTGCCTGAAGACAGAGTCCCCATGCCCATATGCATATAATGATAGAAAGTAAAAAAATAAAAGGTTTTCTCATGATTTTTACAGGTTTAGCTTTGTTGTAATAGAAATTCAATAGAAATTCAATAAATTGCAACTAAAAACTATACTTAACGATAAGAACTTTAGAAACAAAAAAACATATGTAATTATAGCACATACTGTAAGCATTGTTGATACTGGTGTTTTAGCGGGTTTTGGTGACGGTGGAGGAAATCAAACAATTATAGCCAGTTTAGGAGAAAACAAACCAGGAGACAAAGGTGGAACAACAGGGCAAACGCATAGTGTCAAAAAAAGAGTGTAGGCCTGCGGAAAAGCTAGAGAT